>Ga0315268_10000177_pt1 | contig 74279 bp, 68 predicted proteins | sample C1_top_MG_FD_204535 | JGI IMG/M metagenome (GOLD analysis project Ga0315268, IMG submission 204535) | Sediment microbial communities from Yellowstone Lake, YNP, Wyoming, USA - C1_top | ecosystem: Environmental > Aquatic > Freshwater > Lake > Sediment | place: USA: Wyoming | collected 2017-08-01 | reverse complement strand
GCGGAGTGCCTGGTGGGCGGCCGCAAGCAGGTGGCGGAGCTGGCCGCGGCCCTGGACATGGCCTTCCGCCTGGAAGGCAAGGACATGGACATCCGGGAGGTGAGCGTGGACCGCCAGTGCATCCACGAGTTCCTGCTGGACGTCATCGAGCCCGCCGAGGAAGTGGAGGCGGTGGTCTCCATCGCCTGCGGCGCGGGGGTGCAGAGCCTGGCGGAGAGGCTGCCGGGCAAAGCGGTGTACCCGGGGATCAACACCAAATTCATCGGCGAGACCTCGGGCCCGGGCCTCTGGCAGGAGCGCTGCCAGGGGTGCGGCGACTGCGTCCTGGCGGTGACCGGGGGCCTGTGCCCGGTGACCCGGTGCGCCAAGGGGCTGCTCAACGGCCCCTGCGGCGGCTCCCAGGGGGGCCTGTGCGAGGTCTCGGCGACGCTGAAGTGCGACGTGCCCTGCATCTGGCAGCTCATTTACGACCGCCTGGGGCAGTTGGGGGAGCTGGAGCGCCTGACTAAGTTCACGCCCCCCAAGGACTGGCGCAGCGGCGGGGGCATCGGCCCCCGGCAGGTGAAGCGCCAGGACTGAGCCGATAAACCCCTTAAGAGCCTTTCCGGGCCGGAGTTTCTCCGGCCCTTTTTTATTTTTCTCCCTATATCCCCCCCCTAAGGATGGGGCTCCGGGCTGGGCCGGCCCGGCTCTTCAGGGATTTTCCGCCTGGCTTCCTTCAACCGTTGCATTTTGTAATGTAATAATTATAATTGATATAAATCCCAGGGGGTAAGGAGGGCGACAACGGGGGGAAAGTTCGAGAAAATCATTCACATAGGCGCGTGGACAGGGCCAACGTGGTTATTCCTCGGCCGAGCCGAAAGGATCCCTGAGAAAAGTTATGGCGGCAGGGAAATACGCGGTTACCGTCCAAGTCGGGGGTATAAGTCATGGCGGAGGAAAAGAAGCAAGGACTCAGTGAGGATTGGTTATCATTGTGGATTGGTCTGTTCATCTTTGTCCTGGGCCTGGGAATGTTCATTGGGGTTGATTTCCTGGGCTGGGGCATCAAGACCAACATGTGGGTCGACATCACCAAGGCGCTCTCACCGGTTTCCGGAACCCTCAAAGGGATGCCGGGCATCACCTCCCTTTTCTTGACTTATCTATTCATGCTTGTCCTTACCGTGATCGGCGCTACCGCCATGGGGGTCAGGGCCGGCCGGTTCATCCTGAGCTTCAGCCTGATCTTCTGGATAAGTTACGGCTGTTTTCTTCTTGGGAGTTTTGCTAACATCGCGGCTAACACCCCGGCACAGATGAAGAGTTTCGGCATCACCTGGTCCCTGAGGCTTACCGGGGAGTCGGGATTTATTATCGCCCTCCTCGCCGGGCTCATCGTGGGCAATTTCATACCCGGGTTTGCCAAGGTGCTGGAGGAGGCCACCCGCCCCGAACTGTACATCAAGACCGCCATCGTCATCCTGGGCGCGTTATTGGGGGTTAAGGCGGCGGGGTCTTTGGGACTGGCGTCCGCGGTCCTGTTCCGGGGGCTGTGCGCCATCATTGAAGCCTATCTGATTTACTGGGCCCTGGTCTATTTCATCGCCAGGAAATACTTCAAGTTCAGCCGGGAATGGGCTGCGCCCCTGGCCTCGGGCATTTCCATCTGCGGGGTGTCCGCGGCCATTGCCACCGGCGCGGCCATCCGGGCCCGGCCGGTGGTGCCCATCATGGTCTCGTCCCTGGTGGTCATCTTTGCCGTGGTGGAGTTGATCCTCCTGCCATTCATAGCCCAGGCCTTTCTGTGGGCGGAACCCCTGGTGGCCGGCGCCTGGATGGGACTGGCGGTGAAGACGGACGGGGCGGCGGTGGCCAGCGGTGCCATCGTGGACGCCCTGATCCGGGCCAAGGCCCTGGCCATGACCGGGGTGAACTATAAAGAAGGCTGGATGACCATGACCGCCACCACGGTGAAGATCTTCATCGACATCTTCATCGGCGTCTGGGCGTTCATCCTGGCGGTCATCTGGTGCGCCAAGATCGAGTGCGTAGGCGGCCGGGTCAGCGCCAGCGAAATCTGGGACCGCTTCCCCAAGTTCGTCCTGGGCTACGCCATCACCTTTATCCTGATGCTGCTCATCTGCCTGTCGTCCGCCGGCGCCCTGAAAGTGGCCAATGACGCGGTGGCGGGCATGGACACCTTCCGGGTACTGTTCTTTGTCCTCACCTTCTTCACCATCGGCGTGGTCTCCAACTTCAGGAAGCTGTGGGAAGAAGGCATCGGCAGGCTGGCGGCGGTTTACGTGCTGTGCCTGTTCGGCTTCATTATATGGATCGGCCTCTTGATCTCCTGGATCTTCTTCCACGGGGTCAAACCCCCGGTGATCACCGGGTAGCCGGCCAAAGGAGGTAGTCATGGCAGAAGAACCCGTACTTCCGCCCGAAGAGGAGCCGGTCCTGCCGCCGGCAGAAGAGGCCAAGCTCATTGACGAACTGCAGAAGATGGAGTATGAACCGCTGCTGCCGGTGGAGAAGAAGCTGATCGGCTGGAGCATTGCTATCGGGGTCGTCGCCCTGGGCTTCCTGGTCTGGATCAGCTACACTTTCTTTCCGGGGCAGCATTAGTCTGGAGGGCAGGGGGCCGATTAGAGTCCCGGCCCCCTCACCGGCTTAAAAAAGGTAGGGGCGACCCGCCGGGTCGCCCCTTTTTTGTCCCTGGGAGTCGGGAGAAGTGGGCACGGAGGCCTGCCTCATAAGTCCATGAGGGCTTACATCAACGCCTGGGCTCCCGGGGGCGCGGCACAAAGACCTGGGTGGCGCGGGTCTCCGGGCCCAGGGTGCAGACCCCCACCCCCAGGTGGGTATAGGCGGGAGAGAGAAGATTCTCCCGGTGCCCCGGGGACGACAGCCAGTGCTCCACAATCATCCGGGCCAGGCCCCAGCTGTCGGCATAATTCAGGCCGGAGCCGGCCCAGATATTCTCGCCGCACTGGAGGATGCCGCTGGTGCCCGGGGCCAGGCGGTCCCGGGGAGCCAGACCGTCGGGATTGGTATGGCTGAAAAAGCCCCGGCGCAGCATGTCGTCGCTGTGGGCCCAGGCGGTGAGGTCCAAGGCCGGGTCGGCCTCCAGGGGCGCGAGGCCATGCTGCCGCCGGACCTCGTTGGTGAGGTGGAAGACCATCCTCTCCACCTCGGCCAGGTGCAGGAAGGACCCGGGGGGCCCCGGCGCCGGCCCGGGGGGCGGCCCCCAGCCCTGCCCCAGGACCTGGGGGGCGAGCAGGAGCAAGGCCAGGATGGCGGCTGCCAGGATGAGTCGCGGGTTCGGCCGGAGCTTCATTACTTGGTTTTCGGTTGTCGGTTTTCGGTCAAATTATTAGGCCCACTCATTCCGTTAGACTGCCCCCGTGCTATTATCGATAACTTGGGGGCAAGGAAAAGAGAATAAGGTGCCCAAGCGGAGCTGGGGCGGAAATATGGCATTCCCAAGCAGGAGCTTGGGAACGAGAATGGGGGGCAGGAGCTTGGGAATGAGAAGGGAAAGGCAGGAGCCTGGGAACGATAATTGAAACCGAAAACCGAAAACCTGCCCCTAAAACTTGACGAACTCCCGGGCCCGCCTTTCCCGGGCACACCGGGGGCAGAGGCGGCGCAGCACGTGTTTCCCGGTGACGTCGTCGCTGCGGTGGCTGACATAGTCCAGGTACCGGGCCGGCGCCAGGGGCGCGCCGCAGGCCTGGCAGACCTGGACCTCCAGGTGATTCAAAATGGTGCCGCACAGGCGCACTTCCCGGCTGTCGGGCGTCTCCAGGTAGTCGATGGCCTGGGTGGGGCAGGCCAGCGCGCAGGCGCCGCAGGCGATGCAGGCCTCCCGGGCCAGGGGGTAGTCGGTGAGGACCCGCTCCGCGGTGGTGATCTGGGAGAATTTCAGGGCGTGCACCCGCATCTGGTGGCAGGCCCGCTCGCAGGCGCCGCAGCGGATGCAGATGTCGCAGCGGAGACACCGTTGGGCTTCCTTCCGGGCCTGGGCGTCAGAGTAGCCCAGTTCCACGGGCTGGAAGGTGGCGCGGCGCAGCTCCAGGTCCAGCATGGGGATGGGGGTGCGGTGGTTGGCGACCTTCTCCGGCGAGGGGATGACCTGGAAGGGCACTTTGCGGCGCTTTTGGGGGCTCAGCACCACCGGCCGGGCCAGGCCCTGGAGGTAATGGTCGATCTCCGCCGCGGCCTGCTTGCCTGCGGCGATGGCCTCCACCACCGTGGCCGGGCCCGTCACCGCGTCGCCGCCGGCGAAGATGTCCTTCACGCTGGTTCGGGTACTCCCCGTCTGGGTGACGATGGTGCACCAGGGGGTGGTGTTCACCGGCGGCTCCGGGAAGGGGCAGAGGTCCGGCTGCTGGCCGATGGCGGTGATGACCAGGTCCGCGGCGATGCGGTAGTTGCTCTCCGGCACGGGCACGGGCCGGCGCCGGCCGCTGGCGTCGGGGCGCCCCAGCTCCGCCTGGAGGCACTCCACGTGGGTCACCCGGCCGTTCTCGCCGCCGATCTTGATGGGAATGGTGAGGAAGTGGATCTGCACCCCTTCCTCCAGGGCCTGTTCCACCTCCTCGGGGTGGGCCGGCATCTCCGCCCGGGTGCGCCGGTAGGAGACGTGCACCTCCCGGCAGCCCAGGCGCACGCAGGTGCGGGCCGCGTCCATGGCGGCGTTGCCCCCGCCGATGACCACCACCCTTTCTCCGGGTTTTACCCTCTGGCCCAGATAGACTCCCCGCAGGAAGGAGATGACGTCGTAGACCTGGGGGAAGTCGGTTTCGCCTTCGATCTTGAGCTTGTAGCCCAGGTGGGCGCCGAGGCCCAGGAAAAAGGCCTCAAAGCCCTGAGCCCGGAGGTCGTCCAGGCTGACGTCCCGCCCCACGGTCACCCCGGTGCGGAACTCCACCCCCATGGCCTGGATGAGGCCGATTTCCTTGTTCACCACCTCCCGGGCCAGGCGGTAGTCGGGGATGGCGGCCCGCAAGAGGCCCCCGGGCTCGGGCAGGGCTTCGAAGACCGTCACCCCGTAGCCCCCGAGGGCCAGGTAGTAGGAGCAGGCGAGGCCCGCGGGCCCGGCGCCGATGACCGCCACCCGGCGGCCGTTGGCCGGAGCCGGCGCCGGGGGGGCGAAGTTCCCGTGCTTGGCCACCCACTCCGAGGCAAAGGCCTTGAGGTAGCGGATGTTGATGGCTTCGTCCAGGCTGCCCCGGACGCAGGCCCGCTCGCAGGGATGGGGGCAGACCAGGCCGCAGACCCAGGGGAAGGGGTTGTCCTCCCGCATCACTTCCCAGGCCTCCTGGAAGCGGCCCTGGGCGATGAGCCCCAGGAAGCTGGGGATGTCGATGCCGGTGGGGCAGGCCTGCTGGCAGGGGGCCAGCAGCAGCTTGGGGCAGACCCGGGCCGGGCAGTGCTTTTTCTCCAGGTGCAGGCGGTACTCCTCCGGGAAGTAATGCAGCGAGGTGAGCACCGGGTTCACCGCGTGGCGCCCCAGGTGGCAGGCGCCCTTGAGCTTCACTTCCTGGCAGCGCTGCTCCAGTTCGGCCAGGGTTTCTTCGCTGCCCAGGCCCTCGGTGATCTGGGTCAGCAAATCCTTGACTTTGAGCAGCCCCTGGTGGCAGGAGGGGCACTGGCCCCCGGGCTGGTCCAGGATGAAGGCCACCTGGTCCCGCACCAGGGAGACCAGGCAGTTCCGCTCGTCCAGGGCCTGGATGAGGCCCACGGCCAGGCTGCCGCCCATCTCCCTGAGGGTCTCGTGGTGCAGGGAGAGGTGCAGCAGGGAGGAGGGGAAGATGCCCCCCAGGGGGCCGCCCACCTGGACGGCCTTGGGGGTGCGGCCATAGCGCCAGCCGCCGCCGATGGTGTTGATGACTTCGTTCAGGGTGGCGGACAGGGGCAGTTCCACGAAGCCGGGGCGCTCCACCGCGCCGGTGAGGCGGAAGACCATGGTGCCCGGCGCGCACTCCACCCCCAGCCTCCGGAACCAGGCCACGGGCGTCTGGGCGATGAAGGGCAGGGAGGCGATGGTCCCCAGGCTGTGCACCAGGAAGAGGCGCCGGGGGAACTGGTCCCAGAAGGAGCGGGGGAGCAGACCGGTGACGGTGCGGACGAGGAGGTCCTCGTCCTCGTTTAGGAAGCGGCCCAGGCCCGAAACCACCTTAAGGTCGATGAAGGGCTCTTTCCGGGGCCAGACAGGGGATTTTTGCAAGGCCTCCCAGGCCTGGAGGAGGCGCTCCCGGGCGAGGGCGGCCTCATCGGGCACATAGACCACCGCGGCTTGGGCCTTCAGGGTCTTGGCGGCCAGGAGGATGCCTTCCAGCACCTGGTGGGGGCAGCCTTCCAGGAGGAACATCTCCGGCGAGGCCAGGGGCGTGGCGGCCGCGGCGTTCACCAGGATGATGGGTTGCTCTTTTTCCACCCTGAGTTCGCACCACCGGGGGCCCAGGGGGGAGGTGGCCACCCGGGCGAATTCGCAGAAGCCCGCGGCCACCACTTTTTGCAGGAAGGAATCGAAGCCCTGGCCGAAAAAGGTCTGGAGTCCCTTGTAGCCGTCCCAGTCCTGATATTCTTCCCAGGAGGCGGGCACCACCTTGCCCACCAGCTCCGAGACGTACATCTTCTGGTGTTCCAGGAAGTCCCGGTAGTCCTTGCCCATGAGCCAGCGCTGGACGGGGCGCCCTTCGTCCAGGTGGCTCTGGAGGATGCGGGGCACCATGTCCGGGGTGATGAGCTCGTAGAGGCTGGAGCCGGACTGGTCCACCACCTCCACCACCACGTCCTTGTCTTCAATGCCCCGCCAGCCCACCAGGTTCACGTCCAGGGGCCCCAGGTCGTCCAGGGAGCGTTCCTTGAGAGCGGCAATGAACGCCTCCTGCACTTCCCGGGCCGCCTTCAGGCTCTTGCCGGGAAAAGTGGAGATATTGACGCGCAGCAAGGGGGAGCCATTCTGGTTAGCCATGGCGCTGGGTCTCCTTCCGGGCCCGATTCATTATCCGCAAAATCTCCTGACGGAGGGGTGGAATAATCACTCACCAATATCCCCCCTCACCCTGACCCTCTCCCCCCAAGGGGGGAGAGGGTAACAAAATAGGGGAGAGGGAATTTTACTTTTTCAGCGGGCGCTGACGATGGTCTCCAGCTCAAAGGCCACGGTTTTGGCGAAGCGCTCCCGGCGGCTCTGGTCCAACTGCTCCGCCCTGCCGAAGTGGAGGCAGCGGGTGACGCACTTGGCCACGCAGGCGGGCTCCAGACCCTGGTCCACCCGGTCCAGGCAGTAGTCGCACTTCACCACCTTGCCCAGCTCCGGGTGCCACTGGGGCGCGCCCCAGGGGCAGGCGGTGATGCAGCTCTTGCAGCCCACGCACAGGGAGTGCTCGATGTAGACGATGCCGTCTTCCGGGCGCTTGCGCATGGCGTGGGTGGGGCAGACGGGCACGCACCAGGGGTCCTCGCAGTGGAAGCAGGGCATGAAGACAAAGGCCATGCGGGGCACCTTGGCCACCATCTTGGGGCCCACGGTGATGATCTGGCCCAGGCGGGGGCCCGGGGGCAGGCCCTTGTTGGTCTTGCAGTGGGCCTCGCAGCTCAGGCAGCCGATGCATTTTTTCTGGTCTTGCAGCAGATAATACTGGCTCATGTCTTACTCCGCGTGATAGTTTCCCATTTTCGAAAACAGTTGTTCTTCCTACTTCACCGCCTTCACTGTCACCACCGTCTCATCCAGGGCGGGGCTGCCGCCCACGCGGTCGGAGAGATTTTCCTGGAGCAGGGCGTCGCTGGCCCCCTTGAGGTAGCAGCGGGTCTGGGCCGGCACGGTCTTGCCGAAGCCGTGGAGCATGAACACGGCTTCGGGGTGGATGAACTCCGTCACCTTGGCCTTGATTTTCCCGGTGCCCACGGGAGAGGTGACCTCCACCAACTGGCCATCCTTGACGCCCAGCCGGCCGGCGGACTCCGGGTTCAGCCACAGCTCGTTTTCCGGCACCAGTTCGTGAAGCATGACGTTGTTCTGGGTGGACACGTGGGTGTGGGCCGCGCAGCGCCCCACCATCATCTTAAAGGACCCCTCCGGGGGTGGGGGCACCGGCTCGTAGGGGGCAAAGGACGGGAAGCCGGCCTGCTCCAGAAGCGAGCTCACCAGTTCGATCTTGCCGGAGGGGGTCTTGAACTTGAGGCCCTGGGCCCGGTCCCACAAGAGCGTCTTATCGGTGAGGGCCACGAAGCCCTTGGCGTCGAAGTCCTCGATCTTGACGCCCATATCTTTGAGCTGGAAGTTCCAGATGTCCTCGATGGTCTCATAAGGGAAATACCGGCCCAGACCCAGGCGGACGGCCAGGTCCTTCAGGATTTGCCAGGCGGGCCGGGTGTCGTACCGTGGGGACACGGCCTGGCGGCGGATGAAGAGCTGGGGCTTGAGCCCCGCGGCCACCTGGATGGAGTCAGCCCGCTCGAGATAAATGGACTCGGGCAGGATGACGTCCGCGTACCAGGCGATTTCGCTGTAGTTGACGTCGATGGCGACGATAAGGTCCAGCTTGTTTAGAGCCCGGCGGGTGGCCGCGCTGTCGGCGATGGACTGGAGCGGCTCAAAACGGTTGGCGATGAGGGCCTTGAGGGGGTAGGGGTCCTCGCTCTCGATGGCCTGGGCCAGCATCTGGGGGTTGCCGTGGCTGGCGTCGGCCAGGGGAAAGGCCTCCCGGCCGGAGCCGTCGAAGCGGGGTGCGCTGATCTTGGGGAACTCCTGGCTGACGTATTTGCCCACGTCCCCCCGGCCCGCGGCCTTGGGGCCCTTTTTGACGAACAGGCCGCCCTGGGCTTCGATGCTGCCCATAAGGGCATTGAGGATGATGAGGGAGCGGCGCAGGTAGATTTCATTCACGTGGTGGGCGCCCCGGTAGCCATAATGGAAGACCACCGCGGGCTTGGCCGCCGCGGCCTCCCGGGCCAGGGCGACGATCTCCCCCGCGGGGATGCCCGTCTCTTTCTCGGCCCACCCCGGGGTGTAGGGCTTAACGAAGGCCTGGAGCTCGTTGAGGCCCGTGACCCAGCGCTTCACATAGTCCTTGTCGTAGAGCTTCTCTTTCAGGATGGTATGGATCAGGGCATAGTTGAGGGCCAGGTCGGTGCCGGGGCGGATCATCCAGTAGCGGTCGGCCTTGGTGGCGGTGACGCTGACCCGGGGGTCGATATAGGTGAGCTTGGCCCCCTTGTCCATGGCGCTCAAGAGGTTGTTGATGGGTTTGATCTCCAGGGCCTCGAAGATGTTGCGGCCGTACATGACGATATGGCGGACGTTGGCGTAGTCGATGCCCATCTCCGCGTCGGTGTAGCCGGTGAGGCTGCGGAACGCGGTGTTCACCGAGCCTTTGCACAGGGCGTCATGGGTGAAGTGGTTGGGGGAGCCCAGGGCCTTCATGAAGGTCTTGCTGATGTGGGTGTTGAGGTTGGTGCGTTCCCCAAAGACCACGCTCTGGGGGCCGTGCTCCTCGATGATGGCCGTGAGCTTGTCGGCCACGTAGTCCAGGGCCTCGTCCCAGGAGGCCCGGCGCCACTGGCCCGCGCCCCGCTCGCCGGTGCGGATCATGGGGTACTGGGGGCGCTCCTGGTCGTGGAGCAGAGCCAGCCCCGCGGAGCCCTTGGCGCACAGGGCCCCTTCGATGCCGGGCACATGGGGATTGCCCTGGATCCAGACCACGTCGTCGTTGGCCACCAGCACCTGGATGGGGCAGCGCACCGTGCACATGAAACAGATGCTGTAGATTTTGTCTGCCATGTTAATCCTTCCGTGAAATGAAACCAATGGATATTATTTTAGCATTTTAGTGTATAGACACAAATCATTCCATAGCCTGGCCGCGGCGGTAAGTGTTGAGAATTCCTTTGAGGCGGCCAAAGGGCAACTTGTGGATGACCCTTTTGAACACCAGGTAAGCGGGGATATACAGCAGGATGAAAGCACTGATGTAGCCCAGGGAGAAGCCGGTTCCGGGCAGGGGGAATTCCAACTGGAGAAAGCGGGTCTGCATCCAGCCCAAGGCGAAAAATACGGGCCAGAAAAACGTGGCCGAGAAGGCCAGCTGCATAAAGAACGATTTGCTGAAGGCGTCTTTGGCCAGCTTGTCGGCGGCCTCATAGGCCGGCCGGTCCCCGGCCTGCAGGGCCTTAAGGGACAACTCATGGTATTTCCTGGCTTCCCCGGCCACCTGGTCCAGGTGGGGGCGCACCACCAGAGACGCCAAAGCGGAGGTGAACTCTCCCACCAGCAGAGCCAGGACCGCCACCACCAAGGTGCCCAGGAGAAAATCCACCCAAGCCACCGCGGTGAGCCGGTAAAACCGGATGAGATAAGGGTCCAGAAAGAGGTAAAGGGGATGCATTCCCATGGCTGACCGCGGGGGAAGGGGGGCCTTGGCTGCCGCCCCTCCCCCATTCTGCTGTTAAGGTTGCCGGTTACATTCCCGGGAAGATGGACTTGCCCATGAAGCCCTTGGTCAGGTAGCCGATGCCTACATAGATTGCCAGGACGATGAAGAGGCGCTTCAGCCAGATCTCGGGGATCTTCTTGGAGGTCATGGGGCCCAGGACGGAGCCGATGGCGATGCCGATGAGTTCCGTAAAAATCAGGAGGAAATCCACCGGCACCGCTCGGACCACCATCATGTTGAAGATATTGATGATCATGCCCACCAGCACGGCCAGGGCGGAGGTGCCGGCGACGATGAACATGGGCAGCCCGGCCACGGAGGTGAGGAAGGGCACGTAGAGGAAACCCCCGCCCACCCCGATGAACGCGGAGATGCCGTTGATGACGAAGCCGCCCAGGATGGGCCAGAGGGGATTGAAGGAGAATTCCGCCCCGTAGAAGGTGAAGCTGACCTTGGTGGGGCTCCAGCCGGTGACCCTGACCCCCAGGGCCCGGGTGTCGATCTTGCCCACCTGGTACTCGGGAATCTTTTTGATGTGGGCGTCTTCAAAGGCCTTGGCCGCGGCCCGGGCCGCCTTCCGGGATTCCTGGCCCCTGGGGGTGGTTTCATAGAAGAGCACAAAGGCCACGGCGAAGACGATGATGCCGAAAAAACCCACATAGAGGCTGACATCAAGTTTGCCCACGGTGAGCAGGGGGACCACATAGCCGGCCAGGAGGCCGCCGATGGCCAAGCAGAGGCCCAGGGGGAGCACCAGTCGTCCCATGCGGTAATAGGTAAAGGACGAGATCAAGGCGGACAGCCCCACCAAATACTGATTGCTGGTGCGGATGGAATCAGTAAGCATCTTGTTCAGCGTGGGGCTGGTTTTCTTAAAAGTGGCGGCGTAATCCGACAGGCCGAAGACCGAGATGTGGCCCACGCCCGCCATGATGCCGCCGAACGCGCCCACGGACGAGAAAATCCAGCCCACCCACACGCCCCAGAGGATGTACCACAGCCAGAAATGGCTGGGCGCGCCGGGGATGCCCATGAACCCCGGGGAGGCGCTGGGGTTGATGAGTCCCGGGCCGGCACCCGTGGGGGTCTGGGCAATGGCCTCTTCCAGCTTGCCCGCGGCGGCAGGGTGCACCAGGATGAGCGCGGCCAGCAGCGCCAGGGCCGCCAGCGGCCCGATGACTGTCAAACGTCTGGTTCTCATGAAGACCTCCTTGTTAATCTGAGTCCGTGCGCCCCGGCGGGGACCCGTGGGCCTTGTCCCCTTTATATAACTATTGCCACAAATGGGGTCAACAAGAGCCCCTTTTTTTGAAAGGAACCCGGGCTGTGGGTGGGGGGCGGTGGGGGAAAAGAAGGTTTTCGGTTTTCAGTCTTCGGCTTCGGGTTAAGAGAGATAAATCCCGCCAACGGTCATTTTCTCAACTGGCCCCTGGCCCCTCATCCCTGTCATTTACCCTTGGCGGCCTTGGGGGGCCGGGGTGGCAGGGGTTCGGCCTTGACGGGCTCCTTGGTGCGGCTCCACTCCACCCAAGAGCCCCAGTAAAGGTGGAGCTTCTCGGGGGGGTAGCCCGCCAGGTAGAGGCTGGCGACCCCGCAACTGGCGCAGGCCGCGGTGTGCCCGTAGAGATAGACGTCCTTGTCCGGGGTCACGCCCTTGGCCCCGTAAATTTTCCTGAGTTCCGGGGCGCTCTTCCAGCACCCCCGTTCCGGTCCTGCGGCCACCCGGGTGTCATGCCAGTCCACGGACACGGCCCCGGGAATATGCCCGGCCCGGGCCGCCCCCTCTTTGGTTTCATGGCCCTGGTACTCCTTTAAGGGGCGGACGTCCACCACCACCTGGCGGGGGTTGCCAGCCGCGGCCCTGACCTCCTCCAGGGTGGCGGCCAGCAAGGTCCGCTGGGGTGCGGCCGGCAGCCGGAAGGTGACCGGCGGCAGCCGGGGAGAAGTCAGTTGGGTGGGGTAGCCCCGGGCCTTCCAGGCCTCCATGCCGCCGTCCAGGAGCTTCATCTGCTCCAGGGGAAAGCCCCAGTGGGCCAGGAGCCACCAGAGGCGGGTGTGGTCACACTGGTCCGAGTACAGGACCAGGACATTCTTGGAGCCCACCCCCAGGCGGCCCAGAAGCCTTTCCAGGTGGGCCGCGGACAACATTCCCCCCTTTTTTTCCTCCAGGTCCGGGCGCCAGACCTGGACGGCCCCGGGGATGTGCCCCAGGTAATACTTGGCCTTATGCCGGACGTCCAGGATCCGCAGGCTGGCGTCGCCCCGGTCGATGAGGGCCTTGAGCTCATCGGCCTGGATGAGGATCCCGGGAGAGGCATAGCCCCCCTGGGAAACCCCCTGGGTGGGGCGGGTTGCCACCGCCAGGGCCAGGCCTCCGGCCACGGCCAGGACCGGGAGCGCCAGGAAGGTTCGCCACCGCCGCGACTTTGCCATGGAACTGCCTCTCCCTAAAGTTCCAGGGGCTGGCCCCGCCTGGCCTTGAGGCGCTTGTAAAGCAGCGGCGCCAGGCTCACCAAAGCCACCAGGGCGAGGCCGAGGAGCAGGCCCCGGGAAACCCGGCCCTGGATGAGGTCCAACAGGTTGCTGGAAAAATAAATGTAGGCCACCGTGGCCGGCAGCATACAGACAAAAGAAGTGGCCATATAGGCCCAAAGGGAAATTCTAGTCAGGCCGAAGGCATAGTTCAACAAGAAAAACGGGAAAATGGGGATGAGGCGGGTGAAGGCCACGATCTTCCAGCCGTGGCGGGCCACTTGATCGTCCAGGGTGGCCAGGCGGGTGCCGGCGATCTTGGCGGCCACCCAGTCCCGGGCCAGGTAGCGGGCCACCAGCAGGGCCAGGGTGGCTCCCACGGTGGCCCCGCAAATGGTGTACACCACCCCCCAGAAGGGGCCGAAGAGGACCCCGCCCGCCAGGGTGATGGGCAGGCCCGGCAGGAACAGGGGTGGGGCCAGGATCCAGACCCCCAGGTAGATGACAGGCCCCCAGAGGCCGAAGGCGGCCACGAAGTGCTGCAGCCGCTCTTTTTGCACGTACTCCTGCAGATGGAAATAACGCGCCGCGGCCACTGCTGCGGCCATGAAGACCAGGAGCGCCAGGGGCCGCAGGAGGGATGATTTCCGGGCGGCGCCGGCGGCGGGGCCGGGCTTTTCCATCATCTGGGTTTCGTTATTGCTGGTTGTACATTAGACGGCGGATTGGCGAAAATTATAACATAAGGCCCGGCCTGGCCCGCCATTAATTCGGGGCCGGAGGGAAGAAGAGGTCCCGGGCCAGGCGGTGGCTGCGCCAGCCGGGGAGGGGTGGGGGGTGGGGCCGGGCGAGAAAGGCCTCCAGGTCCGCAGGGGTATCGATGTCCCCCCAGGCGGGCAGGAGGTGTACGGCTAGGCCCAGGGCCCGGGCCCGCGCCAGGGTTTCCTCCAGCACCGTGGGGATGGACCAGGCCAGACCTTGAAAGAGTTTCGGCTGGGGGCAGGTGAGCCCCACCAGGTAGTAGCCGCCGTCCCGGCTGGGCCCCAGGACCACCTGGGCCCGGCCGGTCTCCAGGGCCGCTTTTCCCTCCAAGATGACCTCACATGGAAGGTCGGGGGTGTCCGCGCCCCGGAGCAACACCGATTCAAAGCCCGCGGCAAAGGCCCATTCAAAGGCCCGGTGCATGCGCTCCCCCAGGCCGGCGCCGGCCTGGTGGAAGAGGCGCGCCGCCGGGGGCGCCAGGACGCGGAAAAACGGGGCGGCCCCTTCCGGGCTGTAGGCCAGGGCCAGGGCCAATCCCGGGAGGCTCCCGGCCGCTTCCAGGACGTCTTCCAGGAAAGCCTGGTAGAGCTCCGCCGCGGCCTCTAGGGAGAGGGGCGGGCACAGGCGGGTTTTCACTTGCCCGGCGGCAGGTTTCTTGGCGAAAATGATGAGCAGGGACGTCATCTCATGGTCAGGCGGCGGAAAATATGGCGGCGGAAAGGGACCCTGCACCTGGGGCCGCTTCAGCCTCCCCCCCGCCCGGCCTTTTCCTTAATCATCCCGGTGTTGAATGAGGCCCGGGTGCTGGCTGCCACTCTGGCGGCGCTGCCCGTGGCCCCGGACCTGGAGGTCATCCTGGTGGACGGGGGCAGCGCCGACGGCACCTGGGAAACGGCGGGGGACTTCCCCCGGGTGCGCCGCTTCCGGTCCCCCCGGGGCCGGGGGCGCCAGATGAACGCCGGCGCCCTGGCGGCCCGGGGGGAAATCTTGGCCTTTCTCCACGCCGACACCACCCTCACCGGGGCGCACCTGGCGGCCCTGCGCCGGGCTGCGGCCGACCCCCGGTTTGCCGCGGGCGCGTTTGAGTTGTCCCTGACTCCGGACCTCCCGGCCCTAAGGTTCATCGCCTGGGGGGCCAACTTGCGGAGCCGGCTCCTGGGCCTGCCTTACGGTGACCAGGTCTTGTGTCTGCGCCGGGACCTGTTTTTCCGGCTGGGAGGCTACGTTCACCGGCGGCCCGAGGACCTGGACCTGGTGCTGCGGCTGCGGCGCCATACCCGCCTGGCCATCCTGACCCCGCCGGTGGCCAGCTCCGGGCGCCGGTGGCTGGAGGGGGGCTATTTTCTTACCACCCTGGCGCACTGGACCGCCCTGGCCTGGCACCTGGCCCAGCGGGCCTTCACCCGCGGCTGGTCGGCCCGGGGGGAGTTGCTGGGTTAGGACCGGCACGGAGGCCGGTGCCACCAGATTTGCCGCCGTCGTGGGCACAGCACGCGGCGCCCCTACTCCGCCGCCAATTTGCCACCGCAGGAAGAGCCCGCGCCCGCGGTGCAGCCGTAGCAGTGGTCTCCCAGGTTAATGGGGCGGCTGGCCAGGGCAGGGAGGTCGAAGTCCTGCAGGTATTGGGGCATGCCCTCCTTAAGGGGCAAGCCCAGGGCCTGGTTGAAGTCGCAGTCGTAGAGGCGGCCGTCCCAGGCGACGCTGACGAGGCGGCGACACATGAGGCCGGCCACGGTCTCGGGGTTGAAGGACGCGGCCAGCTTCCCCATATAGCCTTCATAATTGCGGGACTGCTGCAGGTAGTGCCTGAAGCGGCCGATGGGCATATTCAGCAGGGTGTAGAGGCGGTGGAAGCGGACCTGGTGGCGCCGCTCCAGTTCCCGCCGGAACAAAGCCTGGAGACCTCCCTGCTCCGGGGGGAAGTAGGCCCCTGCGGGGTTGAACATCAGGTTAAGCTTCAGGTCTGAGCCCGGCTGGCCGTAGCCCAGGCGGTTGAGGCGGTGCAGGGCCTCCAGGCTCTTCTGGAAGGCCCCGGGACCCCGGACGCGGTCCACCATTTCCTCCTGGAAATAAGGCAGGGAGCAGATGAGCTCCACCCCGTGGTCCCGGAAGAAGCGGGGCAGGTGCTCCTTGCCCGGCTCCAGGAGGACCGTCAGGTTGCAGCGGCTGAGGATGCGGACGCCCAGGCCGTGGAGGCGGCCCACCAGGTATTCGAACCGGGGGTGCAGTTCCGGGGCGCCGCCGGTCAAGTCCACCTCCGGGAGGGACCAGCGGCCGGCCACCAGGAGGACCTCCTCCACCAGGTCCGGGGCCATCATCTCCGGCCGGTCGGGGCCCGCGGCCAGGTGGCAGTGCTTGCAGGACTGGTTGCAGCGCCAGCCCAGGTTGACCTGGAGGGTCTGGACCTGGATTGCCTTAAGCTCGCGGTAGCCCACGTGCTCCAGTTGGCGGGCGAAGGGCGCGACGGTCGCCATTATTGCGGCCGGGGGGCTCAGATGCTGATCTTGGCCGCGGCGCGCTGCATCTGGAGGCCGTGGATCAGGGCCGCGCCCCCTCGGATGGCCACGGCCACGTGCACGGCCTCGGTCATTTCCTCCAGGTTGGAGCCGGCCTCCAGGGAGACCCGGGTGTAGGCGTCGATGCAGTAGGGGCACTGCACCGCGTGGGCCACGGCCAAGGCGATGAGGGCCTTCTCCCGCACCGTGAGGGCGCCGGCGGCCATCACGCCCTGGTAGTAATTCAGGAAATAGTCATACAACTCGGGGCAATGCTTGCCGATTTCCGGAAACCGCTCCAGGTCCTGGTCGTCGTAGTAATGGGACATGGGCCCCCCCTGAAAGGCAGCAGTTAGCAGTCAGTCATGGTTCCTGAAGATTTGGCGATTTTTTCCTAACTGCTAACCACCAACTGCTGCCTGCTAAAAACGTGTGAAGCCGGTGAAGCGGTAGAGGTCGGCCATGATCTCTTCGTACTCCCCCTTGAGCTTCTGGTAAAGCCGGGCGTTTTCCATGGCCAGCGCGGCCTGCTCCGCCAGGGAGGAGAGGAAGGTGATTTCGTCTTCGGTGAAGTCCCGGGGCTCCGCGGTGTAGATGCGCATCACGCCGATGACGTTGCCCTTCAGGGTGATGGGCACGGAGAGGATGGAGCGGATGCCTTCTTCCGCGGCCTCTTTGGGGTAGATGGCCCGGGTGTCCGAAGCCACGTCGTAGATGGACACCGCCTTGCCCATCATGGCCTCGGTGATGGACTTGTCGGCGCTCACCGGCCCTTTGGTGACATAGCGGTCGCTGAGGCCGTAGGAGGCCACCAGTTCCATTTTTTGGCGTTTTTCGTCCAGGAGGCGCACCGCCGCGGCCTTGATGTCCAGGGCGTTGACCGCGGTCTTGACCAGCAGGTGCAGGACCTTTTTTACGTCCAGAGCGGAGTTGATGGCCTTGGAAACCTCCAGCATGCCCTTGAGGAAGCTGAGCTCCCGGGTGCGGGCCTCGAACATGCGGGCGTTGGTGATGGCCTGGGCCCCCAAGTCCGCCACGGCGCAGGCGAAGTCCACTTCCTCCATGGTGAACTCCCGGGGCTCCGCCGTCACCAGGCGCAGGACGCCGATGACCTTGCCCTTGGACACCATGGGGATGGCCACCAGGGTGGCGATGCCTTCCTCTTTGGCCGCCTGGGGGTACTGCATGCGGGGGTCGTTGACCGCGTCGTAGATGGCCACGGGCCTGCCGCTCAGGGCCTCGGCGATGGAGCGGTCCATGTCCACCGGACCTTTGTGCAGGTACTTCTCGCTCAGGCCCACCGAGGCCGCCAACTCCAGGGTGTGGGTCTGGGGATTGACCAGGCGGATGGTGGCGCCTTTAAGGTTCAAAGCCTCGGTGATCTGCCGCACAACATGGTCCAGGACTTCGTCCACCGCCAGGGTGGAGGCCAGGAGCTTGCTGATATCCTGAAAGCTCCTGAGGTACATCCTTTCTTTAAAGGCCATCATGGCGTCGTCCTCCAATACCAACCATAATCATTTAAAGGCGTCAATGCCAGGGGCGTAAGGGGCAAATTTCGGGGTTTGGCGGTTTCTCTTTCTCCTATCATCAGACCAGGATAGTTAGCAACAGTTTCTTTGGCAAAATCCGGCCCCGGCCCTTAAGGCCGCTGTTCCGGGGAGGCGCGGCGGGGGGTCAGTCTTCCGGCACCACCCACTCGATGTGGTTCTTGTTGACGATGACCACATTCCCGGGAACGTCTTCCGCCTGGATGTCGTAAACCACCAGGAAGGGGTCCTTTCTCAAGGTAAAGAGGTCGCTGACCCGGGTGATGGGGCCTTCGGCGATGTTGACCTTGCCCCGGATGATGGTGCCGCTGTTCATCTTAATGGTGAGGCTGCGGGGCTCAATCTGCATGGTGATGTGCTTGATGGTCATGGCTTCCTCCCCGAGTCATTGGGCGGCTTCACTCCAATTATACTACATATTTCTCCTTTGGCGGCGTAAAGGTACGGGTGGGCTCATCTTTGCCAGGGGGGCAGGATTTTGTTATAGTGGCCCACGGACATGGAATTCCTTCCCCTGTATTTCCGGGACCGCCTGACGGTGGTCAACCCCCGGGGGGCCGTCGGCGTGGTGACCCTGTGGTCCAAGGTGGACTATGTGGCGGCGCGCTTTCGGGAAGCGGGCGCGGACCTGGACCCGGGAACCAGTCCCATCGCGGTTTTCGGCCACCTCTACGGCAACGGCTTGCGGGAGATGCTGCGGAATCTGCTGTACAACCCCCAGATCGAGGTGCTGCTGATTTGCGGCCACGACCGCTCGGGCTCCCGGGAGGAGCTGGAGAATTTTTTTGCCCTGGGCCTGGAGCCGGTGCGCCGGGCCCTGGTGCGCTACCGCAGCCCGGAGCCCGGGGTGAAGGTGGCCCCGGCCCGCATCCGGGGGACCCGGCGCCTGCTGGATGATCTGGTGCGGCCGGAGTTTTTTATCAGGGCTCCCCGGCGGGTGTGGCTGGGGGACCCGGGGGAGGAGGCCACCGTGGGCCGCATCCGGGAATTTTTCGCGGCCTGGCAGCCGCCGCCGGAAGCGGATTGGCCCCGGCGGCAGGTGCCGCTGCCCCAGGTGGAGCTGCATTATTTTCCCAGCAACCCCCGGACCCACCAGGTGGTCAAGGACACGCCCCTGGAGGCCTGGATGGAGGTGCTCTACCTCCTGACCCGCTTCGGGCGCCGGGTGACCTTGAAGAAGGGGGACCGCCTGGAGCTGCAGCACGTCAAGGTGGTGGTGGAAAAGCCCAAATTCGAGGCGGCAGAGCAACTGCGGGCGGCCAATTTCGACCCGGAGCGGCTCCGGCGCTACCAGGCGGACATCCTGAAAGGGGAGCTCAGGCCCGACGAGACCTACGGCTACGGCCACCGTTTGCGGCGCCACTTCGGTCTGGACGCGCTGGCGGCCTGTGCGGCGCGGCTCCAGGAGGACCCCGAGGACCGCAAGTCCTATGTCACCTTGTGGGACAACCCCCGGGACCTGGTCGCGAAGGAAGGGCGGCCCTGCCTGGTGTCCCTGTTTTTCCGCAAGTTCGAGGGCAAGCTGACCCTGGGGGCCGGGTACCGCACCCACAACGCCCTGGACGCCTGGCTCATGAACGTTTACGGCCTCATGGCCATCCAGAGGTGGGTGGCGGAGAAGGCGGGGCTCAAGCCCGGGGCCCTCACCGTGGTGAGCCACTCCCTGGGCCTGGACCCCCGGGAACTGGACCGGGCCGTGGCGGCCGTGGGCCAGCGCGCTTACAAGATGCGCCTGGACCCCATGGGCTACTTCCGGGTGAGCCTGGACGGGAACGCCATCCTGGTGGAGCACCGCTTCGAGGACGTGACCCTGAAGGAATACCGGGGACGCACGGCTGTGGGGCTGCAGCACCAGGTGGCTAAGGACCTGGCGCTGTCGGACCTCAGCCACGCCATTTACCTGGGCCGCCAGTTGGCCCGGGCGGAGGCGGCCCTGAAGGAAGGCCGGGAGTTTGTGCAGGAGTGAGATGCCCCCCCACCTGGACTTGCCGTCCTTGCCCCCTCTGGTCCTGGTGGGCACGGTGCACGGGGACCCGGCGGGGTATGAGCGGGCCTGGCGGCTGCTGACGCATTTCCAGCCAGACCTGGTCACGGTGGAGATCAGCCCCTTTTCGGTGCGCTACCGGGGGCAGCACCAGGGGCGCTGGCAGCAGCGGCTGGCTCGCGCCCTGGCGCAGCTGCCGCCTGCCGCCCGGGGACATCTGGCCATCCGGAGGCTGGCGGCCCAGGTGGCCATGCCCTTTGAGGCGCAGGCGGCCCGGAACTGGGGTCAGGCCCGGGGGGTCCCCTGGCGGGCCCTGGACTTGGGGGCCCCGGCCCGGCGGCACCTGCCGCGTTATGAGGCGGAGCTTCTCAACCTCGAAAATTTGCGCGCCCTGATAAGCACGGAGGACGGGTCTCTGGAGGATTGGGTGGCTGGGCAGTACCGCCGAGCTTGGACGTCATGGAGGCGGAGGCCCTGGCGCCTGGACCCCTGGGACGCGGAGGCCCGGCGGCGGGAGGCCTTTCAGGCCCGGAATCTCAGGCAGTCAGCCGGGCGGGGCGTGAGAATCATGCACCTGGGTGGCTGGGAGCACCTCACGCCCTGGCGGGACGGCTCCGGCCTGGCCGCGGCCCTGTCGGACCTGAAGCCCCTGGCCCTGCTCCTGGAGGACGCGGATTTGCTCCCTCCGGCGGCCGCGGTCAGGGAATTGCCCACCCGCGGGTTGGACGGGAAGGCGATTTCGTGCTAAATTACCTGCACTCCGCCCCTTGGGGCGTCAGACTTTGTTGGCAGGAGGTGGGCGGTGGCTGCCATTGAGCTGCGCCCGGTGAGTCTCCCCGCGGGGGAGGGGGAAGTGCGGGCCCTTTTGGGCGTGCCCCGGACCCCGTCCATGGACGCCATCCTGGTGCTGGCCCACGGCGCCAACAACAACATGGACCACCCCCTGATTGCCGGTCTGCACGAGGCTCTGGCCCAGGAAGGCCTGGTCACGGTGCGCTTCAACTTCCCGTACATGGAGGAGGGGCGGAAGCGCCCCGACCCGGACGAGGCCCTGGAGGGAGTCTTCCGCCTGGTGCTGGAGTACGTGGGGGAGCTGGAGGAGTTCCGGGGGTTGCAGCTGTTTCTGGGGGGCAAGTCCATGGGCGCCCGGCTGGCCGCGCAACTGGTGGCCCAGGACGTGGGCGCCGCGGGCCTGGTCTTCCTGGGCTATCCCCTGCACCCTCCCGGGAAGCCGGAGCGGCTCCGGGACCAGGCCCTCTACCGGCTCCCCTGTCCGGCCCTGTTCATTGAGGGGGCGCGGGACCCCTTCTGCCAGCTGAACCTTCTGGGCGAAGTGCTGGGCAAGATGCCGGTGCGTACCGACCTGCACCTTTTCCCGGGGCTGGGCCATTCCTTTGAAACGCCGGGGGGCAAGATGCCCCGGGAGGTGCTGGACGAAACCGTCCGGGTCATTCTGGGGTGGCTTGACAGTTTGTAAGAGCGGTTTTCGGTTTTCTGTTTTCGGTTTCCAGTCAATGAAATAATAATAACTGGCTGCTGGCAACGGACATGAGCGTCATTTTGGTAGTGGACGACGACGCCCCCACCCGGGAGGCGCTGGGGTCCGGCCTGGAGCGGCTGGGCCACGAGATTCACCAGGCCGGCACCGGGGCCGCGGCCCTGGACGAGGTGCGCCGCCACCCGGTGGATCTGGCCATCATCGACCTGAAGCTCCCGGACATGACGGGCACCGAGCTTTTCGGGGCCCTGCGGATTTTGCGGCCCGAGGCCATCGCCATCATGATTTCGGGCCACGCCACCGTGGACGAGGCCATCTCCGCCCTGAAGCGGGGCATCTACGACTTCATCACCAAAGACTTCCGCATGCACGAACTGCGGAAGGTGGTGACCAAGGCCCTGGAGACCCAGAAGCTCATCGCCGAGAACCTGAGGCTGCGCCAGGCCCTGCAGGACCGGGGCCCCACCGGGCGCATCATCGGCCGGGGCCCGGCCCTCCTCAAGGTGATCCACATGGTCAACCAGGTGGCCCCCATGAAGAGCACGGTGCTGCTCTCCGGGGAGAGCGGCGTGGGCAAAGAGCTGGTGGCCGAAGCCATCCACTTCCAGAGCCCCCGGCGGCTCAAGCCCCTGGTGAAGCTCAACTGCGGGGCCCTGCCGGAGGGGCTCATTGAGAGCGAGCTTTTCGGCCACGAGAAAGGGGCCTTCACCGGGGCCATCCAGCAGCGCAAGGGGCGCTTCGAACTGGCCGACGGCGGCACCATCTTCCTGGACGAAATCAGCGAGATGCCGCCGCCCACCCAGGTGAAGTTCCTGCGCGTGCTCCAGGCCGGGGAGTTCGAGCGGGTGGGGGGGGCCCAGTCCCTGAAGGTGGACGTGCGGGTCATCGCGGCCACCAACGTGGACCTGGAGGCCGCGGTGGCCGCGGGCCGCTTCCGCAAGGACCTGTTCTACCGCTTGAACGTCATCCACCTCATCATCCCGCCCTTGCGGGAGCGGCTGGAGGACATTCCCCTGCTGGCCCTGCACTTCCTGGACAAGTTCTGCCTGGAAAACGACCGCCCGCCCATGGGGTTTTCCCCCGCGGCCATGACGGTGCTCAAGAGCTACGCCTGGCCGGGGAACGTCCGGGAGCTGCAGAACGTGGTGGAGCGGGCTGTGGCCCTGACCACCGGGCCCACCGTGGAGCTGGAGGATTTGCCCGACGAGGTGCGGCGCCACTCCCCCGCCAATGATAAGATCGTGCTGCCGGTGGGGGCCACCATGGACGAGATCGAACGGGCCGCCATCCTCCAGACCCTGAAGAAGACCGGCGGCGACAAGGAGCTGGCGGCGCGCCTCCTGGGCATCGGCCTGGCCACCCTGTACCGCCGCCTCAAGGAAATGGAAGCCAGGGAGGCCCCGGAGAGCTGAGATGGCGCCCTTGAATTTCCTGGATTTGCCCTTCTGCCCGGTGAAGGAAGCGGAGGCGGTCGTGCTGCCCATTCCTTACGAGGCCACGGTGACTTACGGCGGCGGCACCCGGGAGGGGCCCGAGGGGCTCCTGGCCGCGTCCCGCCAGGTGGAGCTGTGGGACGAGGAGCTGCACTTTGACGCATCCCAGAAGGTGCGCCTGGCCACGGCCAGCCCGGTCACCCTGGAGGCCTCCGGCCCCCAGGCCATGCTGGACAAGATCCGGCGCCTGGCCCAGGGCTGGGTGGCGCAAGGCAAGCTGATTTTCGGGGTGGGGGGGGAGCATACCGTCACCCTGGCCCTGGTGCAGGCGGTGCAGACCAAGTACCCGGATTTGAGCATCGTGGCCCTGGACGCGCACGCGGACCTGCGGGACAGCTACGACGGGAGCAAACTCTCCCACGCCTGCGTGCTGCGCCGGGTGTACGAACTGGGGAGGCCCCTGACGCTGATGGGGGTGCGGAGCTACTCCCAGGAAGAGGACCAGCTGCTCCAGGTGGCCCCCCGCTTCACCATGTTTCCGGCCCGGCACCTCAACACGCCGGAGGGCTGGGACCAGGCCCTGGAGCACCTGCAGAAAATACCGGGGCCGGTGTACCTGACCGTGGACCTGGACGCCTTGGACCCGGGCATCATGCCCGGGGTGGGGACGCCGGAGCCCGGGGGCCTGAGCTACCACCAGGTGCTGGCCGTCATGCGCACCCTGGCCCGGCGGGGGCCCGTCGTGGGGGTGGACCTGACGGAGCTGGCCCCCATCCCGGGCAACAGGGTAAGCGAATTCACTGCGGCGCGCATTTTGTATAAGGCGCTAGGTTATATCTTTAAGAAGTGAGTTCAAAGTTCAAGGTTCAAAGTTCAAAGTTAAAAACAAAGCCCCTTCCCAACCTTGAACCTTGAACTTTGAACTTGGGGGTGCGGATGCGGCGGAAGCCGGAAGAGTTTCATGACGGGGCGAAAGATGGCCTGGAGCCCCTGGAGCCCCTGGACCTGAACCGGGTCCGGGACTTCGATGAGCTGCTTCAGGCCATGGGCAAGACCGCGTTCGGCGGCCGCAGCCTGGGGGAGGCCGCGGACGTGCTCACGGAGATGGTCCAGGACCCGGACTGCCTCATCGTGGGGACCTTCTCCGGGGCCATGAGTGTCGCCAAGATGGGGCTCCTCATCTGCGAGATGGTGGACCGGGGGATGCTCCAGGTCATCATCACCACGGGGGCTTTGATCGCCCACGGCCTCATCGAGACCATGGGCCGGACCCATTACAAGGTGCCGGAGAACGTCCCGGACCGGGACCTCTATTTCCAGGGCTACAACCGCATCTATGACACCCTGGAGATGGAGGCCAACCTGGACTACGCCGAGGCCGTCTTCCGGGAGGTATTGGCCGGGCTGGACCGGGAACAGGTCTGGTCCTCGGTGAGCCTCTGCCGGGAGTTGGGGCGCTACCTGGCGGCCAAGACCGAGGCCCCGGGGATCCTGCGCAGCGCCTACCTCCAGGGGGTGCCGGTGTTCATCCCGGCGTTCACCGACTCGGAGCTGGGGCTGGACCTGGCGGTGCAGATGGTGGGGGAGGCGGTCGCCCGGGGCCGGGACCTGTCCGGGGCCCTGACGGAGCTGTCGGTGCAGTTCAACCCCTTCCTGGACCTGGGGGAGTTCGCCCGCATGGTTCTGGGGGCCAAAAAGCTGGGCATCTTTACCATCGGCGGGGGCGTGCCCCGGAACTGGGCCCAGCAGGCAGCCCCCTATCTGGAGTTGTTGACCACCCGTCTGGGCGTGGCGGTGCCGGAGGTGAAGTTCCGCTACGGGGTGCGCCTGTGCCCGGAGCCGGCCCACTGGGGGGGCCTGAGCGGCTGCACCTTCAAGGAGGGGGTCTCCTGGGGCAAGTTCGCGGCCCCGGAGGACGGCGGCCGCTACGCCGAGGTGTTGTGCGACGCCACCATCGCCTGGCCGGTGCTGCTCAAGGCGGTGATGCAGCGCCTGGAGAAGGCTAAATAACTTATTCCCGCAGGCCGCACGACGCGCAACTGCAAAGTCTTCCTTCCTTCAGCGTTTCGTAGCCCTCCCGCACCAGGAAAGCCGCAATGACCAGACCGATGACCGGGTCCGCCTGCCAGACGCCCCATAAATAATTGAGGCCCAGGCCGATGAACAGGGCCAGGGAGAGCCAGGCGCAGGCCAGGGTCTGCTTGGCGTCGGCCATGAGGCTCAAGCTCCCCAGGGACTGGCCGGTGCGGTATTTGACCAGGAAAAGGCCGGGCATGACGATTAGGGAGACCACGGCAATGATGAGGCCCAGGAGGCTGGGGGCCGGGGGCTCCTGGAAGTAGAGCTTTTCCACTGATTCATAGAGCACATAGGCTGCCAGCAGCAGGAAGGTCCAGCCCACCAGGCGGATGGCCTTTTTCTCGCGCCGCTCCTCTTCTGCTGTCTCCAGGCCCGGTCCGTGGCGGAAGCGCCAGATCATGACGCCGCCGGAGAGGGACTCTACCAGGCTGTCCAGGCCGAAGCCCACTAACGCGATGCTGCCGGCCAGGTAGCCGGCCAGGAGGGAGACCAGGCACTCCACCAGGTTGTAGCCCACGGTCAGATACGACAGCAATAGGGCTTTTTGTTTTAGAGTTGTGGTCATGAGCGGGGAGGGTGTGTCCTGCGCACCGAATCTAACTATTCCTGTGGGCGGTGAATAAAGGCCCGGAGCCGGTCAAAATAAGCCTTGCCGGCCACCAGAAAGGTGTCGTTGTGGTGCGCGCCGGGGATGAGGTAAAGCTCCTTGGGCTCCGGGGCCGCGCCATAAACCCGGCGGCCCATATCCACCGGGATGACCTCGTCCTGGGTGCCATGGACCACCAGCACCGGCACCCGGACCTGGCCGATCTTGCCGATATTGTCGTAAGGCACCTTGGGGCGCCAGTCGAACATGAAGGGCGCGAAGAGCTTGGCCATGTCCGAGGAGTTGGTGAAGGGGCTCTCCAGGATGAGGGCGCGGCAGGGGAGCCTCACTGCCAGGTCCACGGCCAGGGCGGTGCCCAGGGAGCGGCCGAAGAGGACCAGCTCATTGGCGGGGATTTTCCGCTCCTCAGCGATATAGCGGTAGGCCGCGGCCGCGTCCTTGAAGGTGCCTTCCCGGCTGATGCGGCCCTGGGACTTGCCGTACTCCCGGTAGTCGAAGATGAAGACCTGGACGTCGGCCAGGTGGTGCAGCAGCTTGATATTGTCCAGGCGGTGGCTGATGTTGCCGGCGTTGCCGTGGAACCACAGGAGGGTGGGGCAGCCGGCCTTGGGCACCCACCAGCCGTGGAGCTGGACCCCGTCCTCCGCAGTGAACCAGGCCTCCTCGTAGGCCAGGCCATAGTCCGCGGGCGTGCCCACCATATAAGGGTCGGGGAAGAAGACGATGCCCTTTTCGGAAAATTCCCAGAACATGGGGGCTCCTTGAGGTTGATATTAGCAAATTAGCGGAGGGAGGGCCAGGGGGCAGAGGTGGGGCCGTAGGTGCGGGGTCTCCCCGCCCGCAGGGGCGCCGGGCGCAGGCTGGGGGGCCGGTGCTAGCGAAGGGGAAATTGTGGGGGCTGGCCCGGCCCGGAGGCCGGCCGCTACCGGTGAAAGGCCGGCCCTACCAATGCTCAGCCCCAAAAGAACCCAATGATGTAGCGCAGGGCCAGGGCGGAAATGATGATCCCCAGGCCGATGCGGATGAGGACTGCAGAGAAGTATTTTTGCAGGCGGGCGCCGATGTACATGCCGGCAAAGCCGCCCAGGCCGAAGAGGACCCCCAGGCGCAGATCCGGGGTGATGCCCATGGCGCAATAAATGCCCACTCCGGCCACGGAGGTGACCAGGGTGCCCAGGAGCGCGGCGCCGGCGATGGTGTACATGGGCAGCCTGAAGATGGCGGCCAGGAAGGGGGCGATGATGGCGCCGCCGCCGATGCCGTAGGTGCCGCCGATGAGCCCTACTATCAGGGCCAGGATGAACAGGCCCGGGGCGTTGAAGGTGAAGGTCTCCCCCAGGAACGAGTAAGAGACTTGCTTCAGGCTCCAGGCCGCGGTCTTCACCCGGGCCGCGGGGGGGAGGCTCCGGCCGGTGCTGTGCCCCGCTTCCTTAAGGACTTGCTGCAGGCGGCCCTGCACCTGGGCCTCGAATTCCTGGATTTTCGCCTTCTTGCGCTTGGCCCAGGGGGTTTGATCGTAAAGCAGCCTGAGCCCGATGTAGAGCAGCACGAAGCCGACGAAAAGTTTGAAATTGTGGGGGTCCGGGAGCCAGTCCTTGCGGATCACGGCGCCGAACCAGAGGCCGGGGAGGGTGCCCAGGATGGTGACATAGGCCACGGGCCAGTTCATGCGGCCCTCCCGGAGATAGCGGTAGACGCCGCTGGGGATGGCGACGATGTTGAACACCAGGTTGGTGGGAGAAACCGCCGGGGTGTGGAAACCCAGGACGCTCACCTGGAAGGGCAGCAGCAGGAAGGCCCCGGAGACGCCGCCCATGGAGGTGCAGGTGGAGACCACCAGGGCCACCAGGGGCGGGATGAGGGGGTTGACCTCGACGCCGGACACGGGAAAGAGCATGCCCCACCTCTTGGGAAATTATTCACAATAATAAATTTTGTGCAGTGGATGTCAAACAAAATAACCCGCGCCTTTGGATTTTAAGGCGCCCTCCTGAAAGGTTCGAACTGACGCCGGAGTCGGTTCCTGGCGGAATAGCCGGGCAACAAGCGGGGGCCAGACATCTGGTTATTTCTCCCGCCGTTGGTCCTGAAGGCCCTCCCTGGGACCAGAAACTCCTGGGCCCTGGCCCCGTAATTGGCTTTAGGCGCGCCCAAAAATATTAGGAAATCAAGGTATTGGCCCTCTTGACTCGCACCTGTCTGATGATTATGGAAAAAAAGAAAAGCATCTTGAAGTTGCCGGAGGTATTTCAAAATGGATAAGGAATTCAAGGAATTGGCCAAATGGACCCCGTTTCGCGAAATCTCCCGGCTGAGGGACGAGATGGATCGCTTGGTGGAGGATTTTTTTGGACCGGGGCGGCGGGCCTTACGTCCTTTAGCCGCGGAGTGGATTCCACCCGTGGACATCTCCGACACGGCCGACAAGGTGACGGTCAAGGTGGAGGTCCCCGGCATGGAGGCTAACGATATCGAAATTTCCTTGTCGGGGGATATTCTCACCATCAAGGGTGAGAAAAAGGCCGGCAAAGAAGAGAAGGGGGAAAACTTCTATCTGGTGGAGCGGAGTTATGGCTCCTTTGCCCGCTCTTTAAGGCTACCTGCGGTGGTGGAAGCAGACAAGATCGAAGCCAGCTACAAGCAGGGCGTCTTGACCATCACCTGCCCCAAGAAGGAGGAGGTTAAACCCAAACAAATCACCATCAAGGCCGAGTAGCTGCCTACCTGGGGCTGGATAGAGTGAAAAACGCTCTTCCAGCCCTTGTTTGTCCTGACTTAATCGTTGCCGAATCCGGCTCTAGGGCATGCAGGGGAAATGGTCATGAAGCTGATCAAGTTCAGGCAATTCTTCGGTTCCCAAACCTCGGTGGGCATGTCGGGAATCCTGCAGAATATGCAGAACCTCATCGTGGTCGCCGTGTGTCTGCTGATGTTTTGGATCATGATGGTGCAGATTTATCAGACCAGCATGGAGACCCTGCAGGCCAAAAATTTCCGCACCATCGCCGGCCATCTAATCTACCTCTTTGTCCTGATTGAGCTCTTCCGGCTGATGATTTACTACCTGGAGGAACAGCGCATACTGCTGGGGTCCATCATCGAAGTGGCCATCATCAGCATGCTCCGGGAAGTGATCCTGGAGGGGGTCCTGACCATCAGCTGGGAACGGGTTCTGGCGCTCTGCGGCCTGATCCTTGCCCTAGCCGCCACCCTGGCCTTGCACGCTCATCTGGAAAAAGGCAGGGCCAAGCTGCATCAAATTACTTTGCCGAAGGTTGATCCGGGGCCTCCATGAGAGGTGGATGGGCCTGGCCCGGTTCACCCTGGTCTTTTCGCGAATTTGCCGGGAGCGTGAAATAAAAGGTTGATCCCCGGCCGGGTGCCGACTCCACCCAGATACGACCGCCGTGGCGCTCGATGATCTTTTTGCAGATAGCCAGGCCAATGCCCGTGCCGGGATACTCGCTCCGGGAGTGGAGGCGTTCGAACATCAGAAAGATGCGCTCATGGTTCTTGGGGTCAATACCGATACCCCGGTCTCGCACCCAGAATTGCCACTCGCCGTCTGATTCTTTGGCTCCGATGTGGATTTGAGGCGGCAGGTCCCCGGAGAACTTCAGGGCATTGCCGATAAGGTTCTGAAACACCCGGGCAAGCTGGGACGCATCGGCCATCACCTGGGGCAGCGGGTCGCAGATGATATGGGCTTTCTTTCCTTTAATGGTCAGGCTCATATTTTTTAATACCTGGGCCACGACAGTGTTCACGTCAAGCCATTGGAACTCGTTGCCCCGGGTGGTCACCCGGGAATAATCCAGAAGGTCTTTGATCTGCTGCTCCAGGCGGTTGATACTGTTGAGGGCGCAGTCAATGAATTCTTCACCCTTGGCGTCGAGTTGCCTCTTGTAGCGCCGGGACAGGAGCCTGAGGAAACCGGCCGCCACGTGCAGCGGCTCCTGGAGGTCGTGGGAGACGAGATAGGCGAACTGCTCCAAATCGGCGTTGGAACGGGCCAACTCCTTGGCTTTCCGGGCCAACGACTCTTCCGCCCGCTTCCGGTCCTCAATTTCCTTTTGCAACTGCAGGTTGGCCTGGGCCAGTTCCCGGGTGCGGGCCTCGACGCGCTCCTCCAGGGCTTCGTAGGCTTTTTTCAGGGCCTCCTGGGCTTGCTTCCTCTCCGTGATGTCTTCGATGGCCAGGAGGATCATCTGGGGCTGCTTTCCCCTGGCGGGAATAAGGCGGGCATTGAGAAGCATGGCTTTGCGGCCGATGTTGGGAAATTCGTGTTCAACTTCAAAATCTGCAAAAATGGTTTTCTGGGGGATGATTTTCTCCAATAACTCCCTGAGAGCAGGAATATCCCACTGACGATTTCCCAGGTCGTAAATAAAGCGTCCTTCGGTTTCCTGGGGGGTGACCTGGAAGGTGCGGTAAAAAGCCGGGTTGGCGGAAACCACCCGCAAGCGGGCATCCAGCACCACCAGGGGTTCCCGCACCGTTTCCACGATGCTTTCGGCAAAGGCCAGGGCTTCCCTTAAGGATGCCTCCACCTGGCCGGGTTCGGCTTCGTTGGCTGACAATCTTGAAAAGCCCTGGCGAGATTGCCACCTTTCGGCAAGAAGCTCCTCGCTGGAATCAGCTTCGTCTTTCATCGCGAATTTGCTATCCTTGGAATTGAAAATTCTAGATTGCGTAGTCAAGATATTTAAATGAATCCCTCTTTCGGAATAAAATATAAGAATGGCAAAACCGCTTGCAACTAGCCTTTTTGAGAGAATCTGTCCCCAAAAGACCGGCCTCGACCGGGCCGTTTTGGAGCAGGTGATCACCCTGGCCGTGGAGATTGCCCGGGAAGGCCGGGAAGGCCGCAAGGTGGGCACCATGTTCACGGTCTGCGACTCCGAGGCGGTGCTTGGGCGCTCCAAGTGCCTGATTCTGGATCCGCTCTTGGGACATCCCGACCATGTCAAGCGCATCGATGACCCGGACCTGCGGGAAACCATCAAGGAACTGGCCCAACTGGACGGGGCCTTCATCGTCTCTGACGACGGCGTGGTGGTCTCAGCCTGCCGCTATCTCAATGCCTCCTCCGAGGCCATCCAACTGCCTCTCGGTCTTGGTTCCCGCCACATGGCGGCGGCCTCCATTTCCAAAGAGACCAAAACCATCGCCGTGGTAGTCTCAGAGAGCTCCCTGGTGCGGGTGTTCGACCACGGCGAGCTGGTTGCCGAAATCATCCCTGAGCTGTGGATGTTGAGCCGCTACAGCCTCCACCTCCACCAGCCCTACTCAGAAAGAACTGGAGAGCAGCTCACGGTTCTGAGCAAGGAAGAATGAGGAACCTGGGGGGGCCTCTGCCCCTCAGGTTGCCCCGGTTGCCCCGCCTAAATTCCAGTATCCGGACCGCGAAAATAAAAAGGGCGGCCCGGCGGGCCGCCCCAAGATTATTCAGCCGCAAACCGGAAGCCGAAAACCGTCTCTATTCCCAGGCTTCCTCGATGTCGGTGAGAACGGCCAGCTTCACGGCCTGGACCTTGCGGTAGACCTGGTCCGGGTGGCGGCGGTGGCCGTCCACAGTGAGGAGGTCCTTGTCGATGGAGATGCCGAAGAGGCGCTCGTTTTCCTCAAGATATGGGAGGATGAGCTGCCAGTCCGCGGCGCCCAGGGGGACGATTTCGCCGCCGTTCAATTGTTCTTCCACTACCTGGTAATAGGGGTCCCGGATGTAGATGGCGCCCCCGGAGGCCAGGGAGAAGAGGTTCTGGCCGGGGTAGGGGGTGGCCTGGGGGCGGGCCCGACCCCGGGTGTCGAACTCCAGGCCGTTGACGATGATGAAGCCGCCGCCTTTCAGGGGGTTGCCCGCCATGAAGGACTCCGCCAGGAAGTCCAGGGCGGTGCCGTTGATGACGGCCCGGGGGCGGCCCACGGCGTTGATGAAGGGGCGGCCCGCGGCGTTGCCCAGGACGAAGACCTCGCCCCCCTTGGCGCCGTACATGAAGGTCTGGCCCACGTCCCCGTAAACCACCAGCTTGCCCCGCTTCATGATCTGCCCCAACTGGTCCTGGGCGTTGCCGTGCACGTGGATGGTCAGGCCGTCGATGCCCGAAGCCAGGTAGTCGCCGGTGCTGCCGTAGGCGTCGATACGCACCTCGTCGGTGTCGGGGCCGAAGCCGCAGCCCAGGAAGCGCTGGCCCTTGTAGCCGTAAGTGATGAACTGCTTCCAGCCCAGCTCGTAAGCCCGGCACAGGAAGCGGGCGTCGCAGTCGTCCCCTTCCGGGGGAAAGCCAGCGGCGTCCAGCACCAGGACCGCGCCGGGCTTGGGAGGCCGGGCCAGGCGGGCCCGGGTGTCCCAATCCAGCCGGCGGTAGCGGCTCCCATGGGTGGCGCCCAGGAGCGGGGTGTCCTGGAAAATCCTGGCCAGGGTGTCCTGGAGCAGCCGGAGGAGGTGGCTGCGCTTCTTGTCCCCGGGGTCGTAGCGCCGGTCCAGGAGCAGGGTCAGGGCGCTGATGGCCGCGGCCTTGGGTGCGTCGCCCCGGCGGCCCTGGTCCGCCACCACCTCCAGGGCCTCCCGGAAGGAGGCGTAGGACCAGTTGGGGACCCGGACCCGGAGCCAGTCAAAGAGGGCCTGGCCGCTGGCATCGTCCAGGTGGGCCTTGACTTGGCGAACCACCTCGGAGTCCTCGCTCAGGCTCACCTCCAGCACGGTGCCGTCCCAGGGCCGCTGGTACCAGGGCACGGCCTTGGCCTTGCCGTACTTGTCGCGGCAACTCAGGACCCGGCCGCCGTTCTTGGGCTCCAGGGAGAAGATGAAGGCGCCGCCGTCGGTGGCGCTGCCGCCCCGGGCGTTCCAGTAGAGGTCGGCCACGGGGCAGAAGCGGGAATCCTCCGCGGCCAAGCTCGCCAGGGTGGCGTCGATGGCCTGCTTCTCGGAGCAGATGAGGCCCACCTGCACCTCCCCTTCGTGGAGGGCGAAGACCTGGGGCCGCAGCATGGAGGTGTCGGTGATGCCGATGAGCTCGAAGGCCCGGCGCTCCGGGTCGTTCCGGGCGATGATGAAGAACCAGGGGCCGTCGGGGGAACCGTGGATGTTGGCGGCCTGGAGGTGCCGGTAAAGGCGCTGGCGCTCCGGGGGCAGCAGGTCAAAGTCCCGCTCCGTGGTGGGGGCCATGGACTCGATGACGTACTCCAGGGGGTAGCCGTAGAGGCGGTGCCAGAGGTCGAAGGTGAGGACCGCCACCTCGGTGTCGGTGAGGAACTGGGGGTAAAAGTGGCGCTGGCTCAGGTATTCGCTGACGGAGAAATAGTTGGCGAAGTCGCCGTTGTGCACCAGGGCCACGTTCAGGGCCGCGAAGGGGTGGGCCCCGCCGGGGTGCCAGACCCGGCCCCGGGTGGGGTAGCGCTGGTGCGCGATCCAGACGTGGGCCTTGAAGTCCAGAAGCTGGTAATAGAGGGCTGCTTCCTCGGCATAGCCCACGATCTTGAGGATCATGATATTGCGCCCCTGGGACAGGACAAAGGCTTTTTTGTCCCCCAGGGAGGCGTAGAAAGCCTGGTTCAACTGGTAGCAGTTCTGGGCCACGAACTCGTCCTCCACCCGGCGGCCGGGGACGTCGTAGAGCCGGTGCCGCTGGATGAAGTACTGCATCACCTCAGGCTTCACCCGGACGAAGTAGCGCCAGACTTCCGGGGGCTTCACCGCCAGCGTGGGGAGGTCCCGCCAATCGCCGAGGGTGGGGAGGCGCTGGGCGTGGTGGACCCGGAAGACCGGGGTGATGAACCGGGCCTCCACCTGGGGCCGGGACTGCTCGTCCAGATAGGCGACGTGAATCAGGTAGTCCTCGTCCAGCATCTCCTGGGTGACGCCCAGGGTGGCCGGGTCCAGGCCCACTGCGGCGATGCCGCCGCCCTTGCCGTTGCCCCGGTTGTGCATCTGGATGGAGGGCGCGAAGATGTGGCGGCCGGCCACGGGCACGCTGGCGGCAAACCCCGTAACCCCGCAGCCGCCCTCCTCCTCGGCCCTCACCAATTGGCCGGGGAGGTAAGAGGGGGCCAGGTGCTGGCGGGTGTGCCAGAGTTTCAGGCCCGGGTGATTCAGGTCAAGTCTGGGTTCCATCTATAACCTCGTTAGCAGTCAGCAGTTAGCAAAAAACCGACTGCTGATAGATGAAAGCTGACGGCTATTAAGCTCCTCGCCTTAAATCATCGTCCACCGGGCGGTCCTGGTAGTCCAGGTGCACCAGGGTGTCGGTGCGGCCCCGCAGCTCCCGGATGCTGCGCATGCCGAAGCGCCGCAAGATCTCCTTGAGCTGCCAGGACCAGGAGTAGTACAGGTTGCTGACTCTATTCACCCCCCAGGCCACGGTCATCAGGTCCACCAGCTCCGGGTCGGTGGTGGCGATGCCCCGGGCGCAGCCCCGCCCGGACTCGCAGTTGTGGCAGCGCAGGCACTCCAGGGCCACCAGCTCGGCGGTGCCGATCTGGACCCCGTCCGCGCCCAGGGCGATGGCCTTGGCCACGTCGAAGGCGGTGCGGATGCCGCCGGAGGCGATGAGGGTGACCTGCTCCCTAATGCCTTCGGCCTTGAGGAACTGGTGCACCTTGGGGATGGCGTACTCCACCGGCATGGCGATGTTCTTCTTGGCGATGTCCGGGGCCGCGCCGGTGCCGCCGTAGCTGCCGTCCAACTGCACCACGTGGGCCCCGGCGTAGTAGCTGCCCACGGCCACCATGTCCACGTCCGTGGGGGTGGAGACCTTCACGGACACCAGGGCCCGGGGGTTGATCTCCTTGATCCAGTCGATGTGCTTCTTGTGGTCCTCCACGGAATAGACGCTGTGGAAGGGGAAGGGCGAGAACAGGGCGCTGCCCGTCACCGACTCCCGCATGCGGGCCACCGCGGGGGTGACTTTGTCCCCCAGGAGGTGGCCGCCCAGGCCCGGCTTGGCCCCCTGGGCGTACTTGAACTCCACCATGCGCACCCGCTGGATGGTCTCCTCCCGGACCCCGAAGAGTCCGGTGGCCACCTGGGTGATGACGTGGTCGTCGTAAGGGTAGAGCTCCTCGGGGTAGCCGCCCTCGCCGGTGCACAGCAGGGTGTGGAAGCGGGCCGCGGCCTGGACCCGGGAGAGGATGGTGTTGATGGACACCGACCCGAAGGACATGCCAGCCGCGTAAAAGGGTACGCCCAGGCGCACCTGGGGCCGGCCGTCGCCCCGGCGGTTCAGGTCCAGCTCCAGGGAGATGTCCTCGGGGCGCAGCTTGAAGTCCCGGCGGGGCGGCGGAAAGGAGAAGCGCAGCCGGTCGAACCCGCCCCCCGAGCCCCCCAGGCGGTATTCCAGGTCGGTGTAAGGGAGGCTCCCCCACTCCGCCTGCCACCAGGTGGCCAGCAGCAGGTCCGCGGTCCAGCGGGCGTCTCCCAGGGTGGCGTAAACGGGGTGGATGCTGACCCGGAGGGCCTGGCCGGGGCACTTGTTGACGCAGTAAAATTCCTTGTCCCGGCAGGCAAAGCCCAGGCAGAGGTGGCTCTTGGGGCGCCTCAGATACGTGCCCGCCTTGGTGAAGACGCCGTAAGGGCAGAGCTCCACGCACTTGCCGCACTTGATGCACTTGGAGTCGCTGCGCCACACCCGATACTTGCTCAACGGGGTGCGGAAGCGAGAGGGCGTGGGCACCGGCTCGTAGGGCTGGCCCGGCTTGGGCTTCAGAGGGATGACTTTTTTCTTTGCTACCGCCATTTTTTAACTCAGTTCAATGTTCAAGGTTTAAGTTGAGAAACCGAAAACCGGGAACCGAAACCGTCTTTCATTCCCCTTCCCGGCGCAGGGGCTCTCCTTCCCGGGGCGCGAAGAGGGGGGCGAAGATTTCCTGGTCCAGGTCCTCCTTGAACATGGCCCGGCCCACTTCGCCCCGGAGGCGCCGGACCTCCCGCATGCCCATGGCGCCCAGGACTTCCAGGAGCTGGTTGTTCCAGGCGCCCATCAGGTTCACCATCCGCTGGGCCCCTCGTTTGACCGGGAGGTTCTCCAGCTCGATGGGGCAGGGGCCGTCCTCCCGGCATTCCTTACAGAGGCGGCACTCCAGGGACAGGAGCAGGGGGATGTCCGCCACCACCGCGTCGGCGCCGCAGATGATGGCCTTGGCCACGTGTTCCGCCAGGGCGATGCCGCCGGAGGCCAAAAGAGTCACCGCGTCCCGGCAGGCGTCGGCCACCAGGCGCAGGTGGCAGCGGCGGATGAGGTCCTTGAGGTGCAGGTCCCGGCAGTCCCCCAGGCCCCGGGCCTTATGGGTGCCGTAGAGGTGGACGACCTCGGCGCCGGCCCGGGTGAGGTCCGCCACCCGGGCCTCGGCCCGCCCGTCCGCGGGCACCTTGATGAACACGATAAGCTGGGGGTACCGCTTCTTCAGGGCTTCCATATCTTCCAGGACCCCGGCGTGGTCTGCCAGTTCCGCGGCCCGGACCTGTGGCAGGATGGGGTCTTGGAGGTTCATTTTACCCGGAGCATAGTGGGGCGCCAGGTGCCTAGCCAGAGGGAGCAGCTCCTCGGTGAGGTGTTCCCGGGGCGCCAGGGCCAGGGTCCCCAGGCTTTGGGCCGCCTGGCCCAGCATTTGCCGCAACCTGGGCAGGGCGGCGCCCAGGGGAGGCTCCGCCAGGAGCAGGGGCAGGGGCACCTCCAGTAGCGGCGGCGGGGTGAACAGCAGCTCCCCCTGGCCGTCAAAGGCCAGAAACATGGGTTTGCGGCCCAGGTCCACGCTGGTGCTGATGTACTCCCGGCCGTGGATGCCGTCCCGGGTGGGGCGGACGATTTCCGACATGTCCGTCCACAGGGCGTCGAACCCGGGCCCCGCGAAGGGGCCGCCGTAGCCCGCGCCGGACACGGGAATCTTGCCGCTCTCGGCCTGGTACCAGGTGAGGGTGATGATTTCCGGGGTCCAGTAATCGTCCCCCAACTGGCGGTACTGGGGGTTCAGGGCCTTGAAGATGAGCTCCCGGGGGCAGCCCTGGACGCAGCGGAAGCAGTCCCGGCACATCTCATCGATGGTGTCCGTCAACTGGGTCCGGTCAAAGTCCCGCTTGCGGTAGGCCTCCACCGGGCACATCTCCTTGACGCAGCGGGCGCACCTGAGGCAGCCTTCGCTCCAGTCAATGATGGTGCTCCGGCCCAGGGGGCTGAAGCGGGGCGCCACCCGGCGCACGTGGATGTGATACTTGGCGGGCAATCTTGTCTCCCTGATTTCTTCTGGTTGCCCCTTATTCCTTCTTCTTCAAAGGGCTGGGGCCCAGCTTTTTAAGGCGGGCCTTGATCTCGGCCACGGCCGCGGCCAGGTCCTCGGGGTGGCCGGGGGTGACCACGGTGCGCCCCAGGCGGTCCGGCTCCAGGCCGATCTCCTCCAGGTAGCGCTGGGTGTAACGCACCCGGCCGCCCATGCGGGAGCTGCCCTCCTGGTAGCGGCACTGCTCCTCCACGCAGCCGATGACCCAGACCAGGTCCGCGGCCTCTGCCAGGGTGCGGAGCAGCTGGAAGGCCTCCACCTTGCTGCTGCAGGGCTCGCTCAGCAGGCGCAGCCGGGCCGGGTTCCGGCCCCACAGGGACCGCAGGGCTTCCGGGTCCGCCACCGCCTGCTGACAGGCAAATACCACCACTTCCATGTCCATAAGCGTCCCAGCCCTCAAAAAACCGGCGCGGGGGCCGGCCTGGGAAAGTCAGGCCAGGGAAGGCGCGCCTCCCTGGCCTTAGAAATCAAGACTAATTATAGATTATCCTATCTAGACACTGCCTGCAAGAACTAAGCCTTGTTCCCCCCTTAATCGCGGGGCGCCTGGCTCCGGCCCTTGCGCTCGTCGATGTCGCCGGGGTACATCACCGCCTCATGCCCCCGCTCCCGGGTGCGGATGCGGACCGCTTCCTCCACCGGGTAAACGAAGATGAGGCCGTCCCCGGCCTCGCCGGTGTAAGCGGACTTGAGGATGGCCTCGATGGTCTCCTCCAGGTTGTGTTCGCTGAGGATAATGTTCACCTGAATCTTGGGGAGCATATCCACCGTATAGCTGCCGGAGCGGCCCACCAGCTTGATGCCCCCGGAGCGGCCATGGCCCCGGATCTCAAAAATATTCAGGCCGACGATGCCGATTTCCCGCAGGGCCTCCTTGACGTCATTGACCTTGTCTTCCCGGACGATGGCTTCGATTTTCTTCAGCATGACGATGACCCTCAGGAATAGGCCCGTTCGCCGTGGGCGCTGATGTCCAGGCCCACCTCTTCCTCCATGGTGGTGACCCTAAGGCCAATGCTCCAATCCAGGACCTTGGCCACCACGAAGGTGACGGTGAAGCAAAAGACCATGGTGACCGCCGCGGCCAGGGCCTGGATGCCCAGCTGGGCGGGGTGGCCGTGGAACAGGCCGTTGGCGCCCGCGGGGTTGACCTCCAGCGTGGCAAAGAGCCCCGCGGCCAGCATACCCCAGGTGCTGGCCAGGCCGTGGCAGGCAAAGACGTCCATGGATTCGTCCAGGTTGCGGTTCTGCCGGAAGCGGATGCCGTAATAGCTGAGGGGCGCGGCCACCGCGCCCAGGACCAGGGCCGCCAGGGGGGTGATGAAGCCCGAGGCCGGGGTGACCGCGGCCAGGCCCACCACCATGCCGGTGGCGATCCCCAGGGTGCTGGGGCGGCCGTCCAGCCAGCCCAGAATCATCCACACCAGCCCCGCGGCGGCCGCGGAGGTGTTGGTGGTGAGCAGGGCGTTTACCGCCACTTCATTGGCCCCCAGGGCGCTGCCGGCGTTGAAGCCGAACCAGCCCACCCACAGGAGCCCGGCGCCCAGGACGGTCATGGGGATGTTGTGGGGTTCCATGGGGAATTTGCCGAAGCCCTTGCGGGGGCCGATGGCCAGGGCGAAGGCCAGGGCCGAGAAGCCCGCGGCGATGTGCACCACCGTGCCGCCGGCGAAGTCCAGGGTGCCCAGGGCTCCCAGCCAGCCGCCCTTGCCCCAGACCCAGTGGCACAGCGGGTCATAGACCAGGGTGATCCAGACGAGGCTGAACAGGAGAAAGGACTTGAACCGCACCCGCTCCACGAAGGCGCCGGTGATGAGGGCCGGGGTGATGACTGCGAACATCATCTGGAACGCGGCGAAGAGGCCGTGGGGGATGGTCTTGGCGTAATCGGGGTTGGGGGCCGCGCCCACGCCGTTAAGGCCCAGGAAATTGAGGCCGCCGACGAAGCCGCCGATGTCCGGGCCGAAGGCCAGGGAGTAGCCGTAGAGCACCCACTGCACCCCCACCAGGGCCATGAAGGCGAAGCTCAGGGTGAGGGTGGAAAGGACGTTCTTGCGCCGGGCCATGCCCCCGTAAAACAGGGCCAGGGCCGGGGTCATCATCAGCACCAGGGCGCAGGACGCCAGCAGCCAGGCGGTGTCTCCGGTGTTTATATTGGCCATAACCATCTCTCCCGGTTTTCCGGTGTTGCTAATCAGGTTGCTCCCATCTGTCTGGAAAGCATACCGCCCCTGTCAGGCCAGGGAGGGGTACTCCCTGGCCTGTGCCTTCCCGGTTACGTCAAGAGCGGGTTACAGAATGGGCAGGTAGCGGTCGATCTCGTACTGGCTCACGTGGGTGCGGAAGCGGTCCCACTCGATCTTCTTGTTTTCCAGGAACTTGTTGAAGATGTGGTCACCCAGGGCCTCCCTGACCACCGCGCTCTTCTCCACTTCCAGAACGGCTTCGTAGAGGCTGCCGGGCAGCTCCTCGATCCCCAGGCGGGCGCGTTCGGCTTCGGACAGGTGGTAGATGTCCACTTCCACCGGCTCCGGCAAGGGGTACTTGCCCTCGATGCCCTTGAGGCCCGCGGCCAGCATCACCGCGAAGGCGAGATAAGGGTTGCAGGCCGGGTCCGGGGCGCGGTACTCGCAGCGGGTGGCCGCTTCCTTGCCGGGCTTGTACATGGGCACCCGTACCAGGGCCGAGCGGTTGCGCCGGGCCCAGGAGATGTACACCGGGGCCTCGTAGCCCGGCACCAGGCGCTTGTAGGAGTTGACCCACTGGCTGCAGATGCCGGTGATCTCCCGGGCGTGCTTGAGCAGGCCGGCGATGTAACTCTTGCCCAGGGCCGACAGGTGGTACTGGTCCTTGGGGTCGTAGAAGGCGTTCTTGCCTTCCTTGAACAGGGACTGGTGGGTGTGCATGCCGCTGCCGTTGATGCCGAAGATGGGCTTGGGCATGAAGGTGGCATAGACGCCGTTGATCATGGCCACGGCCTTCACCGTGGCCTTGAGGGTCATGGTCTTGTCGGCCATCTTCAGGCCCTCGTCGTAGCGCATGTCAATCTCATGCTGGGACGCGGCCACTTCGTGGTGGCTGTACTCGATGCGGATGCCCATCTGCTCCAGGGCAAAGATGGTATGACGCCTCAGGTCCATGCCCATGTCCAGGGGCGGGGCGTCGAAATAGCCGCCTTCGTCCAGGATCTCGGGGCACTTGCTGTTGGCGAAGTAGAAGTACTCCAGCTCCGGCCCCAGATAGTAGGTGAAGCCCTTTTCCGCGGCCCGGGCCAGCATGCGCTTCAGGGCATAGCGGGGGTCGCCGGGATAGGGGGAGCCGTCGGGCTGGAGGATGTCGCAGAACATCCGGGCCACCGGCCGCTCCTCCGGGCGCCAGGGGAGGATGGCGAAGGTTACGGGGTCGGGCTTGGCGATCATGTCGGACTCTTCAATGCGGGCGAAGCCTTCAATGGAGGAGCCGTCGAACCCCATGCCCTCGGTCATGGCTTCTTCCAGCTCGGAGGGGCGGATGGAAAAGCTCTTCAACACTCCCAGAATATCGGCGAACCAGATCTGGATGAAGCTGATCTCCTTGTCCTTCACTACCCGGAAGACGTCTTCCACGGTTTGGCAGGGATGGCAGTGCACGTTCAGGCCTCCTGGATAAATTTATTTTAAGGGAAGATAGCAATGAACATACCAGAATACAAGTTAAGGAAAATCAAAAACTTACCGCGGGTAATATTTACAATTATGTAATTTGGGAAGAATTTGCAGAACAATTTTGTTAGGCAGCTGGCGCAGCCAAGAGGAAATGGGAAAAGGAAAGGGGAGGGCCTTGAGCGGCCCTCCCCCATGTTAGAGAGTTAGCGGCGGTAGCCCAGGATTTTTTCCACTTCCCTGGCGTCCGCGTCCATGACGTAGGGGATGCCGGAGACCTGGGCCGCCTCCTGGGTGAGGGCCATGAGGTCGTCCCGGGTGATGTAGCTCAAATTGAACTTCCGGGCCCCGGCCATGAACTGCTGGAGGCCCTGGGTCATGCGGCTCAGGTAGCTGTACATGCCCAGCGCCCCTGCGGGGATGCGGCCATATTTTTCCAGGGGGAACTTGCGCCGGATCACTGCGGCCTCGGCGAAGTGCTCCACGTAGGCCTCCTTGCAGTCCGTCTCTTCCCGGAGGCACATCTGCTCCAGCTTCCGGCCTTCGTTGGTGCCCACCATGGCTGCGGTCATGATGGAGCGGCCCATGCACACCAGCTTGACGAAGGGCGCGCCCAGGGCCAGGGCCTTGAAGACGTGGTCCTCCAGGGACAGGCCGCCGGCGATGGCGCAGTCCGGGACAAACTCGCCCTTCTGGGCCAGGTGGTTCAGGTACTCATACAGCAGGCACTCGAGGTAAACGGTGGGGAGGCCCCATTCGTTCATCATGCGCCAGGGGCTCATGCCGGTGCCGCCGCCGGCGCCGTCCACGGTGAGGAGGTCGATCTGGGCCTGGGAGGCGAACTTGACGGCCCGGGCCAGGTCTGCGGGGCGGTAGGCCCCGGTCTTGAGGCTGATGCGCTTGGCCCCCACCTGGCGCAGGTGCTCCACGGTCTTGTAGAAGTCCTCCTCGTCCACCATGCCCAGGCGGGAGTGGCGCTCGAACTCCCGGATGCCCTTGGCGTGGTAGCGTTCCTCGGTGGCCGGGTCCAGGGGGTCGGGCAGGACGATGTAGCCCCGCTCCTTGAGGAGCCGGGCCCGCTCCATGGTGTGGAGCTTGACTTCGCCGCCGATGTTCTTGGCGCCCTGGCCCCACTTGAGCTCGAAGAACTCGATCCCCAGCTTCTCAATGACGTACTCGGGCACGCCCAGGCGGCCGTCCTCCACGTTGGCCTGGACGATGATGTCCCCCAGGCCCTGGTACCACTGGCGGAAGATCTTCACCCGGCGCTCCATCTCCGGGGACCGCACCACCCGGCCTTTCTTGATGTCGGCGTGGGGGTCCATGCCGCAGACGTTTTCGCCGCAGACGATGATGATGCCGCTGATGGCCGCGCCGATGGCCATGGACTCCCAGTGCACCCGGGCGATCTCGGTGGAGCCCAGGGCCCCGGTGAACGCCGGGAAGGCCAGTTTCACCTTCTCTTTGACGCCGATTTGGGCGCTGACATCCACCGCGGGGAAGGTGGCCTTGTCGGAGTCGGCCTCAATGCCATGGGCGCCCACACAGGTTCCCTGGATGTTGAAGTGGGAGAAATCAACGGGATAGTCCTTGTCGGCCCCGGCGGTGACGTTGCCGAAGGGTTGGGGGTAGAGCATTTCCCGGCCCCGGATGGCCGAGCGGCCGATTTCGCAGGGACCGGGGCAGCTGTCCAGGCAGGTGACGCAGATGCCGGAACCGGGGGAAGGCTTCACCCGGTTCTTGGTGAGGGTGGCGGGACTACGGTTGGGGTTGCTCAGGGTCATGTCATCCTCTCCTTTGCGCAAGACTTTGACAAAGGAAAAGGAAAGACTTGAGACAAACCACAAATATTCTGCAAGAACTGAACCAATAGACCTTTGAGGGGAATTGCCGAAAGATATACGGTGGTTAACCGCAAAAGAGCGATTGGGGGCAGGGAAAAAGTATGACAGGCTTGTTAGTTTTACTAAATTAATGGCACAATTTTGTAGAAGGCGCAAGGAAAAATTAAGCCAAAATAAAAAATTAATGACATTATTAATATAGAAGGAATTTTGCCGCGGCCCCTCCCCTTCCCCAATAAGTGAGGGGCTTCTGCCCGCGTTCTTGACCCGGGGGAAAAATTACCCTAAGATATTCAAAGAAAACGGGTTTTCCGCGCCGGGAGGGGTGGCCTTGGAAAAGATGCGGGTGCCCTCGGGGGTGGGCCGTCTGGACCTGCTCCTGGGCGGCTTGTTCATCGGCGACAACGTGGTCTGGCACGACGACGCCGGCAGCCTGGCCCCGGTGTTCTGCCTGAATTTCCTGCAAGCCTCCCAGCTCCAGGAAAAGCCCATCATTTACGTGAGCTTCGACCGCTCCCCCCGGAACCTCCTGGACAAACTGGGGGGCCTGGCCAACTATCCGGGCCTCACCATCCTGGACGGTTTCACCAACGGCAAGGGCGGCGGCTCCCCCTTTTTCGCCAAGTTTTACGAAGGCCGGGAAGCGGAGCTCCCCTGCCGCCTCATCCGGGTGGCGGAACCCCGCAATCCCCAGGATTTCATGGACCTGCTCTATGGGGTGCACAGTGAGCTAAAGGGGGATGTGCGCTTCGTCTTTGAGAGCCTCACCGGCATGCAGGAGCTCTGGGGCAGCGAAGAGAACCTCCTGACCTTCTATTCCCATTCCTGCCCTCGGCTGTATGACCTGAACACCATCGCCTACTGGGTCCTGGAAAAGAACGCCCATTCTTCCCGGTTCCGGGCCCAGATCAACCAGATCGCCCAGGTGGCCATCGAGCTGACCATCAAGCGGGGCGCCACTTCCCTGACCATCCTCAAGGCGGAGAACCGCAGCCCCGAGGAATTCCACAAGCCCCACACCTACTGGACCAAGGACCTCACCGTCATCTTTGACGAGGAAAAGCGTACTGCCCGGAGGATTGACCTGGGCCTGAGGGTCAAGGAATTCCGCCAGAAGCGGGGGCTGTCCCAGACGGAGCTGGCCAAGCTGGTGGGAGTCACCCCCAGCACCATCTCCCAGGTGGAGAGCAACCTGATTTACCCCTCGCTGCCGGCCCTCATGAAGATGGGGGAGGCGCTGGCCGTGGACCTCACTTCGTTTTTTGAGGAGCGGCAGGGAGGCAGGGGCCGCCTGATTTTCACCGGGGCCGACGCGGTGGAGGTGAAGCTCACGGACGTGCCCGACGGCGCGGCTTCGGCCCGGCTCCTGTACCCGGTGGACTTCGAGGTCAAGGCCGAACCGTACCTCATCGAGATCCCCCCCAAGGCGAGCCTGCCGGCCCACTTTTTCTTTCACAAGGGGGAGGAATGCGGCTACGTCCTGACCGGGCGGCTGCAGGTGCGGGTGGGCAAGGCGGTGCACAACCTGAAGACCGGAGACGTTATTTACCTGACCTCGGAAGTCCCCGGGGAATGGCGCAATCCGGGTCCCGCGGTGTCCCGGTTGCTCTGGATTAAGGTGAAGTAAGACGTCCTGCCCGCCTGACTCCCCCTGATTTTCAGAAAAACCCTCCCTTCCTCCCCTTATCCTGGCGGCAGCCGGCATTGCCTGTGGCGAGAGCCGGAGTAAGGATGGAAGGACCTTTTCCTCCACGGTTTCTCTGGTAGGGTGCCAGGGCCGCAGATTTTTGCTACCATCAAGGGAAAATCCGCGCCTCTCATCCCAGCCGCATTCTATGAAAAGCCGCGCCCGAGCCAGGGGGGCGACCCCCCGAGAGCCGTTATCGCCGGAGGCGCTTTCAGCCGCGTCCCGGTGGTTGGAGGGCCACCGCCGCCTGGTCCTGGCCGTCCTGGTGGGGGCGGCTCTGCTGTTGCGCCTGGGCTGTTTCCTGGAGCTCAACCAGGGGCCCTGTCTCTGGCAGCACCTCTGGGAAGAGACGGACATGAATTTCTTCGATACCTGGGCCCGGGACCTGGCCGGGGGGGACTGGCTGACCAATAAGTCTCTGCACCCGCACCACCTCTGGCATCAGCAAATCGCTGAGGCTTATTTCCGCCTGCACCCGGAGGCGTTTTCCGCCCTTGATGGGGCCACCCTGGCCGACGGCGCCCCGGCCGACGCCGCCCGGGTCCTCTGGGACCGCTGGTACGGCGGCAAGACCTTTCACCAGGAACCCCTGTATCCTTATCTCGTGGGCCTGACCTACTGGGCCCTGGGGCCCGATGTCCGCTGGGTCTTCCTGTGGCAGCTGCTGCTGGGAGCGGCCAGCGTGGTCCTGGTGTACCTCCTGGCCCGGCGCTATTTCGGGGAGCTGGCGGGCGCGGTGGCCGGCCTCCTGGCGGTGCTGTGCGGCCCATTGCTGTTCTATGACTTCCTCTTGCTGCGGGAAAGCCTCACCACCTTCATGTGGTTGAGCCTGGTGTATCTGGGGGGCCTGGCCCTGGACCGGGGCAATTGGCGCTGGTGGGGCTTGACCGGACTGGCCTGCGGCCTGGGGGTGGCGTTAAGGGAAACCTTGATTCTCTACTGGCTGGGGCTTCTGGGCCTGTTGGCCTACCACCGTCGAGGGACCCCCCGGGTTTTGCTGCGCTCCCTGGCGGCGCTGGCGGCCGGATTGATGCTCGCTCTGGTTCCGGTAGTGGCCCGCAATGTGGCGGTGGGGGCCCCGCCCCTGAGTCTGCAAAGCGTGGGGGCCATTACCTTCGTGGGCGCCAATGCCGCGGCCTATCATCCAGAGATTGGGGAAGTTCCTCCCTTGAGCATTAACCATAGCCTTGCCATTATTGACCGCACCGGCGGCCATTTCTGGCCCGCGGTGGTGGAGACCCTCAAGACGCACCCCGACCTGGGGAGTTATCTTAAACAGCTCTGGGGCAAATTTGCTATGCTCTGGCACTGGTACGAAGTCCCCAGCAACGAAAATTTTTATTATTCTCGCCTGCACTCCGGGGTCTTGCGCTATCTTCCCGTCACCTTCTTCCTGCTGGCGCCCCTGTCCCTGGTGGGACTGGCGCTGGCCGCGGGCCGGCGCCGGCCCTGCGGCCCCCTGTATCTGGCGGTGGTCTGCAATCTGGTGAACCTGCTGTTTTCCTTAGTTATTTCTCGTTATCGGCTGCCCCTGGTGGCGCTGCTGTTGCCTTTTGCCGCCCTGGCCCTGGTGCAGATAAGCGAGTGGTTATGGGCCCGGAGGTGGGCCCTCAGCGCTACGGCGGTGGCGGCGCTGGTGGCCCTGTCCTGGTGGACCATGCGCCCCCTGCCGGGGCAGCACCCCCTCATCCGCCCCATGGACTACCGGGCCGCCTACTTTTACTATGATGGCCTGGTGCAGCAGGCCGTGGAGAAAGGGGACTGGGCCGGGGCGGCGGGGATCCTCAAAGACTCTCTACGCTTTGAGCCGGCCATAGTCCGGCAAATGGGCAGGTCCTTCCCCGCCATTGACCAGGATGAGGCCTGGCTGGCCTCCTGGTATGCCGAGGTGCATTACCGGTATGCCCTGGCGCTGCGCCAGAGCGGGCGGGAGGAAGCCGCTGAGGAGCAGGAGCAGCGAGTCAGGGAATTGCTCCGGGCGGCTCAGGGGAAATGACGCCGGGAGCCTGGGGAGTGGTTCCGGTGCGGCTTCAGTTCACGGCGGCGTGAAGCCGCGGGGGCTCATTGCCCGCGGTACTGGCGGGAGTCCAGGTGGTACTTCTTGATCTTGTAGCCCAGGATGCGCAGGCTGGTGTCCAGGAGCTGGGCGGCCTTGCTCTGATTGCCCCGGGTCTGGCGCAGGGCCTCGCCGATGAGCTCCCTCTCCAGGGTTTCCACCTGGGCGGTGAGGCCCCGGCCCAGGTTGCCGGGCTCGGCCCGCTGCAGGCTGGGGGGCAGGTGCACCGTCAGGATGGTGTCCTCGTCGCACACCAGCACGGCCCGCTCCATGATATTTTCCAACTCCCGGACGTTGCCGGGCCAGGGGTACTGCATGAGCAGGTCCAGGCTGGCGGCGGACAGGCGCGTCACCGGCTTTTTGTGCTCCGCCGCGTATTTGGCCAGGAAGTGCTCGGCCAGCAGAGGGATGTCGGCCTGGCGCTCCCTGAGCGGCGGCAGGTAAATGGGGAAGACGTTGAGGCGGTAGTAGAGGTCTTCCCGGAAGCGGCCCTGGGACACCAGCTCCTCCAGGTCCCGGTGGGTGGCGGCCAGCAGGCGCACGTCGGCCTTCAGAGTGGTGGTTCCCCCCAGGCGGGTGAATTCCCGCTCCTGGATGACCCGGAGCAGCTTGAGCTGCACCCCGGGGCTCAAGTCCCCGATTTCATCCAGGAAGATGGTGCCCCCCTGGGCCAGTTCGAAGCGGCCGGGTTTGCGGCTCAGGGCCCCGGTGAAGGCGCCCCGTTCGTGGCCGAAGAGTTCGCTTTCCACCAGGGTCTCCGGCAGGGCTGCCAGGTTCACCTTGATTAACGGCTTGTGGGCCCGGGGGCTGTTGAAGTGGATGGCGGAGGCCACCAGCTCCTTGCCGGTGCCGGACTCGCCCCTAATCAGGATGGTGGCGTTGCTTTTGGCCACCCGCTCGATCATCTCGAAGACCTGGCGCATGCGGGAGGCCTTGCCGATGAGGTTGCCCATCTGGTAGCGCTCCTGGAGCTGGCCCCGGAGCTTGATGTTTTCGTTCTTGAGGCGCTCTTTCTCCCGGTCGATGAGCAGGAGGTTGTTGACGTTCTGGGCGATGATGGAGGCGATGATGGTGAGCAGCCTCAGGTCGCGGTCCAGGTCCAGGTCCCGGTGCAGGCGGTCCACGGAGAGGGCGCCGATGGTCTTGTGGTTGATCTTGACGGGCACGCAGAGGAAGGAGAGCTCCTCTTTTTCCCGGCCCCGGGAGCGGGTGCGGTTGAGGAACAGGGGCTCCTGGCTCACCCGGGGCACCACCATGGGCTCGCCGGTCTCCACCACCCGGCCGGTGATGCCTTCCCCCAGCTTGTAGCGGCCCCGGCGCCGGGCTTCGGCGGTGAGGCCTTGGGCCACCTCGATTTGCAGCTCCGCGGTCTCGGGGTTGAGGATGGTGATGGTGCCCCGGCGCATGCCCATGCTGGAGGCCAGGATGTGCAGGATCTGCTGCAGGCTCCGGGGCAGGGGCCCCGGCGCGGTGAGGGTGGAGGTGATTTCATAAAGCAGGGACAACTCATCCATGGTGCGGCTCCCAGTTCAGGATACCTTTCGTTTTCGTATAAATATATCAAAAATGCCAGAAAATTATTTACGAAATTGTGATTTTCCCCTAGGGCTCGGCGGGGCGGTCCGGCTTTGTCCTTGACACCGTTCCATTTCATATCTATTTTTAAATAGTTGAGCATCGGGGGGTGGAGGTGCGCGAGGGTTTTTTTAACCGGGCCGGCCACCAGGCCATGATTTTTGTGGACTACATGGGGAACCTCACCCTGTTCTTCATGGACGCGGCCCGCACCCTGGTCCACCCGCCCTGGTTTCTCCGGGAGATCGTCGCCCAGATGTACCACCTGGGGGTGAAGACCTTCCCTCTGGTGGCGGTGGCCTCCTTTTCCACGGGCATGGTCCTGGCCATGCAGGGCATCAAGGTGCTCTCCTGGTTCGGCGCGGCCAACTACATTGCCACCAGCGTGGCCTTCACCTTCGTCAAGGAGTTGGGGCCGGTGCTGGCGGGCATCATGCTGGCGGCCCGGGGGGGCGCGGGCATCGGCGCGGAGCTGGGGTCCATGCGGGTCACCCACCAGATCGACGCGCTCACCGTGAGCGCGGTGAACCCCATGAAGTACCTGGTGGTCACCCGGGTCCTGGCCTGCATGCTGGTCCTGCCGCTCCTGGCGGTCTTCGCCAACCTCATCGGCATCCTGGGGGGCATGGTCATCGGCGTCTTTCAGTTGGGCATGACCCCCGCCTATTACTACACCCTGACCATCAAATACATGCAGCTCCGGGACGTGCTCCCCGGCATCGGCAAGACTAGCATCTTCGGCCTCATTGTAGGCACGGTGGGTTCTTTTCACGGCTATTACACCGAGCACGGCACCTTTGGCGTGGGCCAGGCCACCAAGACCGCGGTGGTGGCGGCCATCCTCCTGATACTGGTATCCGATGTCTTCCTCACCAAGCTCACCATTATCCTCTGGCCTTGAGAGCCGGGGCGAGGCGCCCCGGATGGCTCCGGCTACCAGCACCCCGCTCATCACCTTCCGGGGGGTGTCCAAGTCCTTCGACGGCAAGGTGGTGCTGAGGGATATCGACCTGGACGTGTACGAAGGCGAGACCCTGGTGGTCTTGGGCCGCAGCGGCTCGGGCAAAACGGTGCTCACCAGCATGCTGGTGGGGCTCAATGAGCCCGACACCGGCACCATCATCGTGGCCGGGGTGGACATCACCCACCTGAAATCCGAAACCGACTGGCGGGAGCTGCGCCTGAGGATGGGCTACCTCTTCCAGGGCTCGGCCCTGTTCGACTCCATGACGGTGGGGGAGAATGTGGCCTTCCCCCTGGTGCACCACACCCGGCTGTCTGACGAGGAAATCGCCCGGCGGGTGCAGGAAAAGCTGGCCCAGGTGGGCCTGGCCGACACCGCGGGCATGGACCCTTCGGAGCTGAGCGGCGGCATGCAGCGCCGGGCCGCGCTGGCCCGCAGCCTGGCCCTGGACCCCCAGATCATCATCTACGACGAGCCCACCGCGGGCCTGGACCCCATCACCGGCGACGAGATCGGCCACCTCATCCGGCGCCTCCAGGAGACGCTCAAGGTCACCTCCATCGTGGTCACCCACGACCTGCGCCTCACCGCGCTGGTGGCGGACCGCCTGACTTTGCTCTACGGCGGACGGATGGTGTTCCTGGGCACCTACGAGGAGTTTATGCGTTCCTCCCATCCCGAGGTCAAGCGCTTCCTGCTGCAAGAGAAGCAGGAGGGGGCTCCCCCATGATCCAGCGCAAATACGAAACCATCGTGGGCCTCTTTGTGGTGGCCTCCCTGGCGGCCCTGCTGGTGATGGTGGTGGTCATCGCCCAGCAGGAGCGCCTCTGGGAGGAGAAGGTGGAATACCACACCATCTTCAAGAACATCGGCGGCCTCAAGGAGGGCTCGGAGGTGCGCCTGGCCGGGGTGACGGTGGGCAGCGTCAAGAAGATCACCATCGACCCCCAGGGGCGCATCATCGTCGTTTTCGATATCCTGGGAAAATACAAGTCCCGCATCCGGGAGGACTCCCGGGCCACCATCGGCTACATGGGGCTCCTGGGGGACAAGAGCCTGGACATCTCCGCGGGCTCCCAGAGCCAGCCGGCGATTCCGCCGGAGGGCTTGGTGGCCTCGGTGGAGCCCCTGGACGTCACCGAGATGCTGGCCCGGGCCGGCCCCGGCCTGGATAACCTGCAAAAGATCCTGGCCAACCTGGCCAGCGTCACCGAGGCCATGAGCAACCCGGAGAGCGACTTCAGCAAGTCCCTGGAGGACCTGAAGGAAACCATCGCCAAGATCAACCACGGGCAGGGGAGCCTGGGGATGTTCATCAACGACCCCACCCTCTACCGGGAGGCCACCCGGAGCGCCGCGGAGGTCCGGAAAATCACCGACAGCCTGGCGGCCAACCAGGGCCTCCTGGGGGCCATGATCAATGACCCGGCCATGAAGAGTGACGCCCAAAAGACCCTGGCCGCCATGCACCAGGCCTTCGCCGACTTGCAGCAGAGCGCGGCCCGCCTCAAGGAAGCCGCGGAGCGCCTGCCGGAGATGGCCAGGAAAGGGGAGGCCTTCTTCGACAACCTGAGCCGGGCCGGCCAGGGCCTGCCGGGGCTGGTGGCTTCGGGGCAGGAAATGGCGGAGGACGTGGACAGGGTGGCCAAGGCGGCGCAAAAATCCTGGCTGCTGCGGAGCAAGGTGCCCCAGCCCCGGGAGCACTCCATCCTCCTGGAAGGGGAACCGGGAAAGGAGTAATGTGAGGCTCAACTGGCGCTGGTTGGGGGTGCTGGGCCTGGCGGTGTGGAGCTGCGCCGGGCCCGCCCAGACGGGGGTGGGGCTCCGGGCCCAGGCGGTGAGCGCCAATGACGCGGGCTACCAGTACTGGCGCCAGGGCCGGTGGAACCTGGCGCAGGAGAAGTTTGCCCAGGCTCTTAGGGCCAACCGCCTCATGGACGACCGCCGGGGCATCGCCCTCAACCTCAACAACCTGGGGGCCATCCACCAGGAGCGGGGGGAGCTCAAGGAGGCGGAGGCCAGCTACCGGGAGGCCCTGGAGATTCACCGGGAACTGGGAGACCCCCCGGGCCTGTGTGAGACCCTGAACAACCTGGGCTCGCTCTACCAGGCCCAGGGTAAGCTGCAGGAGGCCCAGGAGGCCTACCAAGAGGCCTTGGGCTACGCCCGGCGGCTGCCCCCGGGGCCCCTGCACACCCTCAGCCTGACCCGCCTGGGGGACGGGGCCCGGGCCCGGGGGGACCTGGGGGAGGCCCTGGCGCTTTACGGCCAGGCCCTGAAGGAGGACGAGGCCCGCCGGGACCGCCAGGGGCAGGCGGTGCGCTGGCAGAGGCTGGGCCGCACTTACCTGGCCATGCGGGAATATCCCCAGGCCGGCCTCTACTTCCGGCAGGCCCTGACGGAATTTCGCCGCCTGGAGGACACGGGCGGCATCGTGGACGCGCTGGAAGGCCTGACGCTTTTGGCCCTGGCCCAGGATGACCGGGAGGAGGCCACCAGCTACGGCGGGCGCCTCCTGAAGATCTACCAGGCCCGGGGCCAGGACCAGGAAGCCCGGAAGCTGGAGGCTCTCTTAAAAAAATAGTTTTCTGTTTCCGGTTTTCTGTTTTCCGTTAAAACCCCGAGCCTTGGGGCCGGCGGGGAGGCCCGCCCCACCAAAAGCAAGGTTAAAAGCTAAAAGCTAAAAGCTAACACCATGCTTTTTTCCACGCCTACGCGGGCGGCCCTCATCAGCGTGGTTTCCAACAGCGCCCTGGTCTTGGCCAAGGCGGTGGTGGCCGTGCTTTCCGGCAGCGCGGCGCTGCTGAGCGAAGCCCTGCACTCCGGCCTGGACCTGCTGGCCGCGTTCATGGCCTGGATGTCCTTGCGGTTTTCCGCGCACCCGCCGGACTGGGAGCACCCCTTCGGCCACGGCAAGTGGGAGAACCTGAGCGCCTTCCTAGAGGGCGTCCTCATCCTGGTGGTGGCGGTGGGGGTCTTTTACCAGGCCGTGCCGAGGGTGTTTGCCCCGGTGCCTCTGGAGCACATCCCCCTGGGCCTGGCGGTGCTGGGGGCTTCAGCGGTCATCAACCTCCTGGTCTCCGGGGCCCTGCACCGGGCCGCGCGGCGCTTCGACTCCGTGGCCCTGAGCGCCGACGCCGCGCACCTGCGCACCGACGTTTACACCTCCGCGGGCGCCCTGCTGGGGCTGCTGGCGTACCAGGCCACGGGCCTGGCCCTCTTTGACACCCTGGCGGCCCTGGCGGTGGGGGCCATCATCCTGGGCATCGGCTTCAAGGTCACCCACGGGGGCCTGCACGGGCTCCTGGACACCCGCCTGCCGGAGACGGAGGAAGAGACGGTGCGGGAACTGGTGGCCGCGGCGGCCCCGGGGCTGACCATCAAGGAGCTCCGGAGCCGCAAGGCCGGGCCGGTGCGCTATCTCAACCTCACCCTGGTGGTGTGCCGCTGGGAGTCCCTGGAGCACATCCACCAGTTGTGCGACCACCTGGAGGCCTTGATCCGCCAGCGCTTCCCCGGGGCCATGATCTTCATCCACCCGGAGCCCTGTCTGATTAGGCCGCCGGAGGGCAACGCCGCGGTTTGCGAGTGCCCCCTGCGCCTGAACATCACCTACCCGGTGCCTCCCGGTTAAGGGCGGGCCGGGGAGGGGGGCCATGGACTTCCTGATTCATTGGATCAAGGCCAACAAGTACCTGGGGATCTTTTCCTCCCTGATGCTGGGGATGTTCGGCCTGCCGGTGCCGGATGAGTCCATCCTCACGTTCACCGGCTACCTCATTTCCCGCCACCACCTCTTGCCCCTGAGGGCCTTGGCCGCGGCGTTCCTGGGCAGCGCCTGCGGCATCACTCTGAACTACGTGGTGGGCCGCACCGCAGGCTACCACCTGATAAGGAGATACGGCCGCATCCTGCGGGTCACCCCGGAGAAGCTGGAGCAGGCCCACCACTGGTTCGCGCACCACGGCAAGTGGGCCCTGTTCCTGGGCTATTTTTTCCCGGGACTGCGCCACCTGGTGCCGGTGGTGGCCGGGGCCTCCCGCCTGCAGTGGCCGGTCTTCGCGGTCTTCACTTACTCCGGCGGTTTTCTCTGGACCGCGGCCTTCGTCGGCCTGGGCTATGCCGTGGGAGAGGAGGGGGGGCAGGTTCCCGCCCGGCTGCAGCTTTATCTTCTCATGGCCCTGGGCTTTTTCTTTACGGGTTTGGTCTTTTACTGGCTCCTGCGCCGGAGGAAGCCTTAGGGGCCGGGGTCATTAATTGACACCTTCCAGGCAGGCTTATAAACTAAATAATAGGCAGAACCGGGGGAGGTCCCCCGGGACCGGCGGCCCCGGACAGAAGTTGATTTTCCGTGGTTCCCGGCAACGCGGCGATGGTGTCCACCCAGGCGTTCTCCCGGCCTGTGAAGACGCCCCGGGGTCCAGGCGGCGCTGCCCCGAAGACAGGTAAAGGGGTCTTTGAGGTCTCCAAGAGGATTCGCGGCAACAGCCGGTGGGGGTTAGAACCATGCGGAAGACAGACCAGGCCGGGGGCAAGAGGGCGCTCCGGCGGCAGGCGGCGGAGAAGCTGAAAGACTTCCCGGAGGAGCTGGAAAAGCTGACTCTGGAGGAGGTCCGTCGGCTGGCGCAGGGGCTCCGGGTGCACCAGTTGGAGCTGGAAAGGGAAAACGAGGAGCTGCGCCGGACCCGGGAGCACCTGGAGAATTTGCTCCAGGAGCGCACCGCCAGCCTGGGGACGGCCCTCCAAAGCGTAGGGGAGGAAGTGGAGGAGCGCCGGGCGGCCCAGGAGGAGTGGGAGCGCACCTTCAACGCCGTGCCCGACCTCATCGCCATCATGGACCGGGAGCACCGGGTGGTCCGGGCCAACCGGGCCATGGCCGCGGCCCTGGGCCTGAAGCCGGAGGAGCTGGTGGGGCGCTGCTGCTATGAGGCCGTGCACCGGGTGGACAGGCCGCCGCCCTTCTGCCCCCACGCGCTGGCGATGGCCCAGGGCCGGGAGGTCACCACGGAAGTGCAAGAAATGGGCCGGCACTTCCTGGTGACCGCCACCCCCCTCCAGGACCGGGAAGGGCGGCTCAGCGGCAGCGTCCACGTGGCCCGGGACATCACCGCCCTCAAGGAGGCGGAGGAGGAGATCCGCCGCCAGGCCAACTTCCCGCGGCTCAACCCCAACCCGGTCCTGGAAGTGGACGAGGAGGGGAGAGTCCTCTATGCCAACCCCGCGGCCTGGCGGGCGGCGGAGAGGCTGGGGTTGCCGGAGGGGGCAAGCGCCTTTCTGCCCCGGGACCTGAAGGAGCGGTTCGCGGCGGTGCGGGAGGGGGGCCCCCGGGAGCAGACCTTGGACCTGATCCTCAAAGACGCCACCTATGCGGTGATGCTGTCCTTCCCCCATGACCTGCCCACGGCGCGCCTCTACGCCATGGACATCACCGTGCGCAAGCAGGCCGAAGAAGAACTGCGCCAGGCCCTGGGGGAAGCGGAGCGCCGCCAGCAGGAGACCCAGAGCTTGTTCAGGGCCTCCCGGGCGGTCATGGAGCAACACACCTTCAGGGATACGGCCTGGGAGATTTTTCAGGAATGCAAGGCCCTGACCGGGGCCACCGGGGGCTACGTGGCCCTGCTGAGTGGGGACGGGTCCGAAAACGAGCTCCTGTTTCTGGATGCCGGGGGACTGCCCTGTACGGTGGCCCCGGATCTGCCCATGCCCATCCGGGGTTTGCGGGCGGAGGCCTACTCCAGCGGGAGGGTGGTGTACGACAACGACTTCCCTGCCAGCCGCCATGCGGGATTTCTCCCCCCGGGGCACGTGGCCCTGGAGAACGTGCTCTTCGCCCCCCTGATTAATGAAGGCAAGGCGGTGGGATTGATGGGCCTGGCCAACAAGCCGGGGGGCTTCACGCCCCATGACGCTTTCCTGGCTGCGGGCTTCGGGGACCTGGCCGCCATCGCCCTGGCGCACCAGCAGGCCGGGGAAAGGCTTAAACAGGCCCACGACAAGCTGGAGCAGCGGGTTAAGGAGCGCACCCGCGAGCTGCACCTGGCCATGGAGCAGCTGGAGAGGGAAATCGAAGAGCGCCGCCAGGCCGAGGAATTTAGCCAGGATTTGTTCGCCAGCTCCCTTATCGGGATTTACCTCATCCAGGATAACAGGTTCCGTCTCATCAATTCCGGCTTCCGGGAAATAACCGGATACGATGAAGACGAGATCAGGGAGATGGACTTCCAGAGCATGGTGCATCCCGAGGACCGGGAATGGTGCCGGACCCACGCAGTCCAGATGCTCAAGGGGGCCGATCAACGCCCCTACGAATACCGGATAATCTCCCGGGGGGGGGAGGTCAAATGGATTCTGGAGACCGTGGTCTCCACCGAGTACAAGGGCCGACGGGCTTCCCTGGGCAATTTCATGGACATCACCGACCGCAAGCGGGCCGAGGAGGCCCTGCGCCAGCAGGCCAGAATCATGGAGGCCTTCTTCACCCACACCATCACGCCCATGGTCTTCCTGGACCGGGACTTCAACTTCATCCGGGTGAACGAGGCTTATGCCCGGGCCTGCCAGCGGCCGGTCTCCGACTTTCCGGGGCACAATCACTTCGAATTTTATCCGCATGCAGAAAATGAGGCCATCTTTGCGGAAGTGGTGCGCAGCAAAAAGCCTTACCAGGCCATGGCCAAGCCTTTTGTCTTCCCAGACCACCCGGAGTGGGGCGTCAGTTACTGGGACTGGACCCTCACGCCCCTCCTTAACGAGGCTGGGGAGGTGGAGTTTATGGTCTTTTCCCTCAACAACGTGACCGGCCGGGTGCAGGCAGAGGAGGCCAGGTCGGAGTTGCTGGAGATCCTGGAGGCCACCCCCGACCTAGTGGCCACCGCAGAGGCGGACGGGCAGGTGCGCTACCTGAACCGGGCGGGACGGAAGATGCTGGGGATCGGGGAAGAAGAGGACATCTCCGGCCTCAGGATTGCCGACACCCACCCCGGCTGGGCGGGGGACCTGGTCTTGAAAGAGGCGCTCCCCCGGGCGGTGGAAAGCGGGGTCTGGCAGGGGGAGACGGTATTTGTGAGCCGTGACGGCCGGGAGATTCCCACCCTCCAGGTGATCCTGGCCCACCGGATGCCGGCGGGCCAGGTGAAGTTCTTCTCCACCATCACCCGGGACATCACGGAGCGGAAGCGCATCGAGGCGGACCTGCGCCGGGTGAACCGGGCCCTGCGCACCCTGAGCGCCTGCAACCAGGCCATGGTGCGGGCCGTTAGGGAGCCGGACCTGCTGCAGCAGGTCTGCCGCATCATCGTGGAGGAAGGGGGCTACCGCCTGGCCTGGGTGGGCTTTGCCGAGCATGACCAGGCCAAATCGGTACGCCCCGTGGCCCAGGCGGGATACGAAGAAGGATATCTGGAGAACATGAAAGTCACCTGGGCGGATACGGAGCGGGGCCGCGGCCCCACAGGCACGGCCATCCGCACCGGCCAGCCGGCCCTGGCCCGCAATATCCTCACCGATCCCCATTTCGAGCCCTGGCGGGCGGAGGCGCTGAAGCGGGGTTACGCCTCTTCCTGCGTCCTGCCGCTGCACTGGCAGCGCCGGACCTTGGGGGCCCTGAACATTTACGCGGCGGAGCCCGACGCCTTCAGCCCCGAGGAGGTGAGGCTCCTTTCCGACCTGGCCGCCAACCTGGCTTTTGGCATTGCGGCCCTCAGGACCCAGGCGGCCCGGCAGCGGGATGCGGCGGCGCTGCGGGAATCGGAGAAGAAGCTGCGGGCCCTCACCAGCCAGCTCCTGACGGTGCAGGAGGAGGAACGGGGGCGCATTTCCCGGGAGCTGCACGACGGCCTGGGGCAGGCGCTCCTGGTCCTGAAGCTGCAGATACGGGCCCTGGAACGGAACCTGGAGCCGGAGCAGCGGGCCCTGCGGCGGGAATGCGAGCAGAACCTGCGGCACATCGACGCCGTCATCGAAGACGTGCGGCGCCTGTCCCGGGCCCTGAGCCCCTCGGTCCTGGAGGACCTGGGCCTGGCCGTGGGGCTGCGCAACCTGTGCGAGGACTTCACCCGCCTCAACGAGAACCTGACCATATCCCTGGACCTGGACGAGATTTCGGGGATGTTCCCCAAAGAGGCCGAGATCAACATCTACCGGATCTTCCAGGAATCCCTGGCCAATGTCGGCAAGCACGCCCGGGCCACCCGCCTGCATCTGGCCGCCAAGAAACTGGACCGCCAGGTGGCCTTTGCCATCGAGGACAACGGCCGGGGCTTTCAGGTGGAGGAAGTGGCCATCCGGGCCGGAAACGCCCGGGGCCTGGGGCTGGCCACCATGGCGGAGCGGGTGCGCATGCTGGGGGGGGAGCTGTATATCTCCAGCAAGCGGGGGACGGGCACCAGGGTTTCCTTCACCGTGCCCCTGGGGTTGGCGGGCTGAAGAGCGCGGGACTAGCCGGCTTTACTTCAAGTCCAGGGAGGAGAGCCCTTCCCGGATGGCGTACTTGGTGAGTTCGGCCACGCTGCGCAATTCGAGCTTGGTCATGATCTGCTGGCGGTGGGTCTCTACGGTCTTGACGCTGACGTGCAGGCGGTCGGCGATCTCCCTGGTGGCTTTGCCTTCCGCCAAGAGCTGCAACACCTCGCGCTCCCTGGGCGTGAGGAGGGAGTAGACCGAGACCTCTTCCTGGGGGCCCTTGACGTAGTCCCGGATCACGATGTCAGAGACTTCGGGGCTCAAGTAGACCTTGTCCGCGGCCACGGCCCGGATGGCCCGGGCCAGCTCCTCGAAGGCCGAATCCTTCAGGAGGTAGCCCGAGGCGCCGGCCTTGAGCATGTTGGACACGAAGCGCCGGTCCGCGTGCATGGACAGGGCGATGACTTTGACGCCCGGGCATTCGGCCACGATCTGGCGGGTAGCCTCGATGCCGTTCAGGTCGGGCATGGCCACGTCCATGATGACCACCTGGGGGGAGACCTCCCGGGCCAGGCGCACCGCGGCCCGGCCGTCCTCGGCCTCAGCCGCCACCTCCATGTCGGGCTCCTTCTCCAGCAGGGTGCGGAGCCCTTGCCGCACAATCTGGTGGTCGTCCACCAACAGGATCTTCAGGGCCATGCTCTTATCCCCCATGCCCGATGGTTGCCGGTGACCGGACGCCCGGGGCCCCCTCCTGGAGGACCCGGGACTTTTCCCTTCCTTTAGCCAACCTTAGCACATTTGCCTGAAAAAGTAATGGATTTCCTGGGGAGCGCGGATGGATGTAAGAGGCGGGGTGCCCGGCCCGGGGAGTCTAGACCCTTCGCTTTGCTCAGGATGACAAGCCGCATAGAACCTGGTCTGGGAAAATCGTCGCCCGGCGCGGGGATGGCCGCGGCTATCCGGGCGGGGAAACCCCGCCCCTCCGGGTAAGGTGAGGCCGCTCTAGCCGGCACAGGGAAGCCTCAAGGTCATGGACATCCTGAAGCTCCTGCCCATGACCAACTGCCGGGCCTGCGGCTACGCCGCCTGCATGGCCTTTGCCGCAGCCCTGCGGGAGGGCGAGACCTCCCTCAATGATTGCCCGTTGCTCTGGGAAGAGCAATACCGGGAGAAGCAGGAGAAGCTCCAGGCCTACCTGGAGAGCTTCGGCTGGCGGGCCTTGGACGCGGCCTGACGGGGGTCCGTCAGGCAAAAGCAAGGGGGCCGGCTCCCCCCGAGCCAGCCCCGTTTAATTCCCATAAATTCTGGTGGAGCTGAGGGGAGTTGAACCCCTGACCTCTTGAATGCCATTCAAGCGCTCTTCCAACTGAGCTACAGCCCCACGCCTTTTGAAAATTTAGCAAACGGCCCCGGGGCTGTCAAGCCCTGGGGGAGGGGGCGGCGGTCTTTTCTCCCGGCGCTGCGGCAGGCCGGGAAGGTCAGCGCGGGCGTGCCGCACGCCGCTTTTTGCCGCAAGGACGCGCCGTGCGGCTGGCCTTAAGGGTGCCCGCTGGCAGGGGATTCTGCTATAATCACTCTGGGAGTAAAGGTTGCCTGAGCGCCGGCTAAAAATACTGCACCTGCTGGTGAGCATGCCCGTGGGGGGGGCGGAGGACCTGGTGGCGGCCATGGTCACGGGCCTCAACCCGGCCCGGTTTGAGGTGGCGGCGGCCACCATCGGCCCGCCGGGCGCAGTGGCCCGGGAACTGGCCGCGGCCGGCCACCCCGTGGCCAGCCTGGGGCTGGATGTGAAGCGCACCCCCCTCTTCCGGGTGGTGGCCGGGGTGCGGGGCCTCCTGAAAGAGAAGCGCCCGGACATCCTGCACACCCACCTCTACCATCCCAATCTTTACGGGCGCCTGGCGGCCCTGGGGCTGGGCCTGACCGGGGTGGTGGCGGTGGTGCACAACACCTACACCCGGTTAAAACTGCACCGGCGGGCGGCCAACTTCCTGCTGGCCTGGGCCGCGGACCGGGTCCTGGCGGTGAGCCCCCAGGTGTGGCGGGACGTGCGCCGCTACGACGGGGTGCCCCCGTCCCGTCTCCTCCTCCTGCCCAACGGCGTGGACCTCAGAGCCCTGAACACCCCCCTGAGCCGGGCCGAGGCCCGGGTGGCGCTGGGAGTCAACGGCTTCTGCCTGGGCGCGGTGGGCCGCCTGGAGGAGCAGAAAGGGCATATTTACCTGCTGGACGCGCTGCACCGCCTTAAGGGGGAGATTCCCGGGCTGACCCTGCTGGTGGCCGGGGAGGGGCGCCGGCGGAAGGCCCTGGAGGCCCGGGCCCGGGACCTGGGAATCGGGGGCATGGTGCGATTTCTGGGCACCCGGCGGGACCTGCCCGTGATCCTCAAGGCCCTGGACCTCTATGTGCAGCCCTCCCTGTGGGAGGGGCTCTCCCTGGCGCTGCTCCAGGCCATGGGCGCGGGGCTGCCGGTGGTGGGCAGCCGGGTGGAGGGCATCATGCAGGTGGTGGAGGACGGGGTCAACGGGGTCCTGGCGCCCCCGGGGGACGGCGCCGCCCTGGCCGGGGCCATCCTGGAACTTTACCGGCGCCCGGAGGCGCGTCCCCGTCTGGGGGACGCGGCCCGGCGCACGGTGCTGGAGGGCTACTCCCAGGAGGCCATGTTCGCCCGCCTGGAAGCCCTGTACCTGGAGCTGGCGGCCCGGCGCGGCAGCGGGCGCCTCGGCCGGGGAGCCCCCCGCCCATGAAGCAGGAAGCCTCACCTTCCCTGGACCGGCGGGGCGTCAGGAAGGCCTATACCATCCTGCACACCGAGTCCTCCCTGGGCTGGGGCGGGCAGGAGCACCGCGTCCTGGCGGAAGCCGGGGCCATGCGCCAGCGGGGCCACCGGCTGCTCTTCGCCTGCGACCCCAGGGGGGAGCTGCACCGCCGGGCCAGGCGCCAAGGCTATCCCGTCCTGACCCTGCCTCTAAGGGGGTGGCGGAAGTTCCTGGCCCCCTTCACCCTGGCCCGGTTCCTCCGGGCGGAGGGAGTGGACTTCCTCAACACCCACAGCTCCCTGGACTCCTGGGTGGGGCTGGGGGCCTGGCTGCTGGCGGGCCGGCGGCCCCGGCTGGTGCGGACCCGGCACCTGTCCACCCCGGTCAAGTCCAGTTGGCCCACCCGGCGGCTCTACCAGACTCCCGGGGCCATCATCACCACCGGCCAGACCATCAAGGATTTGCTCAACCTCCGGGTGCGGGTGCCGGGGGAGCGCATCTTCCCCATTCCCACGGGGGTGCCCCTGGCGGTCTTCTCCCCCCGCTCCCGGGACGAAGGGCTCAGAGCCCGGCTGCAGTTGCCGGAGGGGGCCTTTGTCTTCGGGACCGTGTCGGTGCTGCGCTCCTGGAAGGGGCACCTTTACCTCCTGGAGGCCTTAGCCCGGCTGGTTAAAGACGGGACCCCGGCCTATCTCCTGGCGGTGGGGAGCGGCCCTTACCGGGGCCTGATAGAGGACAAGGTCGCGGCCCTGAACCTGGAGAAATGGGTGCGGCTGCCGGGGCATCAGGAGGCGGTGGCCCCCTGGTTCAGCCTGATGGACGCGGTGGTTATGGCTTCCTACGCCCACGAGGGGGTGCCACAGGCGGCGCTCCAGGCCATGGCCATGGGCAAACCGGTGGTGGGCACTAGGGTGGGGGGCATCCCGGAAGTGGTCATCGACGGGGAAACCGGGCTGCTGGTGCCGCCCCGGGACCCCGAGGCCCTGGCCCGGGCCCTGGCCCGCCTGATGGCCGACCCGGAACTGGGCCGCTGTTTGGGGGCCCGGGCCCGGGAACTGGTGCTGGCCCGGTTCTCCCTGGAGCACATGGCCCAGGCGGTGGAGGCGGTGTACGACGCCCTCTGGCAGGGACGCGGGGGCTGAAGGGCTTATGGATTTGCTCCTGGACAGCCCCTGGCTCCTGGCCGCCTTGGCGGTGGTCGTTTTGGGGTGGGGCGCGTCCCTGTGGGCCATGCGCCGGTGGACCAGGCGCCAGGTGCTGGAAACCCTGCTGGCCCAGGAGTCCGACGCGGGGATCCAGGAGCCTCCGGATCCCCGCGCTGAAGACCAGGCGGCCCGGGAGATTATCCGGACCTACCGCGACCGGTATTTATGGAACTATTGGCCCGAGACGGCGGTGTCTTTTCAGGGCCTCAACGACATGTCCCTGGAACTGGTCAAGGAGATTGCCGGGGTCTATTACCCCGAAGAGGAGCGGCCGGAGCTCAAGGCCTCCCTGGCGGACCTGGTGGCCCTGCACAACCGGGTGGGGGCGCGGCTGGCCGCCTGGCTGGAGAGCGTGCCCCTCCGGCCGTTCAAAGACCTGGAGCTGCACACTGTCATCCGCTATTATGAGGGGTATCAAAACCTGAAAAATCATCCTGTCAGCCAGTTCATCCGGCGCCACCGGCTGCATAAGGTGGCCAAATGGAGTTGGGCGGCCGTCAATCTCAACAGCCCCTTTTATTGGGGGCGGCAGGCGGCCTATGAGTTGGGGCGGCGGCTGCTGCTGGCCCGCCTCGCCGACCTGGTGGGGGAAGAGGCCATGTTTCTTTACGGCCGACGCGCTCACTAATCAGTTGTTGCTAATCAGGGCGAAGGAATTTTGGCTGACCATGGGGAAATCAAGCTAAACCTGGGCTGCGAGCTCACCTCCCCGGCCGGCTGGATCAGCATCGACGGCTCCTGGGGGGCCTGGTTGGCCAAGCACCCCCGTTGGCGCCGCCTGCTGCGGCGGTTCCGCCTCTTCCCGGAACACGTGCTCACCAAGCCCTGGGCTGACGACGTCCTAGTTCATGATGTCCGGAAACGCCTGCCTTTTGCCGATGGGGTGGCCGCCGCGGTCTATTCCTCCCACCTGCTGGAGCACATTCATCTGGAGCAGGCCGGTTTTATGGAGGTGGCGGTCAGGGCGGTGCATGACAGCCGCATTGCGGACATCGAAAAAGTCGAATGGGCCGTCAGGGTGGTGAAAGGCGCGGGGATTTGTGTGGAAGGGATCAAACCGCTCTGAACACCACGGCAACAATTAATTATACCATTAGCTATGGAGTTAAGAGTCAAAGACAGATTAACCGCCGCTCTGGCGGACTTGTGGTTCCGGCTGGACGCCCGGCACCGCAAGATTACCTTGCGCAACCTGGAATTCGCCTATGGCCCTTCCTTGAGCCCGGAAGAGCGGGAACGCCTGGCACGGGCGGTGTTCCGCCACTTCGTGCGCTTCGCCTGGGAGGCCGTGGAGCTGATGGTGGCTCCGCTGGGGCATATCAGGCGGAAGACGGTCATCCTGGGGGAGGAGCACGTCCGGGCCGCGCTGGCCCAGGGCAAGGGGTTCGTGGCCGTGGCCGCCCACGCGGGCAACTGGGAATACACGGTCATGGGCTACGGCCTCAAGTACCGGCCGGTGGCGGTGGTGGGGCGGGAGATGGACTCTCCTTTGGGGCAGCGCCTGGCCCGCTACCTGCGGCAGCGGGGCGGCAACTGGCTGGTGGGCAAGCAGGAGGGGCTCAAGGGCATCCTCCGCCACCTCCAGCAGAACCATGTGGTGGGCATCGTCATCGACCAGAACACCGCCGAGTCCGGCGGCCTGCTGGTGGACTTTTTCGGGAAGCCCGCCCGCACTACCCCGGTGGCCGCACTCCTGGCCCGGCGGGGGGTGCCGGTGCTGCCGGTGCTTTCCCGGCGCCTGCCCAGCGGGCGGCACCTGATGATGATCTATCCGCCCCTGGCCCTGGAGAAGACCGGGGACGCGGAGGCCGACATCCGGCGCCACCTGGAGCTCCAGAGCCGGTACATCGAAGCCTGGGTGCGGGCCGAACCGTCGCAGTGGCTCTGGCTGCACCGCCGCTGGAAGAACCAGTTTCCGGAGTTGTATGAATAGAGCTTTTAGCGGCTATCTTTTAGCTGTTAGCTAAAACCGGGGTTAGGCATGGGGGGGAAAATGACCAAACCGGATGAAGCTTTTCTATCAGCATTCAAAGAGCGGGTGGCGGCCCAGGGCATCGCCCGGCATTTCGGCCTGGAACTGGAGGAAGTGGCCCCGGGGCAGGCCCGGGTGGGCATGACCTGCACTCCGGCCATGGCCAACATCCTGGGCATGGTGCACGGCACCGCACTCTTCGCCTTGATTGACGAGGCTTTCCAGGCTGCGGTGAACGCCCACGGCACCGTAGCCGTGGCCCTGAACATGAACCTCACCTTCCATAAGGCCCCGGCTCTGGGGGAACGCCTCACCGCGAGGACCCGGGAGCTGCACGCGGGGCGGCGCACGGCCACTTACCTCATCCAGGTCACCGATGGCCAGGGGCGCCTCATCGCCACCTGCCAGGCCCTGGCTTACCGCAAGGACCAGCCGGTGGAAGCGAGCGGTGGGCGGTGAGCAGAAGGTGCGGGCGGTCCCCACGCCCGGCAGTAGGGGGCGCCGCCTGAGGAAAAATTAATCCTCATCCTCTTCGGCTTCGGCCCTGAGGCCCGAGTCGGCCCGGACCTTGGCCTGGAGGCAGCGCACCAGGGCCTGGTAGGAGGAGCCCTCGATGACCCGGGAGAACTGGGAGCGGTAGTTGGCCACCAGGCTCACCCCTTCAATGACCAGGTCGTAAACCATCCAGCCCCGGTCTTCCCTGAGCAGGCGGAAAGTCACGGGAATCCTGTCGTTCTGACGCAGGATGAGGATGCGCACCTCCGCACCGTCGGGGTGGTTGTCCTCGGACTGGTAGACCACCCGGGCATGGACGAATTCGTCCAGCCGGCCGGCGTACGCGGACTTCAGGAGCGCGCTGAACAGCTGCACGAACTCCTCCTGCTGGCTCCGGCTGATGGTGTTCCAGGCGGGGCCCAGGGAGCGCTTGGCCATTTCGGCGTAGTCCAGGTGCCGGGTGGTGGCCTGTTCGATGAGGGCCAGGCGCTGCTGCTTTTGGGCGGGGGAGTCGCTGGGCGTATGCTGGAGGATGCGCTGCACTTCGTCGATGAGACTTTTTACCACGTTACCCGGGGTTTCCGCCGGGCAGGAGCCGGCCCAGGCCAGGCTCCACAATAAAACCAGGGCGCCCCGGGTCATGGTGGGCCGCCAGAGTCCCTTGCCGGACATTATCTTCACCTCGCTGCCGCCCGCCGGGCCAGCCTCATGGAGTTGGTCCCCCAAAGGGGGAGTTCCCCCCCAATAATTTTAATTATAGAAATTTTTCCGGGCAAGTGCTCCTGGTAAATGGGCCGGCCCAGTTTCAGGCGCGGCCTTCCCGATTCCCGGCGGCGGGGTAGTCCCGCATCAGGACCCGGAAGGCGGCGATGATGAGGAAGTTGAAGAGCGCGGTGGCCAGGAAGGCGCCGGCGAAGCCGATGAGGCGGATCACCGGCCCCATGCAGGCGGAGCTGAGCATCATGCCCAGGTAGATGACGGAGTTGTAGCCGCCCATGGCCAGGCCCAGGGCCTGGGGGGAGACCACCTCCGGGATCAGGGCCCCCACGGAGGTGAAGGCCAGGCCCATGCTGATGCCCAGGATGACCGCGGCCAGCAGGAAGTGGACCACATTTCGGGACAGGGCCAGGCCGGCCATAGCCAGGGCAAACCCGGCGAGGCCGGCCACCACCAGGACGCGGCGGTCGGGGACCTTGTCGCTCAAAAAGCCGAAGGGCAGACGGGACAGGGCGTTGGTCAGGCCCTGGGCGGAAAAGACCAGGCCGATCTGGGCGATGGTAAGGCCCTGCTGGTGGGCGTGCAGGGGCAGGAAGGTGATGAACATGCCCAGGCCGAAGCAGCCCCCCAGGGTGGCCAGCCAGCAGCCCAGCAGGGGGCGGTCGGCCAGCAGGCTCAGGACCCCGGGCCGGGAAGCCGTGGTGTCACCCCCGGGCGCGGGCAGCCCCACCCGGGGGAGAGAGGCCAGGAACGCCCCCAGGACCACCAGGGTGAGGAGGCCGGAGTACAAAAAGACCCTCATGTAGCCCCACTGCTGGGCGATGAAGCCTCCCAGCCCTGGTCCCAGGGTCATGCCGGCGTAAAGCGCGGTGGTGTACCAGCCATAGGACCGGCCTAGGTGCGTAGCCGGCGAGACATTGGCCACCAGGGTCATGAGAGTGGGGCCGAAAGCCGCCAGCCCCACTCCGGAGAAGAGGTAAATCCACACCAACTCCAGGGGGGCGCGGCTGAAATAGAGGAGAAAGGAGCTGGAGCCCAGGATGAGCAGCCCCAGGGAGGCCAGGAGCTTGGGGCCCAGGCGGTGGGAGATCATGCCCATGGGCAGGGAGAAGCCGCCGGCCATGAGGAGGAAGGCGGCGTTGATGAAGCCCACCAGGACGGTGTCCGCGCCCAGGGACACGGCGTACAGGGGCACCACCGGCAGGCGCATCCAGGTGGTTAAGTAACAGCCGAAGGCCACCCCGCAGCAGATGAACAGCAGGGTGCGGTAGGGCAGGGGAGGGTGGGGGCCGGAGGTCATGCCGGAAGCAAGCGGCTCTGCCCCGTAGCCGGGCGGAGCCGCCGGCTGGAACTACAACTTCTCCAGGTCCTGGGGCTCCCGCAGGGTCTGGAGCTCACCGACCTTGGTGCGCAGCCGGCGCACCAGCTCGCCGTAGGAAGATTCCTGGACGATGCGGCCGAATTGGGAGCGGTAGTTGTTCACCAGGCTCACTCCCTCGATGACGATGTCGTAAACCTTCCAGTGGTCGCTGTTTTTCAGGAGGCGGTAGTCCATGGGGATGCGGTCGTTTTTCCGGAGGAGCACGGTTTTCACTTCCGCATAGTCTTCATCCACGTGCTCCCCCAGGTAATTGATGATTTCGCCGGAATATTTCTCGATTTTGTCGGCATAGGAGGCTTCCAGGAGCTCCGCGAACAAGTCCACGAATTCATGGCGCTGGCCCGGAGACAGGGAGCGCCAGGTGGGCCCCAGGGAGCGCCGGGCCATCTCCTCGTAATCAAAGCGCCGGTCGATGGTGGCCTTGATGAGTTGCCGGCGGTGCATCTTCTGGGCCGGGGCCTTCAGGGCCGGGTCGTTTAGCAGGCGGATAACCTCGTCAATGACGCTTTTGACCACCTGCGTGGGGTTGTCCGCCCTGGCCCAAGCCGGCAGGGTCAAGGTAACGGCGATAAGCACAGCCAATGCCCTGATAGTCAATGCCCTCATTCCTCGCGGCGCTCCTTTCACTGCTGCCGGATGGTTATCCCGGGAAGACTCAAGTTTTAAATAGTAAAGGACTCCGGACCCGCCGTCAAGGGCGGACCAGGGGTCAGGCTGACGGGCCCGGGCCCCCGGGGGGGCGGGAAATTATGCCGGGGTCCGGGGTTACACCTTGCCGTGGATGTACTTGCTGATGAGCTCCTCCCACTCCACCGCGGATTCCGTGTCCCGGATCTTGCCGCCGGGGGGGATGGTCTTGTCCGAGCTGCCCAGGGAAAGCTTGACGAACTTGTCGCCGATGATGCCCTTGGTGCGGATGGAGGCGATGGTGTCGTCCGTCAGCTTGAGGCCGGGCTGCAGCAGCAGGCTCACCTGGGCCCGGTCCCCGGTGGTGAGGGTGATGGACTCCACCCGGCCCACCTCCACCCCGGCCAGCTCCACCGAGGCTCCCTTCTTGAGGCCGGAGATGTTGTCAAAGACCGCCAAGACCCGGTAGCCGCTGCCGAAGACCTCCATCTTGCCCAGGTGCACGGCCAGGTACGTCAGGCAGCCCAGGCCCACCAGGACGAAGACGCCCACCGCCAACTCCAGATTACCCCTTCTCATTTAATCCTCCAGAAAGTCCACTTCTCCGTGCAGGAAGCTCTGCACCACCGGGTCGGGGTGGCGCTGGATCTCTTCCGGGGTGCCGTAGGCGATGATGCGGCCCTTGTGGAGCATGGCCACGTGGTCCGCGATCTGGAAGACCTCGGGGATGTCGTGGGCCACCACCAGGGCGGTGTAGCCGCTCTCCCCGTGGGTCTTCTTGATGAGGTGAAACACGGTGCTGGTCATGGGTGGGTCCAGGCCTGTCACCGGCTCGTCGTAGAGGATGATCTCCGGCTCCTGGATCATGGCCCGGGCCAGGGCCACCCGCTTTTTCATGCCGCCGCTGAGCTCCGCCGGGTACTTGTCGCCCACTTCGGGGGTGAGGTTCATCTGGGCCAGCCGCACATGGACCCGCCGGGTGATTTCAGCCTCGGAGAGTTTGGTCTTTTCCCGAAGCGGGAAGGCGATGTTCTCGAACACGGTGAGAGAGTCAAACAGCGCCCCCCCCTGGAAGAGCACCGCGAAGCGCTTTTTCAGCTCCTGGAGGCGCCGGCCCTTAAGTTTGGTGATATCCTGGCCGTCCACCAGGACCTGGCCCCGGTCGGGGTAAAGCAGCCCCACCAGGTGCTTCAGGAGGACGCTTTTCCCCACCCCGCTCTTGCCGATGACCACGGTGATGTCCCCCTTGGGGATGGTGAGGTTGATGCCGTCCAGCACCACCTGGCCGTTGAAGGATTTGTGGAGGTCGATGATTTCAATCATTCCGGGCTTACATAAAGAAGGAAGTCAAAATATAGTCCCAGGCCAGGATGAGGACCGCGGACAAGACCACCGTCTGGTTGGTGGCCCGGCTTACGCCCTCGGCGCCGTGCTCGGTGTAGTAGCCCTTGAAGCAGGCCACCAGGATGATGGTGAGGCCGAAGATCACGGACTTGACGATGCCGCCGTTGATGTCCAGGGGCACCACGCTCTGGACCATGCCGGAAAAATAGGAGCCGGAGCTCACCCCCAGGAGGACCACGCCGATGAGGTAGCCCCCCAGGATGCCCACCACGTCGAAGATGGCGGTGAGCAGGGGCACGGCGATGAGGCCCGCCACCAGCTTGGGCATGACCACGTACTGCATGGGGCTCACGGCCATGGTGTCCAGGGCGTCCAGCTGCTCGGTGATGCGCATGATGCCGATCTCCGCGGTGACCGCGGAGCCGGCCCGGGCCGAGACCATGATGCCGGTGAGCACCGGGCCCATCTCCCGGATGAGGCTCAGGGCCACCGCGGACCCCAGCGCACCTTCGGAGCCGTACTTCCGCAGAGTGTAGTAGCCCTGGAGGGCCAGGACCATGCCGGTGAAGGCCGCGGTGAGGATGACGATCATGGTGGACTTGACGCCGATGAGCTGCACTTCCTCCAGGATGCGCCGGGGCCGGAAGGGCGGCACAAAGGCCAGGCCCAGGCCCTCTAAGAGGAAGAGCATCATGCTGCCGGCTTCCCTGACCACGTTGAGGAACCACCGGCCCAGCAAACGGAGGAACAAGGTCATGGATTCGGCGGAGAGCATGCGGACTTATGCATAAACTCCTATTCATCTAAATGAAACGCCGGCAAAAAGCAAGAGAGAAACCGGTGGCACAAAGTTTGTGTATCAAGGGCCCCCGGCCCGGGTGGGCAGACCAAACCGAAAATTCCCGGCCGGGGACAAAATCATTGACAGGCTCAGGGAAGCCTGATTAACATTGACTTGCCGAAAGTCAAGCGCCCCCGGAGGCCATTCCGGGGCCTCCCAGGAAAGGCCATGCCTGTCAAAGTCGCCATCAACGGATTCGGCCGCATCGGCCGCTGCCTGGCCCGGGTTATCGCCACCGCCGGTAAAGACGTGGAGCTGGTGGCCGTCAACAGCCGGGCCGACCTGGAGCGTGACGTCCACCTCTTGCGCTTCGATTCGGTGCACGGGCCCTTCCCCGGCGCCGTGGAGGCCTCGGGGGAGAACTTCCTCCTCAACGGCCGGGAGGTCCGCGTGTACCGGGCCCTGCTGCCGGAAGAGCTGCCCTGGGGCAAGCTGGGGGTGGAGGTGGTGCTGGAGTCCACCGGGGTCTTCCGGGACCGGGCCTCCAACGAGGGGCACCTCCTGGCCGGGGCCCAGAAGGTGATCCTGGCCGCGCCGGGGAAAAACGTCGACGCCACCTTCGTGTACGGTGTCAACCACCGGCTCTATGACCCGGGCCGGCACCAGGTCATCTCCAACGCCTCCTGCACCACCAACTGCCTGGCGCCTGTGGCCAAGGTGCTCAACGACCGCTTCGGCATCGACTACGGGCTGATGACCACGGTCCACTCCTACACCATGGACCAGCGCCTGCTGGACGGCTCCCACAGCGACCTGCGCAGGGCCCGGGCGGCGGCGGTGTCCATGGTGCCCACTTCCACCGGCGCGGCCCGGGCGGTGACCCAGGTGATCCCGGAACTCACCGGCCGCCTGGACGGGCTGTCCGTCCGGGTGCCCACCCCCAACGTCTCCCTGGTGGACTTCGTGGCCACGGTGAGAAGAGCCACTTCCCGGGAGGAGGTCAACGCGGTCCTGGCCGAAGCCGCGGCGGGGGAGCTGCAGGGCGTCCTGGCGGTGTCCCATTTGCCCCTGGTGTCCATTGATTTCAACGGTTCCCCCTATTCCTCGGTGGTGGACGCAGAGCTCACCAACGTCATGGGGGGCCATCTGGTGAAGGTGATGAGCTGGTACGACAACGAAATGGGTTTTTCCCACCGCATGGTGGACCTGGCGGTGTACATCGGGGCGCGCCTGGCGTAAGCCCGGCGGCGGAGGAGCTGGCGGTGAAATTCATCGACGAAGTGGACATCCGGGGCAAGACCCTGTTCATCCGGGTGGATTTTAACGTTCCTTTGGACCAGAACCGGAACATCACCGACGACACCCGCATCCGGGCGGTGCTGCCCACCATCAACCATTGCCTGGAGGCCAATGCCCGGGTGATCCTGGCCTCCCACCTGGGGCGCCCCAAGGGGGACCGGGTGGAGGAGATGTCCATGGCCCCGGTGGCCCGGCGGCTGGCCTACCGCCTGCACAAGAAGGTGACCCTGGCCCCGGCCGTCATCGGCCCCGAGGTGGACAAGCTCAAGCGCGCCATGAAGCGGGGGGACGTGCTGCTGCTGGAGAACCTGCGCTTCCATCCCGGGGAGGAGAAGAACGACCCTGAATTTGCCCGGGAGCTGATGAAGGGTGTGGACGTGTACGTGAATGACGCCTTTGCCGTGGCCCACCGGGCCCACGCCTCGGTGGAGGCGGTGACCCACTTCGCGCCCGTCTGCGTGGCCGGCTTCCTGATGCGGGATGAAGTGCACTACTTCCACAAGTCCCTGGAGGACCCGGCCCGGCCCCTGGCCGCGCTCATCGGCGGCGCCAAGATCTCCAGCAAGCTCACGGCCCTGAAGAACCTGCTCAAGCACGTGGACAAGCTCATCGTGGGCGGGGCCATGGCCAACACCTTCCTCAAGGCCATGGGCTACGAGGTGGGGCAGTCCCTGGTGGACGACACCCTGATTAAGGCCGCCCGGGAGCTCATGGCCGCGGCCCTGAAAAAGAACGTCAAGTTTTACCTGCCGGTGGACTGCGTGGTGGCGGACCGGTTGGAGCGCCAGGCTGAGACCAAGATCTGCCCGGTGCAGGAAGTGCCCCCGGGCTGGGTCATCGCGGACATCGGCCCGGCCACGGTCACCCTGTTCGGCGAGGCCCTGGCCAACGCCAAGACCATCATCTGGAACGGCCCCATGGGGGCGTTTGAGTTTGACGCCTTCAGCCGGGGCACCATGGCCATGGTGCAGAAGGTGGCGGACTCCTACGCCCTGACCATCGTGGGGGGCGGCGACACCGACGTGGCCCTGCACAAGGCCGGGGAATTTCAGAAGTTTTCCTACGTCTCCACCGGCGGCGGCGCCTTCATCGAACTGATGGAAGGCAAGAAGCTGCCGGGCATCACCGCGCTGGAGGAGTGGGCCAAGAGGCATCCCGATGTCCACTGACCGAGTGCCCCTCATCGCCGGCAACTGGAAGATGCACAAGACCCTGGCGGAGGCCCGGGAACTGGTGCGGGGCCTCCGCCGGGGCCTGGAGCCGGGACGCCGGGTGGAAGTGGTGGTGGCCCCGCCCTACACCGCCATGCGCACGGTGGCCCGGGAGATCCGGGGCTCCTTCATCCTCATGGCGGCCCAGGACACCTTCTGGGAGGCCAAGGGGGCCTTCACCGGCGCCATCTCCCCGGTGATGCTCAAGGATGTGGGCTGCAGCTATGTCATCGTCGGCCACTCGGAGCGGCGCCAGCATTTCTTTGAGACCGACCAGACCGTGAACCTGAAGCTCCAGGCGGCCCTGGCCGCGGGGCTCGGCCCCATCCTGTGCGTCGGCGAAACCCTGGAGCAGCGCCGGGAAGGCCGAACCCTGGAAGTGGTGGGGACGCAGCTTACGGAAGGCTTGGCGGGGCTGCCCCCGGAGGCCGCGGCCGCCCTGATCGTCGCCTACGAGCCGGTGTGGGCCATCGGCACCGGGCTCACCGCCACCCCGGCGCAGGCCCAGGAAGTGCACGCCTTCATCCGGGCGCGGCTGGCGGAACTGCTGGGGGCAGGGGGCGGCAATATCCGCCTCCTTTACGGCGGCAGCGTCACCCCGGAGAACGCCGCGGCCCTGCTGGCGGAGCCGGACCTGGACGGCGCCCTGGTGGGGGGCGCATCCCTGCAGGCGGACTCCTTCCTGAAGATCATCGCCGCGGCGTGGTAGGCACTCCCCCCAGTAAACCCTTGCATCCGGGGCCCAAGTTCTTTATATTATCAGGCGTATGACCACCATCGTTGTCATCGTGCATGTGATCGTCTGTTTGGCGCTGATCTGCATCGTGCTCTTGCAGCACGGCAAGGGCGCGGGCATCGGCGCGGCCTTCGGCGGCTCCTCCCAGACGGTGTTCGGCTCCACGGGCGCGGCGCCCTTTCTGGCCAAGCTCACCGCCGCGGCCGCCATCCTCTTCATGCTTACGTCCCTGGGGCTGACGTTCCTTAGCCACCAGAAGGAGGCCTCGGTGATGCAGGGCGGGGCCAGGCCCCCGGCCGCGGAGAAGACCGCGCCCCCGGCGCCGGCCCCCGCGGCCCCGGCCGCGCCCGAACAGGCCCCCCCGCAAAAATAGGCAAACCCGTGCCCAAGTGGTGGAACCTGGTAGACACGCCATCTTGAGGGGGTGGTGGGGAGACCCGTGCCGGTTCAAATCCGGCCTTGGGCACCATTAGATTAAATTGGGCGTAATCTCAATAAGTTATGCCTTTTGTCTCAATTGTGATTCCTGGATAGCCCCCATAGAGTCCCCAGTTTTGTTTGATGGTAAGCTTCTCCATGAGAAACTGCCTCCCGGGGACCGTGGGGGATGTTGGTCCCCATGATTTTGGTTAAACAGAGACCGTATCCCGATCTCGCAGGGCCTTCACCTGGCCCTTCTTGCCCCTCCCGGGTGTCCGGCGGCCACCTCCTTACAGAAGGGAAGAGTCGCTAAATCGCCCATTATTATTGCCGCTTGCTTCTTACCACACCTCCGGGAAGGCCACGTTGTCGTAAAGGTACTCCAGTTTGTCCTTGTGGTTTAGTTCCGCCCTGGCCAGGTATTCCAGGCGGCGCCGGATCTCGCCCTCTGGTTGGAGTTCGAGCAGGGATTGGTAAAATCTCACGAGACCCTCGGAGCGCTTGATGGCCAACGCCAGGGCATCCTTGGGAGACAAATCTTCGGTGATTTTGGGAACTTGCAAGTGTTCCGCCAAATGGGCGTCATGCACCGGCGGCGCCACCGGACAGCCCTCGGGGGTCAAACAATGGTGGAGCCGGTCCTTGCTATCTTCCGCTTCCTTGGCCAGATAATGGAAGGTCTCCCGGGTTTCCGGATGAGATACCCGGTGGGCCAGGCGGTGATAAAAATCCCGGGCCAGTTGGTGTTGGTCCATGGCCTCATGAATGAGATCGACCAGTTCTTTTCTCATAGGACTATGCCCTCCGGGGCAGGCGGCCTCCAGGAATCGGCTCCTGGCCGATCATCTCGACCCTGCGCCCTTATCGTGGATCATTGGCCTTCCGATGAGGGAATGGAAAGCTCGCCGAACACCCGCATGATCAGGCGGGGCCGCTTTTCCGAAGTGGTAAACAATTCGATCAGCCCCGCGTAATTGCCCGCTTCCTGCCGTTTGTTGAGGACCTCCACCACATAAATCCGGCCCGGCTGTTCCGCCTTCAGGACCACGTCGATGAATTGAGGGATGTTGGTCTTAAATTCTTTGATCTCCCAAGGACCGGGCAGGTGGGAAGTAAAACGCACCTGACCTCTGAGATCCTCTCCAGGCTTCCCCCGCAAGCGGATGATGTGGCTGGGTTGGATTTCAATAAAAGGCTTGCCGTAGCCTTTCATGATCAGGACTACCTGGGGATGATCCGGATCGTTGAAGAACACCTTGGTCTTTTTGGTGAATTGCCGGAGCACCGAGTAAGGGGCGATGGTCAGGGTGATGCGCCCCAGGCCGCCGGGAGGAATGCGGCGGTCGGAGTCAGCGGCGGTGCAGGCGCAATCGGAGTCGATATCCTTGATCTCCAGGATGGCGTCGCCAATATTCTGGATGTTGAAAGTGTGCGTCAACTTCACGTCTTCAAAAACTTCGCCAAAGTCATAGGTAGTCTCGGGGACCTGGGCCTTCGGCCCGAGGGCGGCCATGGCTGCGGCTGGCGTGCACAGCAGCAGTAAGGTCCAAATCAAAGGCCGATAAGCCAGTTTATTTAAAAACATTGGTCTCCCTGCTGCTATTGCGCGTCCAGGGCCCGCCAGCCGAAGCTTTCCAGGTAGGCCTGGAGCTTTTCCCGCTTCTCCCGGTATTTGTCTTCCCAGAGGGGCGGACAGTCCTGGAGGCTGATCTCACCCTCCCGCAAAGCCGCGGCATAGGCCATGCAGGTGGCGTAGCCGCAGGCCTTGCAGTTGGTCATGGGCAGCAGCCTCAGGATATCCATGACCTTGAGCCCGGCCTGGCCGGTATAGCGGGGCGTGATCTCCTGCCGGCGCTCGTAGATGTCGTTGATCTGCCCCTTGATCCACGCAAGCAACGCCTGGGCTTCCTCGATGTCCCGGGCCCCCTTGATGGCGATTTCGTGCCGTTGCAGGGTGATCCCTTTGCCGGCGGACAGCTTGAGCAACAGCACGTGATTATCGCCATCATAATCCCAGCCACCCAACTCGGCGTTCAGATAGGGGAAGACCGGGGAGATATCCGCGTCAAAGGTGGCGATGGCATGGAGGACTTCCTTGCTATGGTCGCATTTGGGCCGGAAGATCTCATAGTTTTTAATCTGCTCCAGTAACATCTTGCCTCCGGGGGTATGGCCCCTGACTTAAAGGACGTCAAAATTCATCCAGGGCCCGCCAGCCAAAGTTTTGGAGATAAGCCTGGAGTTTTTCCCGCTTTTCCCGGTACTTCTCTTCCCTTAAGGGGGGGCAATCCTCCAGGCGCACCTCGCCTTCCCGCAGGGCCGCGGCATAAGCCATGCAGGTGGCGTAGCCGCAGGCCTGGCAGTTGGTCATGGGCAGCAGCTTCAAAATCTCCATGATCTTGAGGCCGGCCTGGCTCACATATCGGGGGGTGATGTGGTCCCGGCGGTCGTAAATATCATTGATCTGCCCTTTAATCCATTCCAGGAGGGCATGGCATTCTTCCATATCCCGGGCCCCCCGGATAGCGATCTTGTGGGGGTGCAGGGTGATCCATTTGCCGTCGGAGAGCTTGAGCAG
>Ga0315268_10000176_pt1 | contig 74400 bp, 75 predicted proteins | sample C1_top_MG_FD_204535 | JGI IMG/M metagenome (GOLD analysis project Ga0315268, IMG submission 204535) | Sediment microbial communities from Yellowstone Lake, YNP, Wyoming, USA - C1_top | ecosystem: Environmental > Aquatic > Freshwater > Lake > Sediment | place: USA: Wyoming | collected 2017-08-01 | reverse complement strand
ATTGTGGATGACTCAAGCTGGGAGCCGGATGGTGTAACGCTCCAAGTCCGGTTCTGCGAGGGCGGTAAGCTGTACCGGGAAACCGGGAGGCTTGCTGCTACTCTCCTCCTTTGCCTTTCCCCAGACTGGATGGGTTGATGATGTATTTGTACGTATATGATTATAATGAATATTTTATAATTATGGTCTGGACGATAATATCTAGAAAGCATTGCTAAAATCGCCCCCACGAACTGAATTTGCTGCTCTCTCTTTCTCTTCTTTAAAAATAAAAAGCCACTCCCTCCGGTTCCCCGGCGCGAGTGGCTTCTTTCTTTAGCTGCTATTTTTTTTAGCCGTCTTTCTTCGGCTTCTCCTCACCGGACATAAACCCGATAGGCCGTTTCTTCTGCGGCTCAGTGTAGCGCGCCTCACTAAAATCATAACGTCAGCCGAATTCCACATCATGGAATTTTGCAGGTTTTAAGCTGCTTTACCACATTCACATTATAAATTTTTACACCCTCAGCCGCTCTGACATCGCACGGCTAGCCAAGTTCGCGTCATAACCATAGTGCGCATTAAAAAAGGGGGATGTTGCCCCCCTTTGGAAATACAACCAATCTGGCTAACCGCTACACTATCTCACGATGATCATCACGCCATTCATCAGGTGGAACAGATGCACCGCGTGACGTTCCTTGCAACAGAGCCGTGATTTCATCACCATGCGTTTGCATCAACATCTCGCGCAACTGATCTAAAAACTCAATGATCGTGTGCGCATCTTCAGGTCGCAGGTAAGTGGTTATTTTATTCACCCGCATCGTCATGACGCCACCCCAGCCGTTTTCACCTGCCGCTTGAGCAACGCTTCATCATTCAGCGGTAACAACTGCCTGGAATAACTGATACGGCTCTTGATGTCCTCGTTGCACATCAGATCCTCACCGAAAGCTTACTGGCACCAAAACGCCGAGAATTCACATTGCGCTTGACAGTCTTTTCTGGCTAGACCAGACTAACGTCTAATTCAGGAGAGTCGCAATGTCGTCCGTCAATATGCTGCAAGCCAAGTCAACGCTGTCCCGCCTTGTGGAAGCCATCGAGCAGGGAGAAGAGCGCGAGATTATCATCGCCCGCAACGGCCGCCCGGCCGCGAAGCTCGTACCCATAGACACCGTGCCCGCTGGCAAACGCATCGGTGTCGCCAAGAACAAATTCAAGGTGCCGGACAGCATCGATGGGCACAATGATGATGTTGCCAGCATGTTCCTGGGTGGGCAATCTTGAATCTCCTGCTCGATACGCACGTTGCGCTATGGGCGATTATCGACAGCCCCAAGCTGCCGAAAAAGGCGCGCGAGATGATCGAGTCACCGAAGTCTTCGGTCTGGATCAGCGCTGCGACGGTCTGGGAGATTGCCATCAAGCACAGCATGGGACGGGGCGACATGCCCGTGTCCAGTCAGGACGCGCTGCGCTACTTCCGTGAGTCCGGTTACCGCTTCTTGCTCATCGAGCCCGAGCATGCCGCAGCCGTTGAAGACCTGCCAGCGCATCACGCCGATCCCTTCGACCGCATCCTGGTCGCACAGGCGCTTTTCGAGCCGATGCGGCTGATTACTCATGACCCCGTAGTGGCACGCTACAGCGACTCCATCATCGAGATTTGAAAAGCTGGCCGGTGCGATTCTGGAATTGAACGGCTGGGAGAATAAGGTATGCAGCAATTCGCATTGATCATGCTGGCCATGGTGTCAGTCGCTGCTTGCGCCAACGCCGGCGAGTTTGACCGGGAACAATCCTGTTCGTGCGGGTATGGTGAAAATGCCGGACGACTGGTCATGGAGCAGTTACCGGGCAAGTGTGGGACTGGAGCCTGCTGCCCCTTGGTTAGAAGTGGATGGCTTGCTGGCGCAATTTGGCAAACGCCGCCGACTACCACCACGCTTGGCTGAAATCGAACGTCAGACACCGGATCGGAACGCCGCTATTATTGCGGCTTATGCGACAGGTGGTTATTTGTATCAATAACTCGTTGATTATTTTTGAATATATTTCACGACGGTTGGCAGGGTTGTCAGAGAGGGTAGGTGATGGGTGGTATGATAGTAGACCTGACTGCGAATGACCCCACAGGCCCGCTACTTCCAAGTGAGAACACATGAAGCCTGCCGCAGTTATATGCCAAGTTCCAAAACAGAGTGCCATCGCGTCGTATCTTCCCGGCGCTTACTTTCACTACTCGTGGACCATCGCAGCAGCAGATTCATCTTGCTCTGCGCTTGGGCAGTTTCTCAAAACCGTTTCGGCCACTCCTGGCTGGGTCAATGCGCTCATGTCCCTGCGAAACACGGTTGTCGCTGTGGTCGGCCTGAAGAACCTCGGCGGGCTTGGGCAGTTTGATCCGTCCAAACCTGAAGCCGAGTACCGCAGCGGCGACCGCGTTGGCATCTTTACCCTCATCGAGAACTCGCCCACCGAGGTGCTTCTTGGAGACAAGGACAAACACCTTGATGTCACGCTCTCGGTGCATACGGCACCCGGGAGCGTAGCCGGTTCGACCATGGTCACGGTGACGACCGTGGTACACATCCATAATTTGCTTGGACGGCTCTACATGCTGCCTGTTACGCCTCTCCACAAGGCAATTGTGCCTTCGGTTTTAAGCGCAATCGCAGGGAGGTAAAATGGGGGCTAACGACACTATCAACTCAGGCAGCAAAAAGCGTCGCGTCACTTTTTGCTGCCGGTAATCTCGACCGTTAGGCCGCTTCCGCGACGCTAATAGAGAGGAGTCTGAAAAATATGGATGTACAGATTGTCAATTTCCGCGAGGCAAAAATTACCGGCCCTTGAAGTCTGTATAGGGTCAGGTCTATTCATGTAGCATAATATGCCAATCCCGCAACAAATCAAGCTGCCGACTAATTATGCAAGGCCCGAAGCGCAGCCTCGGGCTCCTTCTCTACAATGGTCAGCAATGCGGCTGCAGGCCCGGTAGGGTGGCGACGATGCTGCTCCCAGTTTCTGAGCGTTGCCACTTTTACTCCAATGAGTTGTGCAAATTCAGTTTGACTCAAACCCACCTTGGCTCGTACTGACTTGGCATCGGGAGGACTGGTTTCTGTCACTCGACCGGGCACCAGTTCGCCGCGCCGAATGGCCGCAGCTTCTTTCATACTTTGCTTGAGGGATTCAAATAGTGTCTTGTCCATTTTTATAACTCCTTTACGAGTGTGCGCAAAATTGCAGTTTCTTTGTCAGTCAAATTATCCTTGACGCTTTTGGGATAGGCCACGAGCATCAAAATCCGGTTGTCTTCGGTAATCCAGTAATAGATCACCCGTATGCCGCCACTTTTTCCGGTGCCGGCGCGTTTCCAGCGCAGCTTGCGTATTCCACCACCATTTTTAATGAGATCACCGGTGTCGGGACGATTGCATAATTCTGTTTGAAGTTTTGAATACTCCTCGTCTTCCAGCAGCTCTGAAATCAGACGGGTGAATGTCGGGGTTTCAATGAAAATCATAGATTAACTATACGCCAATGGCGTATGACGTCAAGAGCGGTATTTCGCTATTTTTCAGAACCTGCCGGAATTTTCTAATCCGGGGCAATCAACGCTCCCGTATCATCTGTTGACGATGACCTACCTTGGCTTCCCGCAAGGCAATTTTACCTTCGGTTCCAAGCGCAATCGCAGGGAGGTAAAATGGGGGCGAACGACACCATCAACTCAGGCAGCAAAAAGCATCGCGGCATTTTTTGCTGCTGATAATGTGGAACGTTAGACCACTTCCACGATACGAATAGCGAGGACTCTTGCCTGGCGGTGGAACACGGCTTTCCAGCGAATCCTCAAGGCGTGATGAACAAAAAAATATCAGTTGGCCGCTGTGCTGTCGCGCGGGAACGTATCGGCAGCATTTTTCATTACGTCAACGTCTGCCCCCAAGTGCAGGAACATGAGATGATTACAGACGTGTATTTGTCATTGCGTTGACTCGATAATTCTAAAGCCATGCAAGGCCGTACAGCTTAAAGTCACTCCCATTAATTTAATGCAAGGGAAACACTGATTAAATCCAATTTGTCGTTCCCGCGAAGGCGGGCACCTGGTCAAATCAAACAACTGGATCACCGCCTTCGCGGGGATGACGACTTATTCAGCGCGTCCTAAGCTATTTCGCTGATCTTTTCCCACTGTGAGTACAACTGTGACGAACGCAACTGAACAAGCAAGACCGCCATTTCCACCGTTCAACGCCGAGACCGCCGCCCAGAAAGTTCGCATGGCGGAGGATGCCTGGAATACTCGCAACCCGGAACGGGTCTCTCTCGCCTATACTCAAGACAGTGTCTGGCGTAACCGCTCAGATTTTTTATCGGGTCGCGCAGCAATTGTCCAGTTTCTCACGCGCAAGTGGAGCAAAGAATTGGATTACCGGCTCATCAAGGAGCTTTGGGCGTTTCATGGCAACCGAATTGCCGTTCGCTTCGCCTACGAGTGGCATGACGATACGGGTCGCTGGTTCCGTTCCTATGGCAATGAAAACTGGGAGTTTGATAAAAACGGGTTTATGCAACGGCGCATCGCCAGCATAAACGACCTCCCGATTCACGAATCAGAGCGGAAATATCATTGGCCGCCAGGTCGCCGGCCAGACGGCCACCCGTCGCTTTCCGAGCTCGACCTTTGATGTTGCTTGAGCGCGAGTTTCACAACAAGGCGTTCCATAAATTCACGCTCTAATGGGTGCTATATCATTTTCGAAGAGAAGTCTCAGGATGGACAGGCTGTGTATGCAAAATTCACCTGCACTGCAGTCGAGAAGGGAGCGGCAAAAGCGGTGCATCCGTCAATTTGAACGAAAGGAATTATTGATATGAAACCCATCAAGATGAATAGCCTGCTCAGCGAGCATTTGTCGCGCCTCCATGAAAAGAGTGAGGCGGAAACCTATGCGAAGGCACGCAGCCAATTTAATGGCACTGACGAAGCGTTTCTGGTGCTGGCGAGAGAATATGCTGATCTGGCGCCCGACAAGAAGGGAGCCTTTCTCAGCGCCCATGGTATTTCTGTGCAAGCTTCAGCGCTGTCGCTTGCGGTTTCCCCTGAGATGGGCGAATTCCTTTTCTCTATGGCTCTGGCGAAGGATGCTTCATCAATCCTTGAGCTGGGCAGCTCAAACGGTGTGTCGTCACTCTATTTTGCCGAGGCTCTGCGCGTTCGAGGTGGCGGCAAGGTAATCGCTACCGAGCTGGAGGCTGCCAAGTGCGCGGCTTTGCGGGTGAATGCTGCGGCTGTTGGTCTCGGTGATCTTGTCGATTTGCGCCAGGGCGATGTTTTCGAAACGGTCAAGACCCTCCAAGGCCCGTTCGATATCGTGTTTATTGATATATGGGCAAGTGGCTATCTCGATATTTTCAAGGCCGTCGAGCCATTGCTGGTTCCAGGCACTGTTGTTTTGGCAGACAATATGTTCACGTCTCCCGAGGAGGTTCAGCCGTTTAAGGCGTATTTGAATGCGATGCCTGGCATATATAACGTTACGCTTCCATTCGAGTCAGGCGTTGAGTTCGCGGTTGTACTCTGATAAATTGCCGCCCCATCCTTCACGCCGCCAGCCTGCGTGGGAAATCGCGCGGGCCGTTGAATTACAGCATCAGACAGCAGTAGCAAATCTTTTCATCGAGGGAACTCAATGCCATCAGCCAAAACGCTTGAACGTTTCATCACACGGGTTGAACAGAACGCACATGCTGAAGCCTGCGAGGAGTTTTATACCGAAAATTCTTCCATGCAGGAGAATCAGGCCCCTCCCAGAGTCGGAGTGCATGCGCATGTGGCGGCCGAGCGCAACGTGATGTCGCGAGCCAGGTCTGTGTCGTCAAAGTGTGTCCGCCCGGTGTTCGTAAACGGCGACAGAGTCGTCATTCGCTGGATCTTTCATTTCGAGTGGCTGGACGGCACGGACACGCAAATGGAAGAGCTTGCTTACCAGCGCTGGGAGGGCGAGCGCATCGCTGAGGAAACGTTCTTTTATGATCCGGCACAACGCATGCCGAGGAAAGTCCAGCACTAGGTTGTATATGTAACATATTGATTATTATGAATTATTTACAATGTATTGATAATTGCGATTAAATTTTATGCTATGAAAATCCTTGCGATCTCGGGCAGTCTTCGTGCTGCGTCTCTCAATTCCGCGCTGCTTCGTGCTGTTGCGCGTTTGGCACCCGCTGACATCAGCGTAGAGATTTATCGTGGCCTTGGCGATTTGCCTCTGTTTAATCCAGACATCGAGGCGCACGATCCGCCGCCTGTCGCAAGCCTGCGTAGACAAATTCTGTGTGCTGACGCACTGCTCATCGCAAGCCCGGAATATGCGCACGGCATTACCGGAGTCATGAAAAACGCTCTCGACTGGATGGTTGGTTGTGAGGCTTTCGTCCACAAACCGGTCGCCCTGCTGAACGCTTCACCAAGAGCCGTGCATGCCCAGGCCGCATTGCGAGAAACCATCACCGTCATGTCCGCGCGTATCGTTGAAGAAGCATCCATCACCGTACCCATTCTCGGTTCCAGTCTCGGCGAAGATGAAATCGTTATTCACCCGGAGATTTCTGCCGCATTGCTCGCGGCACTTGTCGCGTTGCGTGCGTGCAATAATATTTGTCTCTAACGGATCAACTGCGATTAAAGCAGTAGAACATTTTCAGCGCTATCTTGACAATCTGACGTTTACGTAATATAAAGATATTGCCTGTGTGGGCAAACTAATAGAGGAGCAATATCATGAGCATCAATATCAGCGATATTATGATTCATATCAATGAGTTACTTAACGATCAGCAGCGCAGCACGCTGGAGGAGGCGGTGCGCCAAAATGAAGGCGTGGTTGCGCCGCGATTTAATCCGGGGAAAGAGCATCTGCTGGTTGTAGCGTTCAACCCGGATATCACCAGTGCGTCAACTTTGCTGAACAAGGTGCAATCCTTTGGCTATAACGCGCAATTGGTGGGCGCATAGACAAAATGGAATCTCTTTCTGTAAAAAAAATTGGCGAGGTAGCCGAGTTGCTTGGCACCACACCGCGGGCACTGCGATTTTATGAAGAAGAGGGGTTGGTTGCCGCACGCAGGACATCTGGCGGTACGCGCTTATATTCAGACGAAGACATTGCCCGTTTTAGGGCAATTTTACGGCTGGCGCAATCAGGTATTTCTCTGGGTTTTATCAAGGAGCTGGCTACAGCCAGGGAAAAATATGCTACTGGCGCAGAAAGCAGCCATTCTGTTCATTCAGTGCTCGATTCATTGGCTATTCAAGTCAAGCAACAGATTAAAATGTTGATGCAGTTGGAGTCTGATCTGTCTGTTGCTGCCGGCACAATTGAAGGTTGTTTTCAGTGCGCGAATCCTCCTACAAGAAAAGGCTGTCCTCAATGCCCTGTTAATCAGCAACTCCATGCCTCCGAGCTACTTAATTTGATTTGGGAGCAAAACCTTGAGCGAGCTGTCGCATAATCGAAGGTTTCGCGGGCTTGGAATTTTAAATACAGCAATGAATTACGATGAACCCTGAACACCTGCAACTATTGCTTACCCGCGAGATGCCTTATGGCAAATACAAGGGCCGTGTGATTGCCGATTTGCCCGGCAATTATCTGAACTGGTTTGCGCGCAAAGGATTCCCTCCCGGTGAAATCGGTACGCTATTGGCGCTGATGCAGGAGCTGGATCACAATGGCCTGTCATCTTTGCTGGACCCGCTGCGCAAGCGTTAATCTTCGCGCTTGTGGTGCTGCGCAATCGCCTGCGCGCACTCGCCAATCAAGCCGGGGCCGCGGTAAATCAGTCCGCTATAGACCTGCACCAGCGCGGCGCCAGCCTGGATTTTTTCGACCGCGTCAGCACCGCACAGAATGCCACCCACACCGATAATCGGCAACGTATCTTTCAGTTCTGCGGCGAGCTGTCGTATAACGCTGGTGGCTTTGTCGCGCACCGGTGCGCCGCTTAAGCCGCCTGTTTCGCTGTGATGTTGCAGATGCTCAATACCTGCACGCGACAGCGTGGTGTTGGTGGCGATAACGCCGTCGATCCGATGGCGCATCAGCAGTGCGGCGATTTGCTGTATCTGCCCGCTGTCCAAGTCGGGTGCGATCTTGAGCGCCAAAGGCACATATTTGCCATGTTGCTGCGCGAGCTTTTCCTGTTCTGATTTTAACTGTGCCAACAGCGCATCCAATTCATCGCTGCCCTGCAACTGGCGCAGGTTTTTGGTGTTGGGCGAAGAGATGTTGATGGCGACATAGCTGGCGTGGGTGTAAACCTTGCGCAGACCGATCAGGTAGTCGTCAGCCGCGCGTTCGATAGGCGTGTCAAAGTTTTTGCCGATGTTGATGCCGAGAATACCTTTGTATCCGGCGCGCTTTACATTTTCAAGCAGCGCCTCCACGCCAAGATTGTTGAAACCCATGCGGTTGATGATGCCCTGTGCTGCGGGCAGGCGAAACATTCGCGGTTTGGGGTTGCCCGGCTGCGGGCGCGGGGTAACGGTGCCGATCTCGATAGAACCGAAACCCAGCGCGGCCAGCGCATCGATATAAGCGCCGTTTTTATCCAGCCCGGCTGCCAGTCCCACCGGATTGGGGAAGCTTAATCCCATCACGGAGCAGGGTGCAACTGCCGGTTGTTTGGCGATGAGCGGCAGCAGCCCCAGCCTGTATGCGGTCTGCAGCGCGTCAAGCGTGAGGTGGTGGGCGGTTTCGGGATCGAGTTTGAACAATAGCGGGCGCAGCAGTGTATACATCGGTGGTCTTTCTAATCGGTCAATCCAAAAGGGAAGCTAAAAGATGCTTGCCGATCGAAACGGAAAAATTTTTATCGGGTTTCATCCGTAACAAGTGCTTGCCATGCATCCTGCCTATACCCCTGCAGGGGTTGGAAATTGGCTTTGTAGGCCATCTTCCGGCTTTCCTTAATCCAGTAGCCCAGGTAAAGATAGGGTAGCTGCAACTGGCGGCATAGCTCGATCTGCCACAATACATTGTAGGTGCCGAAGCTGGCTTGCCTGAGATCCGGCTCAAAGAATGTGTACACCGACGATAGGCCATCATCAAGGGCGTCGATAATGCTGACCATGCGCAGCACGCCGGCCTCGCGAAACTCCACCAGCATCGAGTAAACATGGCTATGCAACAGGAATTTGCGGTATTGCTCGCGGCTGTCGTTGCTCATGCCGCCATCGCGATGGCGCGCGTTCTGGTAACGCCGGTACAGCTCGAAGTATTCCGGCTTGTCTTCCAGGGGTTGCAGGGAAACTTCGAGATGATGATGTTTTTTCCAGATGCGGCGCTGGGTGCGATGGCCGGCAAAGGCGTTAATGTCAACACGCACCGGCACGCACGCCTGGCAGCCGTCGCAACGCGGTCTGTAGGTAAAGGTGCCACTGCGGCGAAAGCCGCGCCGCACCAGTTCGGAATAGATTGTTGGCGAGATTAAAAAACTCGGGCTGGCCACCTGCGAACGCGCCTCACGCCCGGCGATATAGCTGCACGGGTAGGGTGCAGTCAAATAAAATTGCAGGGCGGATAACGGGATGTCGCGCAATGAGCTCATAGTTTGTTTATCGGAGTGCTTCCATCTGCCAGGGTGAGGCAACGTCCGGATAGTGTATCAATTCCTGCAGCTTGATGAGAAATTGGCTGCGCGGAATTTCACGAGCACCAAGTGAGGCCAGGTGGGGCGTGTTCATCTGACAGTCTATCATGCCGAAGTTCCAGCGTTTGAGTTGCGCGGCCAAGTGGGCGAGAGCTATCTTGGAGGCGTCTGTCTTGCGGCTGAACATGGATTCGCCATAAAACATGCGCCCCAGGCTGACGCCGTAAAGCCCGCCTGCCAACTCATCATCCATCCATGTTTCTATGGAATGCGCCAGGCCCATATGGTGCAGCCGGATATAGGCCTCGATTATATCTTCCTGTATCCATGTGCCTTCCTGGCCTTCGCGCGGCAAGGCGCAGGCGCGCATGACCTTCTCAAAGGCACTGTCGGTGCGAACCTCATATTGGCCGCGCCGCAGGGTCTTCTGCAATGAGTGTGAAACTTTAAATTCTTCTGGAAACAACACCATACGCGGATCCGGGCTCCACCATAAAATGGGATCGCCTGCGCTGAACCACGGAAAAATGCCATGGCGGTAGGCGTCCAGCAGGCGCTCTGGCATCAGGTCGCCGCCCGCGGCAAGCAGGCCGTTGGGGCTGCGCAGTGCCCGCTCGACCGGCGGAAAGGGGGTTTTTTCATACAAAAGTGTAATCATCGGAGGCTTTTTTTGCGGTAAGTACTAGTCATTATCTAGGCCGAATGGCATATGTTCACCGTCAAGTGTATGTGGTTATATATAGCATAACTATTAAGCATCAAGTGCGAGGGAGGCAATTATGTGGGAATTAATCAATAATCCATCGGATCATCCGCTGGCGAACATCAAGTCGGCCAGAGAATTACTGGATAGTCTGCCTAAGGAAGATACCGCCAAGCTGTTGCAGGAAATCGCTTATTGGGTCGAATCGGTTACGGTTCCCGAAAATAAGTTTCGATTGAGCCACCAGCTTGCCGTGTTGCGTCTGCTCGATGATACTGCCCACCCATACTTGTCCAATGCAGTTAACGAATATTTTGCTGTACCGGCACCCAGCGCATTTCGCAGCAACAGCATGTGGGTAACCTTGAATGAATATTACTCGCGTGTCGGGCATGCTTATCTGAGTGTGCTGAGAAGTTGCCTTGAGGCTAAAAAGAGGAGCTCTGCAATCACGCTGCACTTGCCGCTGGTTACCGCGCGTGGCATATATGCACTGGCAGGAAAATTGAAGCTTGCGGCGGCGCGTTACGCCGTGGTGGAACCCGAAGTCTGGTCGGATATGTCTGAATTTTATGCGTTTGCAGAAGCAAAAAAATACCTGAACGAGCCGCTGACACTCTATGACGAGTTCACGGCAGGCAAGTCGATTCAGGCATTGTTTGCAGGCACCCTGATATGGCAGGCATGCTGCTCCGGATCGTTGAGCCCGCTGCAAATCCATATAGCCGAGCGCGTAATCACTTCGCTTGGAAACCATTTAACGCTGGATGCGCAGTATTTTTCCGGCAGTATGCTGGCCTTTGACCTGAGGCATGCCATTCCGCCCATGCGCTTGAATGGCGAATCGACGCTGCGCCATGGTTTGCGCTTTATCGGAGTGGGTGACGCGCCGCAGCATCTGGATGATCTGCTCGGCTTGCTGGAGAAAGGCGGCATTCCCGAACCGCTCGCCTTAAGCAAGGGCTACACTGTGGAAACAGTGCTGGAAGTGGTGCGGCATCTGGCTCAGCACGTGAGCTCGTCGCCGCCATTGCGGCGCAATCCCCGGCGCGAGGTATGCGTGAATCTGTGTGTCGCAAATGGCTTTTCCAGATTGCACGAGCTTGCGGCTGCGCATACGGCTTCCATAAGCGCAGCGGGTGAGCGCTGGCTGACTAAAGACATCAGCGCAAATGGCTTTTTGTGCATCCTGCCCTCAGAACGCGCGAACAGGATGAAGATAGGTGAACTGGTAGGGCTACAACCGGAAAAGATCGATCGCTGGGGAGCCGGCATAGTGCGGCGCATGAGCCGGGACGCGCAAAACAATCTGCTGGTCGGCGTGGAGATGTTGAGCAATCAGTTGGTTGGCGTGCTCTTGCATGAGCATTTGAATGCCGCAAGCGATATTGGCGGACAACGCGCGCTGTATTTGAATAAGCCGGGCGACGACAGTGGAGAGGCGTGGTTGCTGATGAAGCCGGAGTTCTTTTCCGCCAAACGCAGCCTGAGCATGAGCATGGATGAACAGCAATATTTACTGACGCCATTGGAGTTAATGCAGCAAGGCGAAGATTACACTGTGGCGCGTTACCGGAAAATGGAGCAGGCCGCGAGCTCGAATAGCGCATAGATTAGTAGCCAGCCCTCCAATGCGTTGCCGGGAAATTAACTGGTGAGTTTGCGGGCAAGCCAGTTTTCGATGTCCCTGATTTCTTCCGCGTTCACTGAATGCGGCATCGCGTACTCATGCCATTCAATTTGAAAGCCATGCTGCTGCAGCTTGTCTGCCGATTGCTTGCCTAAAGAATAAGGAATGACCGGATCGTGTTTGCCGTGCCCGAAAAAGACGGGTGTATTTTTTGCACTCAGGCTTACTTCCTGGGACAAGGTATCGGCCAGGGGTAAATAGGTGGATAGCGCGAGGATGCCTCCCAGCCTGGCGGGATGACGCAGACCTGTGTGCAAGGCAACGGCGCCGCCCTGGGAAAATCCGGCAAGAAATATATTTTCCGCGGTCACTCCGCGCGCAATTTCCTGTGTAATAAATTTTTCGAGTTCAGCCTGCGAAGCGTGGATACCGGCGGCATCCTGCTTTGCGGATATGTCGATATCAACGATGTCGTACCATGAGCGCATCACAAAGCCACCGTTTATCGTGACGGGATGTTTGGGGGCATGCGGGAAAATATACCGCATCGCTACAGGCAAATGGATTTGTTCCGCGGCTGCAACGAAATCTTCGCCGTCTGCACCGAGGCCATGCAGCCAGATGATGCTGTGTTTTGGAGCGCTGCCGCGATCCAGTACGATGTGTGGCAGGATGGAAGTCATATTGTTCTATTCATTTGATTCGCTATCGTGATGCTCAAGCTTTGCAAGGGCTTCTTCAGGTATCAGGTCGCGCAGCACCTGAAAAATTTCACGGTAACTTTTTGGCGGTTTGTTCAGTTCTTTTTCCTTGACCGCGTTGCGTATCAGCGAACGCAAATGCTGCACATCGGCGCCGGGATAAGCGGCGAGCAGTTCGGTCAAGGCATCCGGTTGTTCCAGCAGGCGGTCACGCCAGCGTTCTACCTGGTGCAGCCACGCAATGTGCTGGCGCGAGGTGCCGTTCCATTCGGACAATTTTGCGAGTATGGGTGCGGGGTCGATGTCGCGCATCAACTTGCCGATATATTGCATTTGCCGCTTGATTGCGCCGAAGCTTTTGATTCTTTTAACCTCGCGCACCGCTTCGCGTAAATTATCCGGTATTTCGATCTCGGCCAGATGTTCTTTGCTGAGTTCCACCAGCTTCTCGCCGATGTCCTGCAGATCGTGCATCTGCTTTTTTACTTTGGTTTTGCTGGGAGGAAGATCGAGTTCTTCACTGTCGTCGTATTGCTGTTGTTTCATGGAGTGTCGGTATTAATTGATATATGTTGTTATGATAACGCCTTACGACCCGACGTTTTACAGAATTTATACCCATGACATCGATTTTGACTACAGAAACACACTTTTCTCATACTTCCGGCACGCTGCGCCAGATCGCGCAGGATCTCATTCAATATGCCCGCCAGCAAGGCGCCACGGCCTGTTCGGCGGAGGTGTCGGATGGCTTCGGGCAGGCGGTTACGGTGCGCCAGGGCGAAGTGGAAACGATAGAATATAACCGTGATAAAGGACTGGGTATTAGCGTCTATATCGGGCAACAGCGCGGCAGTGCCAGCACCTCGGATTTTTCGCCCAAGGCAGTGCGCGATACCGTGGATGCGGCACTGAACATCGCGCGTTTTACCGCCAGTGACGATTGCGCCGGCCTGCCGGAGGCGGAGCTGCTGGCTACGGAATTCCCCGACTTTGACCTGTATCACCCGTGGTTGCTGGATGTGGAAGGTGCCATAGAACTGGCCAACCGATGCGAGCAGGCGGCGTTTGATACCGACAAGCGCATCAAAAATTCCGAAGGCGCCAGTGTCAACGTGCATGAATCCCAGTTTGTGTATGCCAACAGCCTAGGCTTCATCGGCGGTTATCCCACCTCGCGGCACAGCATCAGTTGCTCGGTGATCGCCGGTAAAAATGCCGCCATGCAGCGCGATTACTGGTATAGCGAAGCGCGGGACCCGGCTGATATGCTTGCTGCTGAAACAGTCGGGCGCATCACCGCCGAACGCACCGTGCGCCGTTTGAATGCGCGCAAACTTGCCACCATGCAGGTACCGGTGTTGTTTGAAGCGCCGATTGCCGCCAGCCTGCTCGGCGCTTTCGTCAATGCGGTGAGCGGCGGCAGCCTGTACCGGAAATCCTCCTTTCTGCTCAACCAGCTCGGCCAGCCGGTGTTCTCACCGAATATCCGCATCGAGGACGTGCCGGATATTCGCAAAGGCCTGGCCAGCGGCGCGTTCGATGGCGAGGGAGTAAAGACGCAGCGCCGCACCATCGTTGACAATGGCGTATTGCAGGGCTATTTCCTCGGCACTTATTCCGCGCGCAAACTGGGCCTGCGCACTACCGGCAATGCAGGCGGCACGCACAACCTGATCGTGCGACCGGGCGAACTGGATTTGCAGGGGCTGCTGAAAAAAATGCAGCGCGGCTTGCTGGTCACCGAGCTGCTCGGCTCCGGCGTGAATGCGGTGACCGGCGACTATTCAAGAGGGGCGGCGGGCTTCTGGGTTGAGCATGGCGAGATTCAGTATCCGGTGGAAGAGATTACGATCGCGGGGAACCTGAAGGATATGTATAAACATATCGTGGCTGTGGGCAATGACGTGCTGGTATCGGGTTCGCGCCAGTGCGGTTCAATTCTGATAGAAAATATGATGGTGGCAGGACAGTAATCCCGAAAGTCCATCAGGTTTAAAGCACAATTGTAGGAGCGCAGCTTGCTGCGCGATTCTCTTTAATGCCAACCGCCCGACACCCAAGGGGTGCGAGAACCTTTTCAAGGTGTATCAGTCTCCTGCATTGAAATAATCAGCTGTGCCGGATGAATGAAAAATCCGTTTAATTTTTTTAGCAATCAAGATAAAGCAAAACATGAGTGAGAATAAAACGGAAATCAAAGACGGCCTCAGCGATAGCGAAAGAGTAGCCCTGCAGAAGCACCTCGATGAAAAAATTCACGAATTAAACAGCCTGAAAAATGCAACTCCGCTGGGCAGTGCGCGCATGCAGCTGGATATTGCAGAAATTTTGAATAATCTGGAACGCAAGCCGGAAGCATGGGATTTTGCGCGTGAAGCATTTGAAGTCGCATTGAAAAACGACGCGTGGCAGGATGCCGTTGAAGCATGCAATGTGCTGTACCAGACCGAACAGGACGACTCCATCGCCGCACTGGGCATGGGCGTGTGGCTGGCGGTCAGCTTCCCGGTTGATCCCGAGCTTACCCTGGCGATGCTGCTGCATATTGTCGATGAAACGCCGCACAATTCCGATGGTGCAGCGCTCGCCGCAGTCACCGCGCGCTATGTCATCGATCTGCGGGCATCTGATGACGTACATGAAAGCCAGAGTTTCCTCGCCAACAACCTCATCGCCATGGTGGCCGGGCGCCACAGCAATGTGCGCGATCAGGAGGCGCTGAACAAATGGATGGACAGGCTCGAACTGCGCGATCCGCAGGTATTCCTGCCGCGTCTCGGGCAGGTGGTGGAGATCATGGTGGGAAACGGTTGGTGGTTTGATCGCGAGGAGTTGCGCGGCAAGTTTCAATAAGTCAGGATCTGTATATTGATCAGATTGGAATCTGCTGTAGAAGTGCAAGTCAGGAACGGCGTGCATGATGTGCATAAATCAATCCGCAAATGACATTCAAGAATGTCCCTTTGTTTTCAAGTGATGCACATCTGTCTGCAAGCCATGGGAAACCCTTGAGAAAACTCACGAATATCAAGACAGGTTAAGTCACGCATTCTCATGCGAATTGACCGTTTGCAGGATGGCAACGCCGGTGATGTCGCCACGGTGGGTGAAGGAGTGAGCGAGTTGCGGTTGCACTTTGGTAGCGGCTGGCGCGCAACCTTTAGCAGACGAACATGCCCAAAACACTGACCGCCCCATACGATACCGCTGAATATTTGAAGACTGACGAGGATATGGCGTTGTACCTTGAGGCCTGCTTTGAGGAGGCTGGCGATGATTCCGCATTTATTACCAAGGCATTGGGTAATATCGCGCGTGCGCGCGGTATGACGCAACTCGCCCGCGATACCGGGCTGGCGCGCGAAGGTCTGTACAAAGCCTTATCGGAAAACGGTAACCCGGAATTCGCCACGGTGATGAAAGTGATAAAGGCACTTGGATTGAAGCTGCACGTTGAGGTGGGGCATCACTAAATTTGTGGGCTTGTGCATAGTGGACACAACATTAATTGTAATGCTTGCCCCTTTGGCTCTGGAGACATCGAATGACAGGAACCAGAGGGCACAAGAACCCCTGCGGGAAAATCTGTGCTTTTACAATGCTGTTCTAAATGATCGCATAAGCCCCTGATCAGTCTGTGCGGTAGCGGACAAGGAGAGTTAAGAAGAACCTTGCCCGCTGAACCGTAAACCTCTTTCGTTTTGGGTGATATGTCTTCCCGTGATAAAATGCGCGCTTTCCTGTTTTACCCCCTTTTTAATAGTTCCCGGAAGGCACGCCATGTTCTCAAACAAAAATACCATTGCACAGACAGACCCGGAATTGTGGGCAATGATTCAAAATGAAAATCGTCGCCAGGAAGATCACATCGAACTGATCGCCTCCGAGAACTACACCAGCCCCGCAGTGATGGAAGCGCAGGGCAGCAAGCTGACCAATAAATACGCGGAAGGCTACCCCGGCAAGCGCTACTACGGCGGCTGTGAATATGTGGATCAGGCCGAGCAGTTGGCTATCGACCGTTTAAAGGCCTTGTTCGGTGCGGAATACGCCAACGTGCAGCCGCACTCGGGTTCGCAGGCCAATCAGGCGGTATATGTGTCCGTGCTCAAGCCGGGCGATACCATCCTTGGCATGTCGCTTGCGCATGGTGGTCACCTGACTCACGGCGCGTCGGTCAATATCAGCGGCAAACTATATAACGCCATTCCTTACGGCCTCAACGAAAAAGAAGAAATCGACTACGAGCAGGTTGAAAAGCTGGCGAAGGAACACAAACCCAAGATGATTGTAGCCGGAGCATCCGCTTACTCGCTGGTGATCGACTGGAAACGCTTCCGTGCGATAGCCGACAGCGTGGGTGCTTATCTGTTTGTAGATATGGCGCACTACGCCGGGCTGGTTGCTGCGGGCTATTATCCGAGCCCGGTCGGGATAGCCGATTTTGTGACCAGCACCACCCACAAGACCCTGCGCGGCCCTCGCGGCGGCATCATCATGGCGAAGGCAGAGCATGAAAAAGCGCTGAACTCTGCCATCTTCCCTGCCTTGCAGGGCGGCCCGCTGATGCATGTGATCGCTGCCAAGGCCGTCGCTTTCAAGGAGGCTGCAAGCAAGGAATTCAAGGCATACCAGATGCAGGTGGTTGAAAATGCACGAGTAATGGCCAGGGTGCTGCAAGAGCGCGGCCTCCGTATCGTGTCCGGACGTACCGATTGTCATATGTTTCTGGTTGACCTGCAACCCAAGCATCTTACCGGCAAGGATGCCGAAGCTGCGCTGGGCCGGGCGCACATCACGGTGAACAAGAATGCCATCCCGAACGATCCGCAAAAACCTTTCGTTACCAGCGGCATCCGTATTGGCAGTGCAGCGATGACTACACGCGGATTTGCCGAGCTGGAAGCGGAACAACTGGCCAATCTGATTGCGGATGTGCTGGATGCGCCCGGCGATGACAAAGTAATTACACGCGTAGTAGGCGAGGTCAAGAAGCTGACCAGCAAGTTCCCGGTATACGACTACTAAAACAGGACTGCAGGCCGGGGCCAATAACCCCGGCCCCCCACTCACCACTCCCAACATACCACTCGCCAATTTCCGATGAAATGTCCTTTCTGCAAACACCCGGACACACAGGTAGTCGATTCGCGCGAGAGCGATGAAGGCGACAGCATACGCCGTCGCCGCCGCTGCCTGAAATGCGGCAAACGTTTTACCACTTACGAAATGGTGGAGCTGCGCATGCCGCAGGTGGTCAAGCAGAATGGCACGCGCAGCGAGTTTGATGTGGAAAAGCTGCGCACCGGTTTTACGCGGGCTTTGCACAAGCGCCCGGTATCGACCGAACTGGTGGATGCCGCCGTGGATCATGTCACGCAGAAAGTATTTGAGCTGGGCGAACGTGAAATCGGTTCGCGCGAGATCGGCGAAATGGTGATGAAGGAATTGTTGAAGCTCGACAAGGTGGCCTATATCCGTTTTGCATCGGTGTATAAAAGCTTTCAGGACGTGGGCGATTTTTCCGATGCGGTGGAGGCGGTGCGCAAATTTCCCGCCAAACGCCAAGCTGCTGTCAAATCTAAAAAGTAACTGAATTTATGTCGTCAGCCGAAGACAGCGTCTGGATGGCTCAAGCCCTGCATCTGGCGGAGCGCGGTCTGTATACCACCAGCCCCAATCCGCGTGTGGGTTGCGTGCTGGTGCAATCCGGCAAGTTGCTGGCCGAAGGCTGGCACGAACGTGCCGGTGAACCCCATGCCGAAGTGCATGCGCTGCGCGCCGCGGGAACAAAGGCAAAAGGCGCGACGGCCTATGTCACGCTGGAACCGTGCAGCCATCATGGACGCACGCCGCCTTGTGCCGACGCGCTGATCGCCGCAGGCGTTGCCCGTGTCGTGATCGCGATGCGGGATCCCAATCCGCAAGTCGCAGGCGAGGGCATCGCACGACTGCAACACGCGGGTATCAAGGTTGAATGCGGGTTGATGGAAGCTTCGGCGCGCGCCCTTAATCCCGGATTCATCGCGCGCATGACACGCGGCATGCCGCTGGTGCGCAGCAAAATCGCGATGAGCATGGATGGGCGCACCGCGCTGAATAATGGTGTGAGCCAGTGGATCACCGGCGCCCCGGCGCGACGCGACGGCCATCACTGGCGTGCGCGTTCCTGTGCGGTGCTGACGGGTATCGGCACGGTGCTGGCGGACGATGCGCAGCTCGGCGTGCGCGACGTGGAAACCACGCGGCAGCCGCTGCGTGTGGTGCTGGATAGCGCGTTGCACCTGCCGGTTAGCGCACGCATACTGCGGGGCGGCAATGTTCTGGTCTACACCTCCATGCGTGAGACGCAAAAAATTTCCGTGCTGGAAAACGCCGGTGCCAGGGTAGAGGTGCTGCCCGCCGCCAACGGGCAGGTGGATCTGGCGGCGTGTCTGAAAGACCTTGCGGCACGCGGCTGTAACGAGGTGCTGGTGGAAGCCGGGCGCACACTGAATGGCGCGTTGTTGCAGGCCGGCCTGATCGATGAGCTGGTGCTGTATCTGGCGCCGCAACTGCTGGGCGACATGGCGCGCGGCATGGCGCAACTCGGCGAGCTGACCAGGCTGGAGCAGCGTATCGAGCTGGAGTGGCAGGATGTGCGCCAGATCGGCGGTGATTTGCGCATCATTGCAAAAGTGAAAAAACGATAATCGTTGGATGCGTTTCACGCACCCTGTAACCTGATTTTTTGCCAGGGAATCTTAAAAAGGACAAATAATGTTTACCGGAATCATTGCGGATGTAGGCACCATAGTTGACAAACAGGACCGCGACGGCGGTCTGCGCTTGCGTATCGACACCAAAGCGCTTGGCATGGCGGACGTGCAGCCGGGCGACAGCATTGCGGTGAATGGCATCTGCCTTACTGCGATCAGGATCGAGGGTAACACCTTCATGGTCGATGTATCGCGTGAGACATTGCACTGCACGGTAGGGCTGGAACAGCAGGGCGCGCAGGTCAATCTGGAAAAGGCCTTGCGTCTGGCCGACAGGCTGGGTGGCCATCTGGTGAGCGGCCATGTGGATGGCGTGGGCGAAGTGCTGGATTTTGTAAACCTCGGCGAGAGCTGGAAAATCGCCGTGCGCGCACCCCTGGCTTTGGCGAAATACATCGCGGCAAAGGGCTCGATCACGATCAATGGCGTGAGCCTGACGGTGAACAGGGTGGAGGGAGCCGTGTTTGAAGTGAACCTGATTCCGCATACCTTGCTGGTCACCACATTGAAAGGACTGCACGCTGATTCCAGAGTGAACCTGGAAATCGATTTAATCGCCCGTTATGTGGAGCGGATGATGTCTGCGGACAAGTAGTATTGCCGCCTTAATGGTAAGATTGCGCGTATTGCAACAATACGGTTTGCATATACATAAAGTTGAGATATAGAGGTTTGAGGAAATGACAGATATAGCACCGATACAGGAAATAATTGAAGAAATGCGCCAGGGGCGCATGGTGGTGCTGGTAGACGAGGAGGATCGCGAGAACGAGGGCGATCTGGTGTTTGCAGCCGAATTTGCAACAGCCGAAAAGATCAATTTCATGGCCAAGCATGGTCGCGGCCTGATCTGCCTGACGCTGACCGAGGATCACTGCAGACAGATTGACCTGCCGCTGATGGTGCGCGAAAACGGCCTGGCGCTGGCAACCAACTTTACCCTGTCGATTGAAGCGGCAACGGGTGTGACCACAGGTATTTCGGCAGCAGACCGCGCGCGTACCGTGCTGGCAGCGGCTGACAAAAACGCCAAACCAACCGATATCGTGCAGCCGGGGCATATCTTCCCGTTGCGCGCAAAGAACGGCGGCGTGCTGGTGCGTGCCGGCCACACCGAAGCGGGCTGCGATCTGGCGCGGTTGGCAGGGGTGACGCCGGCAGCGGTGATCTGCGAGATTCTGAAGGAGGACGGCGAGATGGCGCGTCTGCCGGATTTGATTGAATATGCCAAGGTGCACAAGCTCAAGATCGGCACCATTGCCGATCTGATCGAGCACCGCAGCCACACGGAAAAGCTGGTGGAATGCGTAGCGACACGCAATGTGCAGACCGCTTATGGCGAACTGGAATTGCGCACCTATCTGGACAAGACCACACAGCGCACGCATCTGGCGCTGGTGAGGGGCAATATCCAGCCGCAAGTTGAAACGCTGGTGCGTGTGCACGAGCCCTTGTCGGCGCTGGATTTTCTGGAGCAGACCAGTTACCCCAATTCCACCAGCGTGCATGATGCGCTGCTCAAGATCACGCAGGCGGCTGCAGGCGTGATGGTGCTGCTGCATCACACCGAAACCTCGCAGGATCTTCTGGCGCGGGCCGCGGCGAAGCCGGAAACACATCATGCCGCACGCTGGGATCCGCGCAGTTACGGCATCGGCGCGCAAATATTGCGCGACCTGAATGTGGGCAAAATGCGTTTGATCGCCACCCCGCGCAAATTGCCCAGCATGGCGGGATTCGGCCTGGAAGTGGTGGGTTATATACACAACGAAGGATAGAAAATGAAAGAAATCGAGAAAGACCTGAATGGCAAGGGCATGCGTATCGGCATTGTGCAAAGCCGTTTTAACCCGGAAATATGCGAAGGTTTATTGGGCGGGTGCCGCTCGCAGTTGCTGCAACTGGGCGTCAGTGAAAATGACATCACCCTGGCAACCGTGCCGGGCGCGCTGGAAATTCCGCTGGTGTTGCAGCAAATGGCAGGGAGTGACAAATTTGATGCATTGATCGCACTGGGTGCGGTGATACGCGGCGATACTTTCCACTTTGAGGTGGTATCGAATGAGTCGGCACGCTGTGTCGGCGATGTGCAACTGGATAACGGCATACCTATCGCGAATGCCATTCTCACGACCGACACCGACGAACAGGCGGAAGAGCGCATGATCATCAAGGGCGGGGAAGCAGCGCAGGTCGCGATCGAGATGGCAAATCTGCTGAAAGCGCTGGCATGAGCGTGCAAACCGCCAAGGCACCGGCCAAGAGTGCGCGCCATCGCGCGCGCGAACTGGCGTTGCAGGGCATTTACCAGTGGCGCATGAGCGGAGGCGATCATCTTGAGATTGAAAAAACCACGCGTGCGGAAAAAAGCCTGGGCCGTTTTGACGTCGAGCTTTTTAGCCAGTTGCTAAGAGGCGTGGTCGAGCATAACCAGGAATTGGTAGCAACGCTTACGCCGCATCTGGACCGCGACATGAACGAACTCAGCCCGATTGAATTTTCCGTGCTGTTGCTGGGCGCGTTTGAACTGTCGCGCCACCCCGAAGTCCCATATCGCGTGGTGATCAACGAAGCGGTCGAGCTCGCCAAAACATTTGGCGGCACGGACGGGCATAAATTCGTCAATGGCGTGCTGGACAAACTGGCCGCGCAGGTGAGAGCAGTGGAAGTTGCTGCCAGGTAATCAGCGAAGAATAGTAAATAAAAACTTCCGCCAAGCAATAACTTCCCCCAGTTCGAGGCGACCTTGTCTGAATTCAGCCTGATCCAGCGTTACTTTACCCGCGCCACCCCCGCTGCAGTTTTGGGCGTGGGTGACGATGCCGCGCTGGTGCGCGTCGGCACCGGCATGGAGCTGGCGATCTCTACCGACATGCTGGTCAGCGGCACCCATTTCTTCCCCGATGCCGATCCGTATATGCTGGGCCACAAGGCGCTGGCGGTGAATATTTCCGATATGGCGGCGATGGGTGCGAAACCGCGCTGGGCTACGCTGGCATTGTCCATGCCAACTGAGGACGAAGCCTGGCTGGAGCGTTTCAGTGCAGGTTTTTTTGCACTAGCCGACGCGCATCAAGTCGGGCTGATAGGCGGCGATACAACAAGAGGCCCGCTCAATTTATGCGTCACCATTCTGGGTGAGGTGCCGCAGGGTGAGGCGTTGCGGCGCGATGGCGCGCAACCGGGCGACGAGGTTTGGGTGTCGGGAAAGCTGGGCGATGCCGCACTTGCGCTGGCCCACATGCAACGCAAGCTTGAATTGGACAGACACAGTTTTGCAGCCACGGCAACAGCGCTGCATCTCCCGGTGCCGCGCATCGCTCTGGGTCTCGCATTGCGCGGCGTAGCGCACAGCGCAATTGATGTGTCAGACGGCCTGCTGGCTGACCTCGGACATATACTGGAGCGCTCGGGCGTCGCAGCCGGGATTCAATTTGGCAAGCTGCCGGTGTCAACGCAGTTGCGCCCCTTTCTTGCGCAAGCCTTGGGTCAGCAGTGTGTATTGGCGGGGGGTGATGATTATGAGTTGTGTTTTACTGCAGCGCAGGAGCGCCGTGCTGAAATTGAAAAACTGGCAGTGCAGCTTCGGTTGCCGCTCACCTGTATCGGCAAAATTGGCGCAGGCTCGGGTTGCACAGTTTACGCTGCGGATGGAAGTGTGATGACGACAGGGGCGGCAGGCTATGACCATTTCGCGTGAAAGCCGTTCTTCGAAACCCGACTGGCGCTTGCTGTTCAGCCATCCTGCGCATTTCTTCTCTTTGGGTTTTGGCAGCGGGCTGGTTCCAAAAGGACCGGGCACCGCGGGCACGCTGGTTGGTTTTCCGTTGTTCTGGCTGCTCGCGCCCCGGATGAATGGCTATCTGTTCATGCTGTTGCTTGTCATCGCCTTCGTCGTCGGCGTGTGGATGTGCGGTAAAACCGGGCGCGCTCTGGGGGTGGAGGATCATGGTGGCATAGTCTGGGACGAGATCGTCGCTTTCATGCTGGTGTTGTTCTTCACGCCGCAAGGAATTTACTGGCAGTTGCTTGCGTTTGTGCTGTTCCGTTTTTTCGATATTGTGAAGCCGCAGCCGATACGCTATTTCGATAAAAACCTGCATGGCGGCCTGGGCGTAATGTTCGACGATTTGCTTGCGGCGGGATATGCGCTGTTGTGCATCGCAGCCGTTCGAAGCCTGGTTTAGATTGTCCGAGGCCGCGCTTTTTTATGTCCGAAAGGCGGGGTGCGATTTGACAATATCCGCCAACAGGATTCAGGGGGAAATGATGCGTCTGCTTCTGCTCTTGCTGCTCAGTGTCGGCCTCGTGCACGCTGAAGAATTCAATGCGAAAGTCATTGCGGTGATGGACGGGGATACCATCATGGTGTTGCGCAACAACGAGAAAATCAAAATCCGCCTGGCCAACATCGATGCACCGGAGAAGGCGCAGAAATTCGGTATGGAATCGCGCCAGGCGCTGGTTGACAGGGTGTTGAAAAAACAGGTGCACGTGAATAGCCTGGCTATGGATAACTATGGCCGCATGGTTGCCGGGATTAGCATCGATGGACGCAGCGTGAATGAGGAACAGGTGCGCAGCGGCATGGCGTGGGAATATTCGCACTTCCACAGCAATAAACATTACCTGGCCTTGCAGAGCGAGGCACAGCAGGCACGCCGCGGCCTGTGGGCGCAATCTGCGAGTCCGGTGCAGCCGGAACTATGGCGCAAGAGCCATCCTGCGAGTACTTCCGGATCTGCTGCGCAACCGGCGAGGCGGTATGCGGCTTGCGGCATCAAGCATCTCTGCAGTCAGATGAGCTCTTGTGAGGAGGCAAGGTTTTATTTCTCGCTTTGCGGCATCAAATCACTGGATGGTGATGGTGACGGCGTGCCGTGCGAGAGTTTGTGCGGGGCGGGCAGGATTGAATATCGCCGTTAACCGCGGCCGCATGAAGGCATCTTGCCGTTTTGGCACTGAAAAAACAGGCTGATATTTAAGGTGTTCACCTGATAAACGTTATCGTGTAAACTGAACGAAAGATAACGGTGTACTGTTAATTTATTATTTATAATCAATTACTTAGAGGTTGTTTATGAACGTTTATTTTGTCAGGATAATTGCCTTGTTTGTTGCAATTTTCCCGTTAACTTCATTTTCGCTCGAGCTGACTGGCGTGGGCAGAAGGATCCCCGCGCCGATCTTTGCCGATTGGGGCGCGCATTTTACGCTGCAAAATCCTGCTGTTACCGTCAAATACCAGGGAGTCAATGCAGGCGAAGGTGTAAAACAGGTTATTTCAGGCACTGCAGACTTTGGCGATACCGACATGCCTCTCACCGGGGACGAGCTAAAAAAACAGGGTCTGGCACAATTCCCGTACATGTTTTCGGCGATTACCCCGATAATCAATGTGCCGGGAATATTTGAAGGACAACTCAACCTGGACGGCAAGACTCTCGGCGACATTTTTCTGGGAAAAATTACAAAATGGAATGACCCTGCCATCGTCGCGACGAATCCCGGCTTCAAATTGCCAAACGAAAAAATAGTGGTTGCTCACCGTACGGCTGATGGCGGTGGAACATACACCCTGAGCAGTTATCTGGCAAAAGCAAATCCCGAATGGAAGGCCAAAGTCGGTGTGGGAATCACCTTAAACTGGCCGGTAGGAACTGCTGTAGATAACCTGTATGCGATGGGAGACTTCATTAAGAAAACGCCATACTCGATCGGTTACTCTGAAATTTCCTATGTAAGAAAAAATCAATTGGTGTATGTGCGATTGCGAAACAGCGATGGCGTTTTTGTCAGCCCCCATTCGGGCAGCGTGGGCGATGCGGTTCAAAATGTGCGCTGGAAAGCCGCCAACGGCTTTTGTGAAGAGCTGACCGACGAACCGGGCAAGGGCAGCTGGCCGATGACTTCGGCCTCATACATAATAATCAAGAAGACTTCCGGCGATATTGAACGGAGGCAGGCATTGTTGAAGTTTCTCGGCTGGGGGTTGCGTCTCGGCGACATGGATGTCACAAGCCTTGATTTTTTGCCGATCAATCGTACGATACTGCCGCAGATCCGCAACAGCTGGAATGACACGCCGCTCAGCCTGGAAGGGGCAACGGTCGTGAGCGCGGCCCAAGTCAGGGAGTTGCAGGCAAGCGGCGTGCCGGTTATCGATGCGCGTGTTTCAGCCGAATATGAAGAAGCGCATATCGCCAAAGCGCACAACGTGCCTTATGCCGAAAAGAGCGCGAAGGCAGTCAATTTCAACCCTGTTCAGGATCATTTTGATTTGTCCAGGCTGCCAGCGGATAAAAAAGCCGGGATTGTTTTTTACTGTAACGCGGGCGCCTGCTGGAAGGGCTACAAGGCTGCAGCAGTTGCGATAAATGCGGGCTACAAAAAAGTGTACTGGTTCCGCGGCGGTTTTCCTGAATGGCAGGAAAAGAGCTATCCGATCGAAAAAGGCTTGGCCCGATAGAGAGGACAGCGTGGCTTTTCTGCGGCGTGGTCGCCGTGTAGAGACGTCGCAGCGTGTGCGAAATCTGCGTGTGTCCGGGGAGTTCTGACAACTTTCGCACGCTCGCCTAAATTATTTCAAATGCGAGCAAAACGGCACAAGCACCCAGCTCCACGAGCCCCACCATAAAAATATTATCTGCATATTTTTCCAGAATGGCCAAATTTTTTTGGCGCATGGACATATAAGAAAGCACCGCGCTGGTCGTAAAAAAAATTGCGTCTATCGCCAGCAGTTTGTCCAGCATCGACCCAACCCTGCCAATGTGCAAGACCTTTACCAGCGAGATAACGGTCAGGCAGACGCCCACCAATTGAGCCGAGGTGTAGAGTATGTGTTGCGATAATTCATTGTGTTCAGACATATTTCCTCCGCCTGCCTTCGACCCGGATAATTCATTAATAGTTCGTGTATCAGAAAATTAGCGGCCTGCAGATATTGGTTTGTTTAACCCGTTATAGCAGGCCTGAGGCCGACTCGAGGTTAATTCAAATATCCCGGCTCACGCGCCAAACAGGAAAATGGACAGGGTTACACTACTTTTTATTGCGTCCTGTGGTCAGGCTTCTGTACTGTCAGCATGTTGCATCCCGATGCGTCGCAGCGCAAAGCATTCCCTGTTTCATGCCAGTCTCCCAGCACCCAGCGATCGCAAGATTTCCCGTCCACCCGGTGAACGTGGTGGTTCTGTCTGTGGGTGTGGCCGTGAATCAGGCGGGGGTAGTGGTAAGCGCGGAATAGTCCGGCTACCGCGGTCTGATTTACATCCATGATCGCGAGCGATTTGGTCTGCTTTTGATCTTCGCTCATTTTGCGCAGCTGCTCGATCTGTGCCTTGCGATGGCTGAGCGCCTGCGCAAGGAAGCTGTCGCGCCATGCGGGTTGGCGCACTTGCTTGCGAAACTCCTGATATCCAGTGTCGTCGGTGCAAAGCGCGTCACCGTGCGTGAGCAGGGTAGGAGTGCCGTACAGGTCGATAAGGGTGGGGTCCTGCAATAGTGTGGCGTGGCAGGCGCGGGCCAGTTGTTCGTCCATCAGAAAATCGCGGTTGCCGTGCATGATGAAAACGCGGGTATCATTTTGGCTTAATTCACGCAGGGCGGTGATGATTTGTTGGTGCAACGGTTCATCCATGTCGTCATCGCCTGCCCAGTATTCAAACAGGTCACCCAGAATATAGAGCGCATCGGCGGCGGGCGCAATATCGCGTGCAAACCGGATAAACAGCCGGGTGATATGCGGCTGGCTCGCACACAGATGGAGGTCGGAGATGAACAGGGAGTGTGGCATGAGTTCGGCACGGTGGGTAAAGCCGGAATGCAGGCAGTAAAAAAAACGGCGCACTCGGCGCCGCTTTTTTTAGTTACTGAACGATTTCAGCTTTGGTGATGATGACGTCTTCTTTGGGAACATCGGAAAAGCCGCCCATATTGCCGGTTTTGACCTTGCCGATCTTGTCTACAACATCCATGCCTTCAACCACCTTGCCAAACACGCAGTAGCCGTAGCCTTGGGGATTGGGAGCAGTGTAGTTGAGGAAATCGTTGTCTTTGGTGTTGATGAAGAATTGGGCTGTAGCAGATTGAGGATCGCCGGTGCGAGCCATCGCAATCGTGTATTTGTCGTTGTCCAGTCCGTTGGCTGCCTCATTCTTGATCGGTGCCCTGGTGGGTTTCTGCTTCAGGCCCGGTTCGAAACCGCCGCCCTGAATCATGAAGTTGTCAATTACGCGATGGAAGATGGTGTTGTCATATGCACCGCTGGTCACGTAGTCTTCGAAGTTCTTGACAGTGATCGGAGCTTTTTCGGCATCCAGTTGCAGCGTGATGACGCCGAGAGTTGTGTGCAATTTAACCATGGTTATATTTCCTTTTTTTGCGGGGGGTTGAGTGGCCGCATGCGCGGGTATTACGCACAGGCCGGTGAATAGTAAAGCGAACAGGGATGTAATAATTTTCTTCATGATGCAGCTCCTTCATAAATAATTTGCCAACGGTTATCACGCTTTATCCAGTACTGGCGTTTCTTCATGCGATTCGTCAGGTTGTTGCTGGAATAGTCTTGCTCGAAGTTCACCACCACCAGGTCGGGCTGGCTGGGGTAGGGGAACATGCTGATATCGGAGAGGCCTACTTTGATCCACGATTTCCCGGAATTGACCAGGCGCTTTTGCGCAGACCAGCTGGCGTGGTTGTAGCCGCCGGCAGAAAAATCGGACGCATAATACTTCAGATAGGAGTCTGTATTCAGGCTGGCCCAGTCGCTGCGCCATTGCTCGATCGCTTTGAGCAAGGTGGCCTGTTCGGCTTTGTCGGCATCGTTGCTCCAGTCCATATGGTTGGTGATGATGACAGGCGTTGTGCCTACCTGCACCGCTTTGCCTAGCTGGCTGAGGTCGTCATTGGATAAGACAACGCAGCCATTGCTGGCCAGGGGCGGGCGGCTGTAGGTGTCGCTGGGTGTGCCGTGCAGCCAGATGCCGTGGCCATTGCGTCCCTGCCTGGTGTCCCACTCATTCGGGTAATTGATCGGATACGCGTCCGTGCCGTAAAAATCGGTGATTTGAGCCTTGGTTAAATGGGCATTGATAAAGTACACGCCTAACGGAGTTTTCTGGTCACCTTCGCTGCTTTTGTCAGAGCCTTTTTTCCCCACGCTGATGTAGAAATTTTCCATATAACGCGCTGCGCCATTGACGTTCTCGTACAGATAAAGCGTGGATTTGCTGGTATCCACCACGATGGCATAGTGTTGCTGCGGGTTCAACTGCCAGATAAATCTGGGCGAGGTCGTGTTGGTCTGCTGTTGCACGCGCTGCAAGCGTGCGCGCGCTTCGTCGCGCAAATCATTCATGCTATCACTGGGCACGTCCGGGTCGTTGCCAAAACCGCTGAGCGGCTTGGTACGTGCAAGCAATAGATCTCCCTTCAGCATCTGCGCCAATTTGAAATTGGGATTTGCCTTGAGCAGCGTATCGACTTCATTGAGCGCAATATCCAGCCGGTTGCTGCCCACCGAGTTCAGGCTTTTTACCAGCAGCGCTTCCATCGCGCGCGAATCGAGCTCGGCCGGCATTGCCGGGAAAGACAGCAAGCTTAAAAATATCAGGGAAAAGTATTTCATCGTTTGCCACCCGCCTGTTCGGACTGTATTTGCCATTTGCCGTTGGTTTTGATCATTTCCATTGTTTTGCGGGTGGTCGATTTCAGCGTACCCGAGCGGTATGACTGGATAAAGCTGACTGAGGCATGGCTGTCGCCCAGCAAACTGATCTTTGCGTGGCTAATGGAAACGACGATGGCCTGCGGTTTGTCGATGCGAATGCGCCGCTCTTTTTCCCAGCTGCTGCGAGTTTCATTGTTGGCGGTCTTGAAACTCTGCGCATACATGGCGAAGTATTTGCCTAAATTCTTGGATGACCACGCACTGGCCCATTCGTGCAGTGCTTTCAGAATCTCTTCCTTGCTGTCTGGAACGATTGTTTTTGCGACTACGGGTTTTGCTGTTGTGGGTTCGGCGCCTGCAACCGCGGGTGCACTGGTTGCGGCTACGGGTGCTGACGCAGTCGGCGGATTTACCGGATCGGATGCAACTGTCGCTGGTTTGCTCGCCGCAGCGAGATGCGTTTTGTTGCCGGAGGGCTTAATTTCCGGGTTATAAAGGTTTTTCAGCAAGGCCAGCTTGGTCTTTGAGCTGGTATTGGTGCGATCGAGCTGCAACGCGCGGTCATAGGCCTGGCTCGCCATCTTCGCGTAAATGTCGCCGAGGTTTTCATGCGCGGTGGCGTAGCTGGGATGAGTGCGCAGAGCCGCTTCCAGAGCCACCTTGGCTTTTTCATACTGGCCTTGCCCGGCGTACAGCACCGCAAGGTTGTTATACGGCTCGGGCAGCTCGGGGTGATCCTCGGTCAATGCGCCAAATATGCGTAGCGCCGCGTCCGTTTGCCCCTGCTCGGTCAGAATCACGCCCTTCAGGAAACGCGCTTGCACATCCTTGGGTTGATTGGCCAGAACGGCGTCCACCTTGAGCAGTGCCTGGGTATATTCTCCCAGCTTGAATAAGCTGTTTGCATCCTGAATCTCGTCGGCCGCAGAACTGAGGCTAAGACATAACAACAGCGCGCATAGCGCGGCACGTTGATTAAGGCGGTTGAATCTAATCATCTGTAATATATCGGCCAAATGTGTGGGTGACGGCATGTCCATCAAAAGGTACAGGATTCTACCAAAAAAGCCTGCGGCTTTCATTAGTTATAAAGCATCATCAGGGTAGCACACAAGCAAGCCGGCATGAATTTCGGGTAAAATTCAATTCCTTTATTGCAACCCGCATCCGAAAATGAGCAGCAATCCTGTCCCGCCAGCTTCCAACTTTATCCGCGGCCTGATCGAATCCGACCTGGCAAGCGGCAAACATAAGTCCATTGTGACGCGATTCCCGCCCGAGCCGAATGGTTATTTGCATGTTGGACATGCCAAGTCCATCTGCCTGAATTTTGGTCTGGCAAAGGATTTCGAAGGCAAGTGCAATCTGCGCTTTGACGATACCAATCCGGAAAAAGAGAGCGACGAATACGCGCGTTCAATCCAGGACGACGTGCAATGGCTTGGTTTCCAGTGGGAGGGCGAGGTGCGCTGGGCTTCGGATTATTTCGAACAGCTGTATCAGTACGCCGTTGAGCTGATCAGGCAAGGCAAGGCCTATGTGGAGGATTTGAGCGCGGAAGAAATGCGCAGCTATCGCGGCACGCTGACGCAGCCCGGCAAGAACAGCCCGTTCCGCGACCGTTCCGTCGATGAAAATCTGGACCTGTTTGCGCGCATGCGCGCCGGCGAGTTTGCCGATGGTGCCAGGGTGCTGCGCGCGAAGATCGACATGTCTTCCGGCAATATCAACCTGCGCGATCCGGCTATCTACCGCATACGCCGCGCGCACCACATACGCACCGGCGACCAGTGGTGCATCTACCCGATGTACGACTATACCCACTGCATTTCGGATGCGCTGGAAGGCATCACCCATTCGCTGTGCACGCTCGAATTTGAGGACCATCGCCCGCTCTATGACTGGGTGCTGGATCAACTGCCGGTGCCCTGCCATCCGCAGCAGATCGAGTTTTCACGGCTGGAGCTGCATTACACCATCACCAGCAAACGCAAGCTGCTGCAACTGGTGAACGACAAGCACGTGAGCGGCTGGAACGACCCGCGCATGCCCACTATCAGCGGCATGCGCCGCCGCGGTTATACGCCGGAAGGAATCCGGGAGTTTGCGCGCCGCATCGGTATTTCCAAAAGTGAAAATATCGTCGACATGGCAGTGATGGAAGGGGCGATACGCGAGGACCTGGAGGCGCGGGCACCGCGGGTGATGGCGGTGATCAATCCGCTCAGGGTGACGATCACCAATTTCGACGGCTCGCAGGCGCGCGAGGCGGGCTTTCATCCCAATCATCCGGAATTCGGCAGCCGCATGGTGCCGTTCGCCAGGGAACTGTTTATCGAGGCGGACGATTTTGCCGAAGTGCCGCCAGCAGGCTGGCAGCGCCTCACACCCGGCGGCGAGGTGAGGTTGCGTTACAGCTATGTGATGCGCTGCGACGACGCGGTGAAAGATGCAGCAGGCAAGATAATCGAACTGCGTTGCAGCATCGACCACAACACACTCGGCAAAAACCCGGAAGGTCGCAAGGTGAAGGGCGTGATCCATTTCCTGTCGCGCGAACACGCACTGCCCGCCGAAATACGTTTATACGACAGGCTGTTTACCATACCGGAACCCGATGCAGACAGGGAAGTGGACTTCTGCACCTACCTTAATCCCGCTTCGCTCACAGTGGTGCAGGGCTGGGTGGAGGCGTGCGTGAAGGATGCGGCAGCGGAGACGCGCTACCAGTTCGAGCGGCTCGGCTACTTCTGTGCGGACAGGTTTGATCATCAGCCGGGCGGCAAGCTGGTATTCAACCGCACGGTTACGCTTAAAGACACTTGGGCCAAGGGATAAGGACAAGAACTACAATCCGCAGATTGCACAGATTTACGCAGATTGAATCTCTCTAATCTGTGAAATCTGCGGATGCAAAAGGTTTTCAAATGCTAAAAATTTACAATACCCTCACCCGCGACAAACAGGATTTCATCCCGATCGAGCCGCACAGGGTGCGCATGTATGTGTGCGGCATGACCGTGTACGACTATTGCCATGCCGGCCATGCGCGCGTGATGGTGGTGTTCGATATGGTGTATCGCTGGCTCAAGGCTTCCGGCTATGAGGTGACTTATGTGCGCAACATCACCGACATCGATGACAAGATTATCAAACGGGCTGCAGAAAATTCTGAATCAATTCATGTACTTACAAAACGTTTTATCGATGCGATGCACGCAGACGAACGCGCATTGGGCGTGCTGGCGCCGGACCACGAGCCGCGCGCCACGCAGTTTGTGCCGCAGATGCTGGAAATGATTGCGCAACTGGAAAAGAATGGTCTCGCCTATCGCGCGGCAGATGGCGATGTGAACTATGCGGTGCGCAAGTTTGAGGGCTACGGCAAATTGTCCGGCAAGTCGCTGGAAGACCTGCGTGCCGGCGAACGTGTGGAGGTGGCCGAGGGCAAAAGCGATCCGCTGGATTTCGTGCTGTGGAAGCACGCCAAAGAAAATGAGCCGGACGAAGTGAAATGGGATTCCCCTTGGGGCGCGGGACGGCCCGGCTGGCATATCGAATGTTCGGCGATGAGCTCAAATCTGCTCGGCAAACATTTCGACATTCACGGCGGCGGTGCCGATCTGCAGTTTCCGCATCATGAGAACGAGATCGCGCAATCCGAAGGCGCAATGCCGCATGATGAAAAATGCAGGGGTCAGTTTGTGAACTACTGGATGCACAACGGCTTTGTGCGCGTGGACAATGAAAAGATGTCCAAGTCGCTGGGCAATTTTTTTACGATACGCGAAGTGCTGCAAAAATTCGATGCGGAAGTTTTGCGGTTCTTCATCCTGCGCGCGCATTACCGCAGCCCGCTGAATTACTCGGACATGCACATCGACGATGCAAAAAGCGCGCTGACGCGGCTGTATACGGCGCTCAAGGCATCGTCTGCAGAAAGCGTACAGGTTGACTGGCAGGATGCGCATGCGCAGCGCTTCAAGGCAGCGATGGATGATGATTTCAATACGCCTGAGGCGATGGCCGTGCTATTCGAACTGGCCAACGAGGTGAACAAGACATCGGATCTGCAATTGGCCGGGCAACTCAGGGCGCTGGGCGGGGTGCTGGGTTTGTTGCAGCGCGATGCGATGGATTTCCTGCAGGGCGGCGTTGAAGCGGAAGGCTTGAGCGAGATGCAAATTCAGACGCAAATAGTTGCACGCAACGCGGCCAAACAAGCGAAGAGCTACGCCGAGGCAGACCGTATCCGCAAGGAACTGCTGGCTGCCGGTATCGTGCTGGAAGATAGTGCAAGCGGCACGACTTGGCGGCGTGCATAAGCTGCACACAACTATTTTCAGGAGCGGGATTATTCCCAGCCAAGCTTCGCTTGGTGCTTGCCTGTTTCAGCCGCTGTGCGGCCCCAACCCACCAGCGCGGCCGGATAATTTTGCCAGTTTGGATCAGGCCTGAATTGCAGCGACCATTCCACCACATCTGCGGCGGGCATCGGGTGGGCAATTCCGTTGCCTTGCGCAGTATCGCAGCCCAGTTTGAGCAACAGGGCGCCATGCGCGGCGGTCTCCATGCCCTCTGCAATCACATCGCGTTTGAACGCCCTGGCCATTTGCAGGATGCCATCCACCAAGGCACAGTCATCCTCGTCATCGAGCATGTCTCGCACAAAGGACTGGTCGATCTTGAGAATATTTACCGGTAAATGGCGCAAATAGGCTAACGAGGAATAACCGCTGCCAAAGTCATCCAGCGAAATGCTCATACCCAGATCCTGACAGGCCAGGATAATAGTGCGCACATGGTCCATATCCTCCAGCGCGGTTGATTCGAGAATTTCAAGCTCCAGCCTGTGGGCCGGGGCAGCCGGATGCTTTCCCAGTATGGATTGAATGTTGCTCACGAAATCATGGCGCTGCAATTGGCGTGCGGCGATATTGACACTGACTTTCCAGTCGTGGCCCAACGCATGCCATACCGATATTTGGCGCAGTGCTTCCTCCAGCACCCAGTTCCCGATCTCCACAATCAGGTTGGAGTCTTCCGTCAGAGGTAAAAAATCGCAGGGACCACACAGCCCGATTTCCGGGTGCTGCCAGCGTATCAGAGCTTCCATGCCGATAATTCTGCCGCTCTTGAGGTTGACCTTGGGTTGATAATACAGGCACAACTCGTCCTGCTTCATCGCCAGCTCCAGTCGTGCCAATTTTTGGTGGCGTTCCTGCACTTGGTGATCCATGCTGGCATCGAACAGGTGAAAGCGGTTGCGCCCGCTTTGCTTGGCCTGGTACATGGCCTGGTCGGCGTGGCGCAGCAGGGTGTCGGTATCGCTGATATCAAACGGGAAAATGGTTGCGCCTATGCTGGCGGAAATTTTCAGGAGTTCCTCGCCGATCAGGAAAGGTCGGGCCATTTCTTCGAGGATGCGGCTAAGCAGCAGATCGACCTCGTCCATGGTTCCTATTTCGCCCAGCAGCAGCACAAATTCGTCCCCCCCCAGGCGCGAAACCGTGTCGTCACCACGCACGACATTGATCAGGCGGCGCGCGACCTCGATCAGCAGCTTGTCGCCAAGCGCATGGCCATGCTGGTCGTTGACCGCCTTGAAGCCGTCCAGGTCCATGAAACACACCAGCAGCAATTGCTCCTGTCGCTGCGCGTGTGCGATAGACTGCCCGATACGGTCTGAAAGCAGCGTCCGGTTGGGCAGGCGCGTCAGGGTGTCGTGTCCGGCTTGCCAGGAAATCTGTTCCATCAGCTGGTATTTCTCGGTGATATTGTGGAATATCAGCACGCATCCCAGAATGTTGTCTTCGCCGTCGCGTATGGGCGCTGCCGCATGCTCTATGGAATATTCCTTGTTATCCCGTGAAATCAGTATCGAGTGATTGCTGAGGGCGACAATCTCACCGAAGGCGATGGCGCGGTGTGCCGGATTTTCGATTGCCTTGCGCGACATCGGGTTGACGATATGAAACACCTCATCCAGAAGCATCCCGGAGGCTTCTTTTTGTGTCCAGCCTGTCAGCGCTTCGGCAACCGGATTGAGCAATTGCACCTGCCCGCTAATGTCGGTGGAAATGACCGCATCGCTGATTGAATTAAGCGTGACTTGCGCCAGCTCCTTTTCGTTGAACACCAGTTTTTGCGAGCGCTGCAGTTTTTCTACGGGAATTTTGATGCTAACCGCAAACATGGCCTGGTACAGGTAAAAATAAGCCATGATTTTGTATAGGTGCCCGACCAGGTTGAAAATATCGGAGACGTTGGAGTACAGCGTAAAACACAACTCGCTGAGCACCATGATGCATACGGCTACAAACAGATTCCTCGTATATTCATTATCGGGCAGCCGGTTTCCCATAAACAGCAGCAGCAATACTGCGGAGGTAATGTGAATTAAAACAATCACATATTCGGCAATAATTTTAAACGGAGTCAAACCGCTACCGGCAATGAAAGTTTCGGGTATCGCAGCCGGATGCATCAGAATGAGCCAATAGGCGGCGCCGCTATAGGCGAGGCACAACGAGGCGATGAAATAGCATGTGCGCAGAGTGCTGAAGGGTTTCCAGCCTATCATGACAGAGACAAGTATCGCAGTGGCAGCGATAAAGCGCGCTGCCAGCCAGAAGTCTATGGCTTTGGACGGGATGCCGGGCGTGACAAAATCGGGCATGCCGGAATAAGACATGAAATGCCCCGAGTCGAGCAAGGCGACGGCAAAAAATGCGCAGGCAATCAATACCACATTGGTCGAGCGCGACAGCACATAGGCATGCCACCCAGTCGAAAAAATCAGGGCTGAAATGACCACCGCAAGCGTTTCCAAAAAAGTATGCAGCGGCAGGTAATCCGCAAGATTCTCGAACGGATGCGAAAAGGGCGCGATCCAGACAAGCAGAAAAAATGCGGTCAACAGCGACAACAGCCAGATGGTTGGTTGCCAGCTTGGCTGCTTGAGGGCTGAGGGGCTATTGCTGGAAAATGTCATTGGCGAGAGGATTCTGGATCAAGGCAGTTTTCCGGCGGCGACCATGCGGTTGATGAGGATATTGGGAGATATCCAAATTACGATATCATCAAACTCGCCGTTTGGGGCAGTACTAGGGGTTGGCGTGTGGCTGACAAACACACGATCATTGTTTGTGCTGTTGGGATTGGGATTTGCAGCTTCATCGTTTCCTGTTCCTCCAGATGCTCCATTTTTTCCGGTGGAATAAATCACGACCGGTACCCCTGGGGAGGAAGTAAGAGAAGAATTTGCAACAGAGCAGCTAGAGGAGTTGGCACTGGCCGTGGAGCATACAAGCAAATCAGGATTGAGATTGGAAATACCAGTCTTGCTCATTAAATTCGCTGTGGTAAATGCCTTGCTATTGGCTTGCGTCACTGCATAGTGGATGCGATTGTTCCATGAGTCGACAGAAAACCCCGTATTACCTTGGTTATCTACTCCGCTTGAAATGCCTAATGTAGCAGCCGGCACAAATCCATCATATGGGTGAGTGCAGGTGCCAGTAACAAAGGCAGGATCTTCAACTCCGTTACTTGTAGCAGACGCGGGGCAAGGCAAGCGGCCATTAATAATGGCATAGCCGATCAGAGCCTGCTGAATTTCATCCAGTTGTTTACGTGTGTCGTTGGTGCGTTGTTGTTCAACCTGGCTGCTTAATGCAGGCAGTAATCCACCGAGCAGCAGTGTAACGATAAATAGCACAATAGCCATTTCGATTAGCGAAAAGCCAAGCAAACTATTGCGTGCAGAGGTGAGTTTTATCATCGTGTACTCAAGGTAATATATTCAGCGTGTCATTCGATGTGCCACCTGGCAGAACATAAGAGTAATCAAGATTTTTGTTCTCTGGGTCTTCAAAAAAATAGGCCAAATTGCTTGTGGACATGCTGCCACGTGTAGCTCCTGTCAACGAACTGCCTGGCATAAGGAATAGCGCATTTGCATTTGTAGTAAGCGTCCCACCGTTAGTGTCTAAAATTGTGAGTGAGGTTGCGGTGCAGATGGTAGAGCCACTACCACCGCTTCCTATCCAACTACCGCCACCTTTTGTACTCCTGAAGGTTTTGCCGCCGCCCCAGCCTCCCCCTGCACCAATGCTTAAACTATTGGTACCAGCAGCATAATAGATCACATCTAACCAGTTGTTATTCGCGAACCATGGCATAGAAGTCAAAACAGAGGACATGGTCAAAATAGGTATCTTTCCTACGCATTGAGTTGTATCACTATTGCAGTAGGTTGAAGTAATTGAAGTGCACGAATTCAAATCTGCAGGATAGGGGTATTTACCACTATTGTTAGCCATATAACTGGCGAAAGCTTTTGATAGCTCTTTGAGAACGCGTATTTCAACGATAGGCATCAGGTCGCTTGTTTTTATTATCACTAAGCCATCATTAAATGTACCTGTTTTGTCTGCGGCGATGAAGGGGCCAGCAGCTATGGAATTATTGATGGTATTGGGCCCGATATCCAGATAATTCGAGGCCGTGGTTTTGTCTACGGCGGAGTTTCTTTGCTGGCTGCTTACTACAGTCCCCGGCGCAAAGATAATTGCAACGGCTTCGGAGCCGGGCTGCGTAAGCAGGGTGGTGCCGCTGTTGTCGTAAACCAGCAGTGTCCCATTGCTATTGCTATTGATTTTATTCGATGGGATATCAGCAAAATTAAATGACAGGACATACCATAATCTTTCACCTGTACCATCCCGCGGGTCGTCCAATCCCAAAGTTTTCCATGGCAATCTGCCAATGTATTTGTCGCAGGAAGTACCGCTGGAATCTGAAATGCCATCATTGTTAATGTCGGGGCAGGGCAAGCTGCCGGGACGATTTGCATCAGAAACTGCACGACCAAGTAACGATTCTTTTGCCTGTGCCAAGGAGGCGGTAGTGATTTTGTCACGTTCCGTGCGAAGTGCTGTGCTGCTCAGTGAGTTCACCAGAATGGCAGCGGCACCTACTATCAGTATCACCAGCATCACCATCAACGCCGCCCCTTGCTGTTTGCACAAGCGGGAGCGTAGCGTATTGGTGAAAAGGCTGGCTCGCATGATCTATTCGCCGGTTGCGTCCTGATGGGTTTGGACGGGCTGGTCGAGCAGTATTTTTTGCCCCACCTTGACTTTGACGGGGTGCGACTTTCCTGGGACAGTGACAGTCTCTTCAGCCGGATTGCGCTCCCCCCTGTTGCCTGCAGCTTGCGACACGCCATTGATCCACACCGTGCGTGGGCCGCCGTTTTTTTGCACTATTCCATTTACGGTCAGGAACGGGGACGCGTCGCCTTCTGCAGGGGCATTGCGGGCGTAGTTATAGTCGAGTTGCGCGCGCTGTTCGGGGGTGAAGAACAGGCGGCCAAGGCTGCCTGCATGCGCGGCAGGTATGCCGAGGCAGGCGAGCAGGAGAGCTGCAACACAAGCAGAAGCGCAGATTTCTGCGCGATTGTTGTAAAAAGCAATCGCCCGACGAACCGGACTCCTATCGTGTAATGTTTGTGATGCTAATGGACAATTTGGAGATAGCCGTTTCATTTTGCATTCCTGTTTATCAGTGTCAGCCAGCCGCCGACGCAATCTGCCTTGAGTTGCGCCGCAGTGTTGGTGCTTCTTTCCAGTGTGCAGTGGTCAAGTATAAACCAGCCATTCATGTCATGGCGCAGGCTGTCGAAAAAATTGAGCAGTTGTCCTTCGTGTAATAACTCAAATTGCAGCGTCATGTTGCTCAGCCTGAGATCGAAGTTGCCGCTGTCCAGTGCCGGTGCGGGTTTATAGGGCTGCTGTGGCGTGATGGTGTATTTGAAGTCCAGCACGAGGTTGCGCTTGCGCAAAGCCTCCAGTCCTTCAATCAGGTTTAGCCGCTGCTCGTCGCCGATGATCTCGCGGCGCTGGATCGCGGAGTATTCCTTGGTGTAGGTAGCCATGTTCTCCAGGTCATCGCGCGCGGCCGTGAGTTTGCTGCGTGCGTCGTTCAATTGCTGTTGTGCGTCGCGCCTGGATTTTTGCGCGTTGGCGGCAAATTTCTGGCTCAGGAATACCATACTGCCGCCGACTGCCAGCGTAAGCAGGAAGGTCAGCAAGCTCCATTTTATTTGCGCCAGATCGGCTTGGGAAAAGGTCATGGCTGCGGTCTCCAGATTATTTTCAGCGAAAAGCCGGATGGCTTTTCAGGGCTGTCGCCGAGGTCGGCGCCGATGCTGCCCTTGGTGCTGAAATCCAGCGGCAGCTTGACGGGGATGACGCTGTAACCGGCGCGTGTCAGCCCGAGCTGGAAGCGTTCAAGGTAGTTGAAAGCGTTGCGGTAGTCGCTGCCAAAATCAGCCAGCTCGCCGTTGAAAGTGATCTCTTGCGCGGGAAAATTGTTGCCCGGGCCATTGCCGGCTGCGGCGCTCATTTGCCAGCCCAGCTTGACGGTGCGTATGCGCGGGAAATTGTCCAGAGTGGCAGCCAGGCCCTCCAGTATTTGTTGCGGCGGCACCGAGTAATGTTGCAGTTTGCGAAACAGCGTGACGGCAGTTTTCATTTCCGACGCGGGAATTGTGCTGCCGGGGACGTCCTGAAAGCTTCCGCGGAATTTATGCGTTGTTTGTTGCGTGTCTTGCAGAACATGACTGGTTTGATTTTTAAAACTTTCAGTTTCCTGCTCCAGTCTGTTCCCTTCGATGAAAGATAGTGTGCTCCAGACCAGGCAGGTGAGCGCAGTTGCGGCGGCCAGGCCGAGCAGCCCGCGCTGCGCCTGCCACAGTTGAAAATAGTGGGTGTGGACGGGGGTTGCGTAGCTCGCACGCGGCGGCTGTGTGGCAATCAAATGCAGGAACAGGGGGGTGGCATCCGAATCGGCATAAGGATAGTGCGACTTGAGGCGTGCGCCCATCTGTTGCAGGTCGAGATAGGCGTATTGCATATTCTGGTTGCTGGTCAGGCGTGCATCAAGTTGCGCCCTGTCGCTGGCATGGCAGATAATTTGCACCTTGAGTTGCTCTCCACGCGGAGTCAGGCTAAGGCTTTGCAGGTATTGGTAGGTGCGTGCGGTTTCAACAGCGACCGCATCGGCGAATGTGCTGTCGGGGTTGAGCGGTGTCAGGCGTGAAAATCGCAAGCGTTTGTTAAAGAAGTAACTTTGGCGTAATCCTGCATCTTTTTCCCATGACAGCAATAACAGGTGGTCATAATCATTGTCCTTGACCAGCGCAATACTGGCATGCGGGATGGAGCAGATTCCGGCGATTGGCGTTTTGTGCAGCAGCAATAAATCGAGCCATGCGGTAATGCGTGCCGGATTGGTTAATGCCGAAAAAAGAATTTCATCATCGCGCCGTCCTTCCGTTTGTCTCTGTTGCCGGTGCGCCAGGCGGAACGGCGTGTTGCGGTAGTACTGGTCAAATTTGCGCTGGAGCAGGGCCTGGTGATTGGCGCCGGTCAGATGCGGCACGACTTCATGCCGGAAATCCTCCTCGATGAGATCAACCAGAATATAAGCAGGATCGCGATGTGCCTGCAAAAAGGCCGAAAACTGTTCCAGCCCTTCAGTGCTGTTCGGGAAGTAGGATGCCTTGGAAAGCGCCCCGTTTTTCCATATGTGCGCATGAAAATTGTCTGAGCTAAGAAAGAATAATGTTTTGCGCGACATTAAATTTTTACCTTGCCGATGATGTCATATATTGGCCCGAGCACCGAGAGCATGACCCAGCCCAGCAGCACGCCGAGGATGATGGTCATGGTGGGTTCTATCATGACCTGTACTTTTTTGATCGAATCCTTTACATCGCGGTCGTAGAAATAACTGATGTTGAGCAGCGCCAGATCCAGCTCTCCGGTGGATTCGCCAACCTTGAGCATGCGTATTACCAGTGCCGGGAACATGCCGGTGTGCTGGAAGCTTTGGGTAAGATTTTTTCCGGCTTCGATTTCCCTGATGACCTGTTCCATGCTGCTGGCCATGACCTGGTTATTTACCAGGTCTCTGGAGTTGGCGAGGCAATCCAGAATGGTGATGCCGGAGGCGTACATCATTGCAAAAGTGTTGGCGAAACGTGCCAGAATAATTTTGCGCAGGATAGGGCCGGTAGGCCAGATGTTCAGCTTGAGTTTGTCCACATGGTATTGCAGCCCGGGCTGAAATATCAGAGCCGCCTTGTAGGCGCCAAACAATACAACCGGCAAGAACAGAATGACATACCAGTAATTGACAAAGATGCTCGAGGTGGCCAACAGCAAGCGGGTCTGGAATGGAATTTCCATGCCCATGCCCTTGATGAAGCCGACCAGTTGCGGCACCAGATAGATCATCAGAAAGAAGGTTATCCCCAACACCACGGTACCCACGAACAGCGGGTAAATCATCATGTTTTTGGTTTGCGTGGTCATTTCATCCTGCCACTTGATTGATTCGGTGAGGTGCTTGAACACCTCCACCAGGCGGCCGCTTTCCTCTCCTGCACGGGTCAGGCTGACGAAGATTTTGTCGAAAGCATTGGGGTGCAGCGCCATCGCCTGGGACAGGGTTTTTCCGCCTTCAATCGACTTTACCAGGTTTGCGATAATCTCGCGGAACACCGGTTCTTCCATGCTGTCACGCAAATCAGCCAGGCACTCCAGCAGCGGAACACCGGCACGGGTGAGCTGTTCCAGGTTAAAAAAGAAGGTGATCAGATCCGGTCGCTTGATTTTGCGCATGCCAAATGACGACCTGTTTTCTATCGGGCGTGCGCTGATCAAATCCAGCCCGCTGCGTTTCAGGTGCAATTCGAGGTCGATCAGATTGGCGGCATCCTGCAGGCCTTTCGAGCTCTTGCCGAGGTTGTTAATCGCCTTGTAGGAATACATAGCCAAGATTCTTAACCCATGCGATCAGTCAGGTCTACTACCCTGGCTACTTCGGATAGCGAGGTAATGCCTTGCAATACGCGCTGCAACCCGTCGGAAGCGAGCGGGCGGAAGCCTTTGTCCTTGGCAGCCTGTTTCAGATCGCGGATGCTGGCCCGGCGCGCCACCAGATCGTCGAGGTCGCTGTCCATTTTGAGCAATTCCATAATGGCCAGGCGTCCTTTATAGCCCTGATGACGGCAGAAATCGCAACCTGCCGCGCGGTAAAGCGTGACTTCATCATGAGCTTGTATGCCAAGCAGCTTGCGTTCGGTGAGATCGGGCTGATAGGAATATTTGCAGTGCGGGCACAGCACCCGCACCAGCCGTTGCGCGATGATGCCGATGATATTTCCGGCCATGATGTCGGGCAGGATGCCGATGTCGAGCAGGCGCGGAATCGCGCCGATGGCGGAATTGGTGTGCAGCGTGGAATAGACCTGATGGCCGGTCATCGCGGCACGGAATGCCATTTCTGCGGTGGGATGGTCGCGGATTTCGCCGACCAGAATAATATCGGGATCCTGCCGCATCATCGAGCGGATGCCGCTGGCAAAATCCAGCTTGGCCGCTTCGTTGACCGAAGATTGCCGGATCAGCGGGATGGGGTATTCCACCGGGTCTTCCAGGGTCATGATGTTGACCGATTCGGTGTTGACGTGGTTCAGCACCGAATACAGCGTGGTGGTTTTGCCGCTGCCGGTGGGGCCGGTGACCAGGATGATGCCTTCCGGTTTGGCGATGATCAGCTTGAGCGTGTTGAGCGAGTCATCGTCCAGGCCGATCTGGTTGATTGCGACAATGCCTTTTTGCCGGTCCAGGATGCGTAGTACCAGATTTTCGCCGTGCGTGGTGGGATGCGAGGCTACCCGAAAATCTATCGGGCGGCCGGACAGCCGCAGCGACATGCGTCCGTCCTGCGGTGCGCGGGTTTCGGCTATATTCATGCCGCTCATCACCTTCATGCGCACCACCATGGCAGGCCAGAAGCTCTTGTGCAGGCTGCGCACCTGGCGCAGCACGCCGTCGACGCGGTAGCGGATGCGCAAAAAGCTGCTCTCCGGTTCAAAGTGAATATCGGATGCGCCTTGCTGCACCGCTTCGGTGAACAGTGCATCGATCAGGCGTACCACCGGCTGGCTGAATTCATTGACGCCCTGGCTGAGCGTCTGGTATTCCATGTCGCCCGGTTCGATTTCGTGCAGGATGCCGTCGATAGACAGCTCGAAGCCGTAATACTGGTCGATCGCCCTGACGATGTCGGACTCGCTGGCCACTTGCGTGATGAGATGATATTCACCGTGCAGCAGGGCGCGAACCTGATCCAGCGCAAGAATATTATCAGGATCGGCAATGGCCAGAATCAGCTGCTTGTTGGCGGCATCCACGGACAAAGGCAGCAGTTGATAGCGCCGTGCCACATCTTTTGGAATCAATGCGATGGCGGCTGAATCAATGATGACAGTGGTGAGGTCTACACTTTCCTTGCCCAGATTTTCCGACAGGACATCACGGATGGTGGCTTCGGAAAGAAAACCCAGACGTACCAGCAGGGAGCCTATCGGCTGGTGGTGTTTATTCTGTTCCTGAACCGCAATGCGCAACTGGTCTTCGCTGATCACGCCTTTGGACATGAGCAGCTGTCCGATGGGAAGCTGGGTTTTTTGTTGCGGCGCGGCCATGGCTATCTTTCTCTGACCTGAAACCCTCGTAGTGATTCCTTCGCCTGGCTCCGTCCCCCTCGCTTAGCTCTCCCCGCTTGCGGGAGGGGAGAGTGCAGCGAGGAGCCGAGGCGAGGGAGCGGGCATGGAACGGGTTTCATCATGTAAGTAATATTTAGCAACGTGCCATGCACGTCAGGGAGCAAGCAGTTGTTTCATACGCTGCTCTGTTTGTATCCGGCCAAAACCTGCTGTTCCCGTGGTATCCAGCTTCAGGGCTTGGGCATAATACTGTGCCGCAAGTTTTGCCTGACCCAGGTGATCCAGGCTCGTTGCCAGGCCGAATGCAAACTGCGCATTCGACGGCTCCAGCCTGAATGCGTTGAAATAAGCTTGCTGTGCATCCCCCCAGCGCGATTGTTCGGTGTACAGATTTCCCAGTGCAAAATGCAATTCAGCCGACTGCGGGGTTAGTGCAATACTCTGCTTGAGGCGGCTTTCCTTGCTGGCGGCATCGCCTGTGGAAAATGCAGACATGCCGGCCAGAGCCACCGGATCGCGCGGGTCAAGTGCGAGCACGTGCTGGTAATATTGAACCGCGCTATCGTCCTCGCCTATCTGTTGTGCAATCGCGGCCATGCCGAGCAAGGCATCACGGTTTTTTGCGTCTTTGAGCAGGACTTCACGGTAGCTTTGCCATGCTCCGCCCAGGTCTCCTTTATGGTATGCCTGATAGGCCACCATCAAGGTATTGTAAATTGCGTCGTTTACCAGCTTGTGCTGAATCTGTATGTCCGGTTCAGCCTGCGTCGCCGGGGCTTGTTTTACGTTGCCGGGTCGCGCACGGTTTTCCGCTGCTGGAGCAGGCGTTGGAGCAGGGCGGCTAACTTTCTGCCGCGCTTCTGCTCTGGGTTTGTTTTCATGCGGCAATGCGATCGGTGGGAGGGGCTCGGTAGCCGGTGCGCGCGGTGTTGGCGCAGTACTGGCAACTACGGCAGGTGGCGGGCTGCGGCGTTGCGCTATCGTGGGTGGTTGAATCTCGATCCAAACGTAAATTCCTCCGGCTATTGTCAGGAATAGAGCGATGATAATGGCGGTGGGAATAATGCCAAGGTCGTAATGAAATTTCTCGCGCTCCGGGGCTTTTTTTGCAGCAAATAAATTCTCTCCAGTGCTGCGGGATGAGGCATCTCTGTCGCCAGCGGAAGGCGGGGCTGCGGTGGTACCGGATTTGTTGGGTAAGTCTTCCAGTGTCATCTCGTGAAAGTGAGCTGGGGTTGATTGGCCGTTCGGGTTCATTTGCCGGGCAGAGCTGTTTTTTTTGAGTGCATCAAGGAGAAGGCTCATGATCAGTGCCCGACGGGTGCGCCCGTTGCATCTTCGCGAAAGAATCTTGCATTGGGCAGGTTATTGGCAAACCCTTTGTAATCGCCATTGACGCTGGCATCCTTGATTACGACGGGGCGCAGGAAAATGACCAACTCTGTTTTAGTCGTCGTGTCATTGCGATTCTGGAACAGGTTACCCAGCAATGGAATACGGGCTAAAAAAGGTACCTCCGAGGTGTTTTTGTCTATGCTTTCCTGTATCAATCCGCCCATCACTGCTGTCTGGCCACTTTCAACCTTGATAATGGACTCCATTTCGCGGGTCTGAATTTCCGGAATCAGGTTCACAATGCCGGGAATGTTGCAGGTTCCCACGCCATATCCGCATGGGTTGGCCAGGTTGGGGTTGGGATCCTGGGCGTAACTGATAATGCGGGAAATTGACGGGCGTAAATTAATCGTGACCGTATCCGAGTCGCTGATCTGCGGCGTGACGCTCATCGTCAAGCCAACCGAGACTGAATTAGCGGTAGAGGTGACTAAATAAGTGCCCGGAGACGTTGCCGTTGCCGGGGTGTAAGTCGATTGCAGGGTGAAATAAACCTTGCTGTCTGCCACCTTCAGCGATGCGGTTTGATTGTTCATCACGGACAGCTTGGGGCTGGACAGGACTTTTACATTGCCAAACTGTTCCAGCAACGAGATAGACGCAAGAATATTGCCATATTTGGAGGCAGGGTCGAAATAGCTGATAGTAAGCGCTCCTGCCGTACCGGCAAGGCCGGTAGTGCCTGCCTGGCTTAACGCGAAGCCCTGGGCGCCCAGCAGCGCGCGCGACCAGTTGATTCCCTGCTGGTACTGATCATTCAGTTTTACTTCGACTATGGTCGCTTCGATCAGCACCTGCCGTTTCGCTGTATTCATGACCTTGTCAATAAATTCCTGAACTTTCTCATGCTGGCGGCTTGTGGCACGCACTATCAGTACCCCGGTTTCCTTGTTGGCAAACACGCTGACTGACTTTTCAATTTCGGCAGTCACGGTTTTTGCCCCTCCAGAAGCTTGCACAGCTTCGTTGCCTGCACCCGAGGCGCCTCCCGACGGCCCGCCTTCACCGCTTGCCTGCTTTCCCCTGCCGGAAGGCGCTCCGCTATAAGCGGCGGCTGCCCCCTCGCCTTGCGCTATCACCTTGCTGGAACTCAATGTCTCTTTTTGCGATTTTTGTCTAATCCTGTCTTCCTCGAGGAGTATGTCAGTCACGTTCTTTATCAGGCTTTCCATCAGATCGTTTTTGGTATCGCTGGTAACGACCGTTGAGGCGGTATTTCCCCCGCCGGCTCCTGCGCCTGATCCGCCAGTTGCCGAGCTGCCGCCGGTAATCTGGCTGGAGGTCGATTCGGTGCTCTTGGAAGCACGCGACATGTTGATAAAGTCAATTTTGTAAGTTTTTAAAAAAGGCTTGTCTGGCATCACGGAAAGAACCCCGTTTTCCAGTTCGTAGCGCATATCGACTTGTTTGGAAATACGGTCCAGGATTTGCGGCAGGGTCTGGTTGATTGCGTTGATCGATACGTTTCCCTGGGTGCCGGAGCTGATGTCAAGATTGATTTTTGCGTCGCGCGCCAGCGCAAATAAAATTTCCTGCGCCGCCACATTGTTTACCACGACGCTGTAGGTTTCAATCTTGTGTGTGGGTTTGGGCGGGGGCAGCGGGATGGCGCGCTTGTTGGCTAGCGGAATATCTACATTGCCGGGTAAGGGGATTGCAGCGGGTTGTTGTATATGCTTGTCGGAAAGTGTGATGGGAGTGGTGCCACATGCCGCGAGCAGCACGCAACTCAAAGACAGGGTTGTATGGCCAAGTTTCAATTTATTCCCCTAAAATGCGCCCGAAAATTATTATTTATCCATGCGCGCGCAACATGTTATCCAGCATTATAGACTTTATCAATGGTTAAGAAGCTGGCGCACTTTGCAGCAGGTAGATTGCAGGCGCAAATGCATCCCTGTAACGCTGCGGAAGTTGTTGCATTCCGGAGCGCGCTGCTTTGCTGTTTGGATAAATACCGTACAGCACACGAAGACCTGTCCTGCCATTGATTTTGATTGGCAGCACATAGATTTCGTGCAGTTTGCCCAGACTATTGGCACGCTTGAGGAATCCTTCGATTCGTTCTGCTTGCATATCATCGGTGTAGTAGAGTTGAATGCTGGCGCTGCCCGGCGTGCTTGCCGCAAGTAGCTCTTGTGCCGCGGCAAGTCGTTGTTCGAGAAGAGTCGCCGGTACTGCGGAAGGGCTGCGAGCGGCTGGTGATGTTTCGTCTCCGGCGTCCGGCAACTGCGTTGCCGGGGCGGGTGTTGCGGCAGCGGGAGTTATTTGGGTGGCAGGCAAGGTGACAGATTTTAATTCGGGCGCAACGGGTTTGCCCGCAAGTATATGGCTTGGCATCCAGAATGCCGCGGCATTCAGGATTGCTGCAGAGAGGATGACGACGGCGGCGGCAATTACCGTGCTTTTGCGTCGCCACCATGTTTGGGCTGGCGGAAATAGCTCGCTGTCACGGATGGCTGCCTGGACATGGCGCAGTTCGATGTTGTGGGTGTTTTCCACAAAGGCCGCAAGCATTGATTTGTCGGCCAGGATGTTGACGCGTCGCATCAGCCCCTGCGACGCCTTGCCTATCAGCGCTGCTGCGCTGCGGCTGAACGGGCTGGGGCCGCGATAGCCGGCGGCGCGCATGCGGAACAGCAGGTAGGACTCTACGATGTTTTGCGACAGCGGCAACATGGAAAAATGGTGGACGATGCGGTCCTTGAGCTGGCGCATATTGGGCTGGTTCAATTTGTCGTTCAGCTCCGGCTGTCCAAACAGCACGATATGCAACAGCTTGTGGTTGCCGATTTGCAGGTTATACAGCAGACGCAGTTCTTCCATGGTGTCCAGCGGCATCGCGTGAGCCTCATCCACCAGAATGACGACACGTTTGCCTTGGGTGATTTTAAGTTCAAGATGGTTTTGCAGGGTTTGCAGGATAATGTTTACGCGCTGGCCTTCCAGATTGAGGTTGAGTCCGTCAGCGATCGCATACAGCATTTCTTCGCGTGAAAGGCTGGGATTGGCGAGATAAACGGCCTCAATCTGTTCCGGGGAGCGTTCCAGCAACATGCGGCACAACATGGTTTTGCCGCTACCCACCTCGCCGGTGACTTTGATGATGCCTTCACTGTCAGTTATCGCATATAGCAAGGCATCCAGAATCTCGGCGCGATTGGCTCCGGGAAAGAAAAAATCTGTGACTGGGGTGATTTTGAAGGGCGGCTCTTTCAGCCCAAAATGCTCTAGGTACATTGAATTATCCTGGAAACGGTTGTTGAGTTCATCCGGCTCTGGTCAGGGCCAAGCGGCAGTCAGTCACTGCGAACGGATTTGATTATCCCGGCTGTTGTGCTGGCTTTCTGATTGTTTTGAAGCACTTCCATGCGACTATATAACGTGGTGCGGTTTATGCCTAGCAGTTTAGCGGCTTCGCTGATGTTGTTGCGGGTAAGTTCCATTGCAGCATTGATAAACTGGCTGGATTGGTCCTGTAGGAAATAATCCAGATTGAAATTGTTTGATTGTTGCAATATCCGGCGTGCAAGCGCCACTGGATCAGTGTCAGCTTCCTGCTCGGATGATTGTGGCAGATCCAGTTCGGCAGCGAGTTGTTCGGCAGTGACGCTTAGGCCCGGGTATTTGGTTATCAGGCGGATGGTGATGTTGCGCAGTTCGCGGGTATTACCGGGGAAAGGGTAGCTTTCCCAGAGTTGCGCGGCATTGGGGTCGAGTTCAAATTTCGCACGTTTTATTAGTTCGGCGTAGAAATCGCTAAAGTGATTCAGCAATAGAAATCTGTCTGCTCCCAGCTCTCGCAACGGCGGCACATGGATCGTAAATACATTCAATCGGTGGTAGAGGTCGGTACGGAAGTTTCCGGCGCGCACTTCCTGGCGCAGGTCGCGATTGGTGGCAGTAATGATACGTGCCCGGCTTTTTCGTGTAGCCGTTTCACCCACGCGCTGGAACTCGCCGTTTTCCAGCACGCGAAGCAAGTTTGCCTGCAGATCGGGCGGCAGTTCGCCAATTTCGTCCAAAAACAGGATGCCGTCGCCTGCCTCTTCAAAGTATCCGCTCTGAGCCTGACTGGCACCCGTATAAGCCCCCTTGGTATGGCCAAACAAAGTTGACGCAAGCAGGTTGGGCGAGATGGCGGCACAATTAAATACAAGAAAAGGGGTGCGGGTGTTCGGACTTAATCGTTGCATGGCAGCGGCTACCAGCTCCTTGCCGCTACCCGATTCGCCTTCAATCAATACGGGAAACGGGGTAGGTGCATACAGCGCAATCTGGCTGCGCATCGCCTGTATCGGAGGGCTTTGTCCTACGATGCCGAGCAGGTCAATGTCTGCCGTGCTTTGCCCTTGCTCGGTACGCTGAATCAGCAACGCGTTCAGCAACTGAGCCTTGATGTTTTCAGGCGAACAGGGTTTTGCAATGAAATCGGCTGCGCCAAGGGTACGAGCGTGCCTTGCATTGCTGTCTTCATCCTGGCCGGACAGAACAATAATTTTAATAGCCGGCGAGTGTGCCAATAATTCGGCAATCAGGCGAAAGCCTTCCGTCGGACGGTGTGATGTGGGAGGCAAACCCAAATCAACCAGCGCCAGTTGCGGCGGGGTGGTCATCTCGCGCAGCAGCTCGATCGCCTGGTTGCGGTTTTCTGCCACATACACGTCGAAGCTGTCTGTCAACGCCAGGCGCAAGGAGTCGAGGATGAGTGAGTCGTCATCTACAATTATCAGGCTGGGCAGATGCTGGTTGGTATTCAAGATCAAGCGGATGTTAAATTTGACTGGACAGGCGAAGAATAGCCCGCAATCGCAGGAAGCTCAAGCTTGTTAAGGAGGTGCTAATTTAATCAATATCTGAATAAATCAGTGCTTTCTAATGTTGTGGTTGAGGATTGTGTAGTTTAGAATGCAGCCTCTCTAAACTACGCTGGGTTTAAATACGTGACATCATCGCAGGCACTAGTTGAAATTCACGACGTCAATTTTGCATATGGCAGTCGCCCTATACTTAAAGGTATCAATATGTCCCTCCCCAAGGGTAAGGTGATTGCGGTGATGGGGGGCAGCGGTTGCGGAAAAACTACGCTTTTTCGCCTGATAGGCGGTTCGCTTAAACCAACCAGTGGCAGCGTCAAGGTGGACGGGCAAGTGCTTCACGAGCTTGATAACAAGGGTTTGTATGAAATGCGCCGCAAGATGGGCATGTTGTTTCAGTTTGGCGCATTATTCACAGACATGTCTGTATTCGACAACGTGGCGTTTCAGATGCGCGAGCATACTGATATGCCGGAAGAAATCATTCATGATCTGGTGTTGATGAAATTGCACGCCGTGGGCTTGCGCTCTACCTATAACCTGATGCCTGCAGAGCTCTCCGGCGGTATGGCGCGGCGCGTGGCGCTGGCGCGTACGGTTGCATTGGATCCGATGCTGATCTTGTACGATGAACCATTCGCCGGGCTGGATCCGATTTCATTGTCAGTAGTGGGAAACTTGATTCGTCGCCTGAATGACGCGCTGGGAGCGACTTCGGTGATTGTGACACACGATGTGCAGGAGTCACTCAAGATTGTCGACTACAATTACTTCATAGACAACGGCATAATAGTGGCCGAAGGAACTCCGGACGAAATTCGCGCCTCCGACATGCCATACGTGCACCAATTTGTGAATGGTGAAATGGATGGCCCTGTGCCGTTCCATTATCCGGGTGGAGATTACAAACAGGATTTGGGAGTGCCAGCCTGATGCATATTGCCAGAGGTATAAGAGTAATTGGGAGGCGTACCATCAATGCCGTTTGGCGTATAGGGTACGCAACGCGGTTTTTTATGATGATACTGTTGCAATCGGGTCCAAGCTTTCGCCGTTTTCACCTGACGATTAAAGAGATGTTCTCCAGCGGCGTAATGTCACTCATCATTATATTGGTGGCCGGCCTGTTTGTTGGAATAGTGCTGGGTTTGCAAGGCTATGAAACCCTCAAACGTTATGGTTCCGAGTCTGCATTGGGATCATTGGTGGCGTTAAGCCTGGTGCGCGAACTGGGTCCGGTGCTGGCCGCGCTGCTTTTTGCCAGTCGTGCCGGGTCTGCCATGACCGCCGAGATCGGCCTGATGAAGGCTACCGAGCAAATTGCGGCGATGGAGATGATGGCAGTGAATCCGATTTCACGATTGATTGCGCCCAGATTCTGGGCCGGTGTGATTTCAATGCCATTACTTGCTTCGTTGTTTTCTGCAATGGGCGTATTTGGCGGATATGTGGTGGGAGTTGTGATAATTGGGGTGGATGAGGGTTCATTCTGGTCACAAATGCAGGGTTCTGTGGATTTTAACCATGACATTTTGAATGGTTTGGTCAAGAGTTTTGTGTTTGGTTTGGCGGTGACTGTAATATCGCTGTTCGAGGGGTATGATTCGCCTCCAACGGCGGAAGGAGTGTCTGGAGCAACCACGCGTACGGTGGTTGAGTCTTCACTGGCGATATTATTACTGGATGTTATTTTGACCGCATTTATGTTTCGGGGAGTTTAGTATGGAACGTAGTACACTTGATTTATGGGTTGGCGCATTTGTCGTGGCCGGGGTTGCAGCGATGATGGTGCTGGCACTGAAAGTAGGAAACTTGAGCACGTACAATATGTCGAAGACGTACCAACTGGATGCATATTTTACCAATGTGGGCGGCCTTAAGCCGACCGCTTCGGTAAGAAGCGCGGGCGTATTGGTAGGACGAGTATCCGCGATAGTTTTGGATACTGTTCGTTATGAAGCCAAGGTTACAATGACTATTGACGAACGTTACAAGTTTCCAAAGGATACCTTTGCAAACATTCAGACATCAGGATTGCTGGGCGAGAATTTCATTGGTTTGCTGCCGGGTGCGGACGACCAGATGCTGAAAAATGGCGATGAATTTAAACACACTCAATCTGCGATGGTGCTGGAAGATTTGATAAGCCAATTTATTTATGGCAAGGCAGATGCCAAAACAGGCGGTTCCAAGTAGTTATACGAAGAGGTTTTTATGAAAATTATAGTTTCGCTTATGCTGACGATGTTGCTGACGGGCTTGCCAGTTGCTGCATGTGCGGAGGTTCAGGCACCCGATGAGTTGATTAGAGGCACTGTGAAGGAAGTGCTGGAGCTTATTAATCAGGATAAGGGCTCCAAGGAAGTCACGCAAAAGAAGCTCCTGGACTTTATAGAGGCCAAGGTACTGCCAAATTTTGATTTTGAACGCATGACCAAGCTGGCGGTAGGCAGGGCTTGGCGAACCGCAACTCCGGAACAGAAAACAGCATTGATTACCGAGTTCAGCAGATTATTGGTGCGTACTTATACCAAGGCATTCACTGTGTATAAGGATGTGAGCGTGGATACCAAGCCGCTTACTGTGCCTGCCAATACTGATGAAGTGACGGTAAAAACCGTTATTCTCAGGCCTGGTGCGCCTCCCATACCGGTGAATTATGAAATGGAAAAGACGGCTGGCGGATGGAAGGCGTTTGATGTGACAGTAGAAGGTGTGAGCCTGGTAGCGACGCAGCGCGGATCATTTGCCGAGAAGGTGCAGCAATCAGGCATTGATGGACTGATAAAATCATTAATTGAATTGAATCAGGGGGCGTCGAACACTTCAGTGACCAAGGCTGAGTCAAAGTGATAACACGTACCGGAGATCACTGGCTGGTGTCGGGCAATGTGACCATGGCGACGGTCAACGCATTGTTCAGAGAGGGTATGAAGCTGCTTGCGGACAGCAACCCGAGCAGCGATATGGTTATCGACTTTGCCAAGCTTGAAAAGGTGGATTCTTCGGCTGTCAGCCTGATGCTGGTTTGTCTGCGCGAAGCCCGGCGCATCAAGGCCAATTTGCGTTTTATCAATGTTCCTGACAATCTGATGAGTCTGGCAAAGTTGTACGGTGTGGCTGAGTTGATGCAGCTGAGCACTTCTGCATAATTATTTTTTTTATCTAAACTTAAAACTCCCGATATGGTTACTCCAGAAAGCATACAAAAAGATATTGAACGGGGCATGAACACAAGCTATCTGACGGTGATTGGCGATGGACAGCATTTTGAGGCAGTGATCGTCAGTGAGGAATTCACCGGCTTGAGTCGCATACAGCGGCAACAACGCGTAAATAAGACATTGGGAGCGCGCATAACTGGCGATATTCATGCGCTGTCAATGAAAACGTTTACGCCTCAAGAGTGGCAGGAAAAGCAAAATAAGTAATGCAAAAATTAGCGATTCAAGGCGGCAATCCGCTGCACGGTGAGGTTCTGATTTCCGGTGCAAAAAATGCGGCTCTGCCGATTATGTGTGCGAGCCTGCTCAGCGCCGAAACCCTGCAGTTAAGCAATGTGCCTGATTTGCACGATGTCGCCACCATGCGCAAATTGTTGCAGCAGATGGGAGTCGTCGCTGAAGTGAGTGGTGAAGAGCTGACATTGCACGGCGCGCAAGTGAACAAACTCGAAGCACCATACGATATGGTTAAAACCATGCGTGCGTCGGTGCTTGTGCTGGGGCCTCTGGTTGCACGTTTCGGTGAAGCAAGGGTGTCGCTGCCGGGAGGCTGTGCCATCGGCTCGCGTCCGGTCGATCTGCACATCAAGGGCCTGCAGGCAATGGGAGCGCAGATTTCCATTGAGCATGGTTATATCCATGCACAGGCCAGGCGTCTCAAGGGAGCGCGGATTTTCTTTGATATTGTCAGCGTGACGGGTACCGAAAATCTGATGATGGCTGCCGCCCTGGCCGATGGTGTGACGGTGCTGGAAAATGCAGCCCGTGAACCCGAGGTTGTTGATTTGGCCAACTGCCTGATGGCAATGGGAGCGAATATTTCCGGCGCCGGCACGGACATGATCACGGTCACCGGTGTGGAAAAGCTGCATGGTGCCGAGCATCGCATCCTGCCTGATCGCATTGAGAGTGGCACCTTTCTGGTAGCAGCTGCAGCTACCGGCGGAAGCATCACGTTGCGCAATACCAGTGCCGATATTATGGAAACAGTGCTGGAAAAGCTGAGCGAAGCGGGTGCAAGGCTGCGTATCGGGGCTGACACGATTCATCTCGAAATGGACGGTCGTCCCCAATCGGTTAATTTGCGTACTTCTCCTTACCCGGCTTTCCCGACAGACATGCAGGCGCAATTCATGGCGTTAAATTCCATTGCAGATGGCAGTGCGATGATGGTGGAAACGATTTTTGAAAATCGCTTTATGCATGTGCAGGAATTGCGCCGTCTGGGTGCGCAGATAGATGTCGAAGGCAACACTGCGCTGGTGCGCGGAGTGCGACGTCTTGAAGGCGCTGCAGTGATGGCGACGGACTTACGCGCCTCCGCCAGTTTGGTTATTGCAGGCTTGGTCGCGCAAGGGGAAACCATTATTGATCGCATCTATCATCTGGATCGGGGCTATGCGCATATTGAGGCAAAACTGTCGCAGCTTGGCGCAAGCATCAGAAGGTTAAAGTAGGTAGCGGAAGAGGGGCAGGCTGCGCCGCCGCATTCCTGCTCCATTACGACTGACGAGAGTATTTGCCACAGGCAGGCAGAGACAAGTTACATTGCATACGAAAGAATTCACCCATGATTACCATCGCCTTATCTAAAGGGCGCATTTTCGAAGAAACCCTGCCGCTATTACGGGCGGCAGGGATTGTGCCGCTGGAGGCGCCGGAGTCCTCTCGTAAGCTGATTTTGCCCACTAACCGGGCGGACGTGCGTCTGATCATAGTCCGCGCATCCGATGTGCCGACTTACGTGCAATACGGCGCAGCGGATATGGGTGTGGCGGGCAAGGACGTGCTCAACGAGCATGGAGGTGGCGGCCTGTATCAGCCACTCGATCTGAATATTGCGCGATGCCGCATGATGGTCGCGGTGCGGGACGATTTTGATTATGGGGCTGCAGTGCGCCAGGGTGCGCGTCTGCGTGTGGCAACAAAATATCTGCAAACAGCGCGTGAACATTTTGCCGGCAAGGGCGTGCATGTGGACTTGATCAAGCTATACGGTTCGATGGAACTGGCGCCGCTGGTTGGATTGTCCGATGCGATTGTGGATGTTGTCAGCAGCGGCAATACTTTGAAAGCAAATCATCTCAAGGCGGTGGAAGAGATCGCCCAGATATCTTCGCGCCTGGTAGTGAATCAGGCATCGTTAAAACTGAAGCGCACTGCCATTCAGCCTATGCTGGATGCATTTGCACAGGCAGTAAATTCAGAAAGCATATCTGCGATGGGGATAGGTGTATGAATATCAGGCGGCTGTCTTCTCAACAAGCGGATTTTGACAGGCAACTTGGCAACTTGCTGGCATTTGAAGCTACTCAGGATGAAAAACTGGAAGCGACGGTGGCATCAATTCTGGCTGACGTGCGCGTGCGCGGCGACGCTGCGGTGCTTGAATATACCCAGCGATTTGACCGTTTGCCGGTTGGAACTGCTGCGTCCCTTGAAATACCGCAGTCTGAGTTACGCGCCGCTTTTGACGGCCTGCCTGCCGAACAGCGTGCTGCTCTGGAACAGGCCGCAAAGCGGGTGACTGCCTATCATCAAAAACAGTTGCAGGCTTCCTGGACGTATACCGAGGAAGATGGCACTTTGTTGGGCCAGCAAATCAGCCCGATTGACCGCGTCGGATTGTATGTGCCCGGCGGCAAGGCCGCATATCCTTCTTCCGTGTTGATGAATGCCTTGCCGGCAAAAGTGGCCGGTGTGAGCGAGCTGATCATGGTGGTGCCCACTCCTGATGGCATCCGCAATTCACTGGTACTGGCTGCGGCTTATCTGGTGGGCGCTGATCGGGTTTTCACTATTGGTGGCGCGCAGGCCGTTGCGGCGCTGGCGTATGGAACCGCAACCATACCGCGCGTGGATAAAATCGTCGGTCCCGGCAATGCTTATGTGGCTGCAGCGAAACGTCGCGTGTTTGGCGTCGTGGGTATCGATATGGTGGCGGGTCCCTCCGAGATTCTGGTGATTTGTGACGGCAAGACAAATCCTGACTGGATCGCGATGGATTTGTTCTCGCAGGCTGAGCATGACGAGCTGGCCCAGGCCATTCTATTGACTCCCGATGCAGCCTATGCCGATGCGGTGCATGCCAGTGCCGAGCGTTTGCTGGAGCAGATGCCGCGCCGCGATATTATCCGTACGGCGCTGGAAAATCGCGGCGCGCTGGTAACTGTGCGCGATCTCGAGGAGGCCTGTGTCATTAGCAACCGTATCGCTCCAGAGCATCTGGAATTGTCGGTGGATAATCCCCAGCAGTGGTTGCCGAAACTGAAACATGCAGGCGCAATTTTCATGGGGCGCTATACCTCGGAGGCGTTGGGTGATTATTGTGCCGGCCCCAATCATGTCTTGCCCACGTCTGGTACTGCGCGTTTCTCATCGCCGCTTGGCGTTTACGATTTCCAGAAGCGCAGCAGCCTGATCCAGGTATCCGCGCAAGGTGCTGCAACTCTGGGTAAAATTGCTGCCACTCTGGCATTCGGCGAGGGGCTGCAGGCTCATGCCCAATCCGCGCTTTACAGAAAAGATTAACACCCCCTTTGACAAGTCCTGGTAAAGCAGGGATAATTGCGGGTTCAACTTGGAGGGATTCCCGAGTGGTTAAAGGGATCAGACTGTAAATCTGACGGCTCTGCCTTCGAAGGTTCGAATCCTTCTCCCTCCACCAATCTTTTTTGTTTGCAGTTTGGTTTAATGTTTTTTGCCGGCTGCCGGTTGTTAGGTTTATTGGCTGGCAGCGTGTTTGGGCTGGGTATGACATTGATGTGTTGGTCATATGCCGTTTAAGCGGCAAAGCGTGCGGGTGTAGCTCAATGGTAGAGCAGAAGTTTTCCAAACTTACGACGAGGGTTCGATCCCCTTCTCCCGCTCCAGTTTGTGATGGCCCAAATGGCTCAGTGGCAGAGCACTCCCTTGGTAAGGGAGAGGTCGCGGGTCCGATTCCCGCTTTGGGCACCAAAATATTTTAGTTTCTTTTTGTTAATTGGTGTTGCTGAGGAAAAATCATGGCAAAATTAAAATTTGAACGTACGAAACCGCACGTAAACGTAGGCACGATAGGTCACGTAGACCATGGCAAGACCACGTTAACGGCAGCGATAGCAACCGTGTTATCGAAGAAATATGGCGGAGAAGCCAAGGCTTATGACCAGATTGACGCTGCACCGGAAGAAAAAGCGCGCGGCATCACCATTAACACAGCGCACGTTGAATACGAAACAGCCAACCGCCACTACGCCCACGTAGACTGCCCGGGCCACGCCGACTACATCAAAAACATGATCACCGGCGCAGCGCAAATGGACGGCGCCATCCTGGTTGTATCCGCAGCTGACGGCCCCATGCCGCAGACCCGCGAACACATCCTGCTGGCCCGTCAGGTTGGCGTCCCCTTCATCATCGTCTTCATGAACAAATGCGACATGGTCGACGACGCAGAACTGCTTGAACTGGTTGAAATGGAAATTCGCGAACTGCTCACCAAGTATGACTTCCCTGGCGATGACGTGCCGATCATCAAAGGCTCTGCCACCATGGCACTGGCAGGCGACACAGGCGAACTGGGCGAGCAAGCCATCATGAAACTGGCTGAAGCCCTCGACACCTACATCCCGCAACCTGAGCGCGCCCTCGACGGCGCCTTCCTGATGCCGGTAGAAGACGTATTCTCCATCTCAGGCCGTGGCACGGTGGTAACGGGTCGTGTAGAACGCGGCATCATCAAGGTTGGCGAAGAAATTGAAATCGTAGGCCTCAAGCCTACCCTCAAAACGACCTGCACCGGCGTCGAAATGTTCCGCAAACTGCTGGACCAGGGCCAGGCTGGCGACAACGTCGGCGTACTGCTGCGCGGCACCAAGCGTGAAGAAGTAGAGCGTGGCCAGGTACTGGCCAAGCCCGGCTCCATCACACCGCATACACAGTTTGAAGCGGGAATCTACGTCCTGAGCAAAGAAGAAGGCGGACGTCACACCCCTTTCTTCCAGGGCTACCGTCCCCAGTTCTACTTCCGTACAACAGACGTAACCGGTGCAGTTGAACTGCCAGCGGGTACCGAAATGGTGATGCCTGGCGACAACGTATCTGTAACAGTCAGCCTGATTGCACCGGTAGCGATGGAAGAAGGACTGCGTTTTGCGATTCGAGAAGGCGGTCGTACCGTCGGCGCGGGCGTAGTGGCAAAGATACTCAAGTAATTGTTGAAACAGATGGCGGAACGGGTTCGCTCGCTCCGCTATATGTCGTTTAGAAGTTTAATAGGCCAGTAGCTCAATTGGTAGAGTATCGGTCTCCAAAACCGAGGGTTGGGGGTTCGAAACCCTCCTGGCCTGCCAATTAAAAGCAAATGTTAAAAGACAAAAAGGGATTGGATTGCGCATGGTAAATATTGTCAAATTAAGCGTGGCATTCCTCCTGGTGGTGGCGGGTATTGCTGGCTTTTACTTATTGCAGGGCAGTACTGTTGTATTTGCCGAACCGTTGCGGCTTATTTCTGTAGTGGGTGGTTTGGCGCTGGCAGCGGCCGTAGTGTGGACAACGGAACCGGGTAAGCGTTTTTTTGCTTTTGGCAAAGAATCTGTGGCAGAGGCTAAGCGCGTTGTTTGGCCAAGCTGGAAAGAAACATATCAGACCACGGGCGTGGTTGTCTTGTTTGCGGTGGTGATGGCCTTGTTTCTGTGGGCGGTAGATGCGACACTCTTGTTTGTAATCAACAAATTGATGGGGCGGGGCTAAGAATGGCTATGCGTTGGTATGTTGTTCATACGTACTCACAATTTGAAAAAAGTGTGCAACGTGCCTTGCTTGAGCGTATTGCTCGTGCCGGTATGGAAAGCTCTTTTGGCAGGATACTGGTGCCGGTTGAGGAGGTTGTCGAACTCAAGGCGGGCCAGAAAAAGCTCAGTGAGCGAAAGTTTTATCCGGGCTATGTGCTGGTCGAGATGGAAATGACCGACGAGACCTGGCATATGGTAAAGAGCATACCCAAGGTTTCAGGATTTATTGGTGGAACGGCGATGAAGCCGACGCCAATCAGCCAAAAGGAAGTCGATAACATTATGCAGCAAATGCAGGCTGGTGTTGAGAAGCCGCGTCCCAAGGTATTGTTTGAGGTAGGTGAATCGGTGCGGGTTAAAGAAGGTCCCTTTACCGATTTCAACGGTACGGTGGAAACGGTTAATTACGACAAAAACAAGATACGTGTGGCGGTAACCATTTTTGGCCGTTCGACACCGGTAGAGCTGGATTTTGGGCAAGTAGAGAAAGTCTGATTTCGGTAGTCTGAAGCAGGATGCAAGAAGCCGGAGCAATCCGGTATTACAACGGGGAGCGTATCGAAGCTAAGCGATATGCGTTTAACCCACTAACAGGAGTAACAAAATGGCAAAGAAAATTGTCGGCTATATCAAGCTGCAAGTTCCTGCTGGGAAAGCTAATCCCAGTCCCCCAATCGGCCCGGCTCTGGGTCAGCGCGGCCTTAATATCATGGAATTCTGCAAGGCGTTCAATGCCCAGACACAGGGTATTGAGCCAGGTTTGCCAATTCCGGTGGTGATTACCGCTTTTGCAGACAAAAGTTTTACTTTTGTAATGAAGAGTCCGCCCGCAACCATTCTGATCAAGAAGGCTGCCGGAGTACAAAAGGGCAGTCCCACACCGCATACCGCAAAAGTCGGCAAGCTGACTCGCAAGCAGGCGGAAGATATTGCAAAGACAAAACAAGCTGATCTGACTGCTGCCGATATGGACGCAGCGGTACGCACCATTGCTGGCAGCGCGCGCAGCATGGGCATTACTGTGGAAGGTGAATAAAAATGGCACATATTTCCAAGCGTTATAAGGCACTTGCTGCCAAAGTGGATCGCACCAAGCTGTATGCGCTCGATGAAGCGTTGAAACTGGTTAAAGAAACTGCAAAAGCAAAGTTCGACGAATCAATTGACATTGCGGTGAATCTGGGGATCGATGCGCGTAAATCGGATCAGTTGGTGCGCGGGTCGGTCGTATTGCCGAAGGGTACCGGCAAGGTTGTACGTGTTGCGGTATTCGCGCAGGGTCCCAAGGCTGAGGAAGCGCGGGCAGCGGGTGCTGATATCGTCGGATTCGAAGACCTCGCGGAAAGCATTAAAGCCGGCAAGATGGATTTTGACGTCGTGATTGCTTCGCCTGATGCAATGCGTATTGTTGGCCAGTTGGGTCAGATTCTGGGTCCGCGCGGCCTGATGCCTAATCCCAAGGTTGGTACCGTTTCTGCCGATGTGGCAGGTGCCGTGCGCAATGCCAAGGCGGGTCAGGTGCAGTATCGCACTGACAAGAACGGAATTGTTCAATGCACTATCGGACGCGCTTCGTTTGAGCCCGCTGCACTGCGTGAAAACATGCTGGCGCTGATTGATGCGTTGAATAAAGCCAAGCCTTCAGCAACTAAAGGTGTGTACCTGAAGAAGGTCGCCGTTTCAAGCACCATGGGTGTTGGTATCCGCATCGAACAGGCAAGCCTGGTTGCGTAACGTTTTTGGATAATTGCGACACGGTGCAAATGCACTGCGTCGCTGAAAGACTTTGGACTGCTGGCAAGAGTGGCAGATTATCAAAGACCGTAGGTAGCGGAGGTTGTTGTTGGCTAATGCTTTAATTGATGGTTAAAACCATCGACCCACGTAGATGGTGTGCCTGCAAGTATGTTTTTGAACAGCGCATGTTCGGGATTGAATTTGTGGACGCGGTTATTAATTATGAAATACAATCGGTTACGGGATTCCGTGCCCGCTATTGATATTTCAGTTGAAAATGGAGGAAGACTTTGGGTCTTAATCTGCAGGAAAAACAGGCGGTAGTTGCTGAAGTGAGTGCTCAAGTGGCACAGGCGCAGACTATCGTTTTGGCAGAGTACCGCGGTATCGAGGTGAGCGACATAACCAAGTTGCGTGCAAATGCGCGTAAATCAGGTGTGTATATGCATGTATTGAAAAATACATTGGCTCGCCGTGCGGTGCAGGGCACACCTTTCGCGGCATTGGCGGACAAAATGGTTGGTCCGCTTATTTACAGTATCAGCCCTGATGCTGTATCCGCTGCCAAGGTTGTGAACGATTTTGCCAAATCCAATGCGAAGCTGGTAATTACTGCTGGTTGCATGTCTGGCACCGTGATGTCTGCGGATGACGTTAAGGTTCTGGCGGCCACACCTGGTCGTGAAGAATTGCTTGCAATGCTGATGGGCACAATGCTCGCAACTACAAGCACGTTTGTTCGTTGCCTGGCCGCAATTCGCGATAAAAAGGAAGCCGAAACGGCTGCTGCCTGAAGCCCTTGGCTCAAGGCATGCTTTTGAATTAAATATTTTAGGAGATTTACATGGCTGTTAATAAAGCTGAAATTCTGGACGCAATTGCGCAAATGACTGTTTTGGATCTGTCTGCTCTGATTAAAGAGATGGAAGAGAAATTTGGTGTTTCTGCCGCTGCTGTTGCGGTGGCCGGACCAGCCGGTGGTGCAGCTGCCGGTGCTGCCGCTGCGGCCGAGCAAACTGAATTCACCGTTATGTTGATGGCGGCTGGTGACAGTAAAGTTGGCGTGATCAAGACGGTCCGTGCAATCACCGGACTGGGCTTGAAAGAAGCTAAAGATCTGGTAGATGGCGCACCTAAAGCCGTTAAAGAAGGTGTTTCCAAAGCCGATGCTGACGCTATCATGAAGCAATTGGTAGAAGCTGGCGCAACTGCTGAAATCAAGTAATAGAAACCTGTGCATGAGGGCTGGCGGTTTCCGTCAGCCTTTTGCCTTTTCTGAATGTCGTGTGTAAACAATGTAGTTAAATCAGAGAAGTTAAAGGTTAGGGTGCGTGCTGTGCGCGTTTTATCCTTTGTCTTTTTCCTTCGGTCGTGGAGATATCAATGAGTTATTCTTTTACTGAAAAAAAACGCATCCGTAAAAGTTTTGCCAAACGGATCGCCGCTTTGCCGGTGCCTTACCTGCTGTCCACTCAGTTGGAGTCGTACAGCGAATTCCTGCAGGCTGATGTTGAGCCTGGGCAGCGCAAAAAGCAAGGCTTGCAAGCCGCTTTCAGTTCGATCTTCCCGATTGAAAGCCACAATAAGTTCGCACGCCTCGATTACGTCAGTTATGTGCTTGGTGTTCCGCCTTTCGATGTCAAAGAGTGCAAACAGCGTGGCTTGACCTACGCCTCGCCATTGCGCGCACGCGTGCGGCTGACTCTTCTGGATAAAGAGGCTTCCAAGCCGACTGTCAAGGAAGTGAAGGAGCAGGAAGTGTACATGGGCGAAATTCCGCTGATGACCCACACTGGCTCCTTTGTGATTAACGGTACCGAGCGCGTGATCGTCTCGCAATTGCACCGTTCGCCCGGCGTATTTTTCGAGCATGATCGCGGCAAGACGCATTCATCCGGCAAGCTGTTGTTCTCAGCGCGCGTTATCCCTTACCGTGGTTCATGGCTGGACTTCGAGTTCGATGCCAAGGATTATGTGTACTTCCGTATCGATCGTCGCCGCAAGTTGCCTGTAACCATTCTGCTGAAATCGATAGGCTTTACCAATGAGCAGATTCTGGCTGCGTTCTTCGATTTTGACGCCTTCCATCTGAGCAAGAAGGGAATCCAGTTCGAAGTGGTTCCCGAGCGTCTGCGCGGCGAAATTGCACGCTTCGATATCCTGAACAAAGCAGGTAAAGTAATTGTCGCAATGGATAAGCGCATCACAGCGCGCCATGTGCGCGAAATGGCGGAAGATGGTATCAGCAAGCTGGCTGTCGGCGAAGATTTCCTGATGGGCCGTGTGCTGGCGCAGAATATTGTCGATAAAGACAGCGGCGAGATCATCGTTAACGCCAATGATGAAATTACTGAAGCTGTGCTGGCCAAGCTGCACGAAGCGGGAGTGACAAAGTTTCACACCCTGTATACCAATGATCTGGATCAGGGCGCATTTATGTCGCAGACACTGCGCCTGGATGAAACGACGGACTTGTGGACTGCACGCGTTGCTATCTACCGCATGATGCGTCCTGGCGAGCCGCCTACTGAAGATGCAGTGGAAGGGTTGTTTAACGGCCTGTTCTTTTCGGAAGAGCGTTATGACCTGTCGGCGGTGGGTAGGATGAAGTTTAACCGCCGCGTAGGCCGTGAAGAGTTGACTGGCGCCGTGACTTTGTCCAATGAAGACATCGTTGCAGTTATCAAGATTCTGGTTGACTTGCGCAATGGCCGTGGCGAGATTGATGACATTGATCATCTGGGTAACCGTCGTATTCGCGCAGTTGGCGAACTGGCTGAAAACCAGTTTCGCACCGGTTTGGCGCGTGTCGAACGCGCAGTCAAGGAGCGTCTGGGCCAGGCTGAGACTGACAATTTGATGCCGCATGATCTGATCAATGCCAAACCGATCTCTGCCGCAGTGAAAGAATTCTTTGGTTCCAGCCAGTTGTCACAGTTCATGGACCAAACCAACCCGCTGTCTGAAGTGACGCACAAGCGTCGTATTTCGGCGCTGGGCCCGGGCGGCTTGACGCGCGAACGTGCCGGCTTTGAAGTGCGCGACGTGCATCCCACGCATTATGGTCGCGTGTGTCCGATCGAGACACCGGAAGGCCCGAACATTGGTCTGATTAACTCACTGTCCCTGTATGCCCGTACCAATACTTACGGCTTTATCGAAACACCGTATCGCCGGGTAGCGAAAGGCCGTGCGACGATGGAAGTGGACTATCTGTCCGCGATCGAAGAGGGCAGGTTTACTATTGCGCAGGCGAACGCCGAGCTGGACAGCAAAGGCAAATTTACCAATGACATCGTTTCCTCGCGTCAACATAACGAATTTGTTTTGGCTACGCCAGACAAGATCGAGTATATGGACGTGTCCACATCACAGGTCGTGTCGGTAGCGGCTTCATTGATTCCTTTCCTGGAGCACGACGACGCCAACCGCGCGTTGATGGGTGCCAACATGCAACGTCAGGCAGTGCCTTGTCTGCGCGCCGAAAAAGCGCTGGTAGGAACGGGTATTGAGCGTACCGTGGCGATAGACTCGGGCACTGCAGTGCAGGCTTGGCGTGGCGGTCGTGTGGATTATGTGGACTCAGGACGTATCGTGGTGCGCGTTAACGATGATGAAACGACACACGGGGAAGTGGGTGTGGATATTTACAACCTGACCAAGTACACCAGGTCTAACCAGAATACCAACATCAATCAGCGCCCTTTGGTGAAGATGGGCGATATGATTGAGCGTGGTGACGTGATTGCCGATGGTGCTTCTACCGATATGGGCGAACTGGCACTCGGGCAAAATATGCTGGTGGCGTTCATGCCATGGAATGGCTACAACTACGAAGACTCGATTCTGATTTCGGAGCGCGTCGTGTCGGATGACAGGTTTACTTCGATCCATATCGAAGAATTAACCGTTGTCGCACGCGACACCAAGCTGGGCTCGGAAGAGATTACCCGCGATATTCCCAACCTGTCCGAGGGGCAGATGGCCAGACTCGATGAATGCGGCATTGTGCATATTGGTGCGGAAGTCGTAGTGGGTGACGTACTGGTTGGCAAAGTGACGCCCAAGGGTGAAACACAACTGACTCCTGAAGAGAAGCTGTTGCGTGCCATTTTTGGCGAGAAGGCATCTGATGTAAAAGACACCAGCCTGCGCGTACAGGCCGGTATTTCCGGTACCGTGATCGACGTGCAGGTATTTACGCGCGAGGGTTTGCAGCGCGATGCCCGTGCGCAACAGATTGTTGACGATGAACTGGGCCGTTACAAGAAAGACCTGGCCGATCAGATGCGTATTGTTGAAGTAGACGTATTTAATCGTCTGGAAAAGATGCTTATAGGGAAGGTGGCGAATGGCGGGCCGAAGAAGCTTGCCAAGGGCACCAAGTTGACGAGGGAATATCTGGCTGGACTGGAGCATCATCATTGGTTCGATATTCGCCTCAGCGATGATGAGGCAGCTGCCCAGTTGGAGCAGGTTAAAGATGGTCTGGCGCAGAAACGTGTGGAATTTGACGCCGCATTTGATTTGAAGAAGCGCAAGTTGACACAGGGCGATGAGCTTCAAGCCGGTGTACAGAAGATGGTCAAGGTCTATGTGGCCGTTAAACGCCGTTTGCAGCCGGGCGACAAGATGGCCGGTCGTCATGGTAACAAGGGTGTGGTATCGCGCATAGTGCCGGTGGAAGATATGCCCTGTATGGCCAACGGCACGCCGATTGATGTGGTGCTGAACCCGCTGGGCGTACCTTCGCGGATGAATATCGGCCAGGTATTGGAGGTGCATCTGGGCTGGGCAGCCAAGGGCCTGGGGCTGAAAATCAACAAAATGCTCGAAGCTGAAACCAAGGTTGCCGATATCCGCAAATTCCTGGCCAAGATATACAAGGATGAACAGGCAGAAGAAATCGCCGCATTCAGTGATGATGAAATAGTCGAGTTGTGCCGCAACCTGAAAGCCGGCGTGCCGTTCGCCACCCCGGTTTTTGACGGTGCCAGCGAAGACGAGATCAAAACCATGCTTGAGCTTGCCGACCTGCCCCGCTCGGGGCAGATGAAGCTGCAAGACGGACGCACTGGTGAGGAATTCGATCGCCCGGTTACAGTCGGCTATATGCATGTACTGAAGCTGCACCATCTGGTTGATGACAAGATGCATGCGCGTTCAACTGGTCCATACAGTCTGGTTACCCAGCAGCCATTGGGCGGTAAGGCGCAGTTCGGTGGACAGCGCTTCGGTGAGATGGAGGTCTGGGCGCTGGAAGCATATGGTGCGGCTTATACGTTGCAGGAAATGCTCACTGTCAAGTCCGACGATGTGACCGGACGTACCAAAGTGTATGAAAGCATCGTGAAGGGCGACCACAAGATAGAAGCTGGTATGCCTGAGTCGTTCAACGTGTTAACCAAGGAAATTCGATCCTTGTGTATTGATATCGATTTGATACGTAACTAAATAGAGAGAGTCAGTGAGCAGGGAGTGGAAAGCAGATTTGTCCACTCGCTACTTTCCACTTTCCACTCACCAGATTTAGGAGTTACAAATGAAAGCATTGCTAGATTTATTTAAGCAGGTCACACAAAAAGAAGAGTTTGACGCGATTAAAATCGGTCTGGCTTCCCCGGAAAAAATTCGTTCATGGTCCTACGGCGAAGTTAAGAAGCCAGAAACTATTAATTACAGGACCTTCAAGCCTGAGCGTGATGGTCTGTTTTGCGCCAAAATTTTCGGCCCGATCAAGGATTACGAATGCCTGTGCGGCAAATACAAACGTCTCAAGCATCGCGGCGTGATCTGCGAGAAATGCGGCGTTGAAGTTACCTTGTCCAAAGTGCGCCGCGAGCGCATGGGCCACATTGAGCTCGCGTCCCCAGTCGCGCATATCTGGTTCCTGAAGAGCTTGCCATCCCGTCTGGGTATGGTATTGGACATGACACTGCGCGATATTGAGCGCGTGCTGTATTTTGAGGCGTATGTTGTAACAGAGCCGGGCATGACGCCGCTGAATCGTGGCCAGTTGTTGTCCGAAGATGACTACCTCGCCAAGCTGGAAGAGTATGGCGACGAGTTTTCGGCTGTGATGGGCGCGGAAGGTGTGCGTGCGTTACTGCGCGCATTGGATGTGCCCGCAGAAGTGATAGCGTTGCGCGCAGAGCTTGAGGCAACCAGCTCGGAAACCAAGATCAAGAAGTTTGCCAAGCGTTTGAAGATTCTGGAAGCGTTTGTGCAGTCCGGTATCAAGCCGGAATGGATGGTGCTGGAAGTGTTGCCGGTACTGCCACCCGAGCTGCGCCCTTTGGTGCCTCTGGACGGCGGCCGTTTTGCGACTTCCGATCTGAATGATCTGTATCGTCGCGTGATTAACCGTAATAACCGCTTAAAACGGCTGCTTGAGTTGAAAGCACCGGAAATCATTGTGCGCAATGAAAAGCGTATGCTGCAAGAGTCGGTAGATTCGCTGCTGGATAACGGTCGTCGCGGCAAGGCCATGACCGGAGCAAACAAGCGTCCGCTGAAATCTCTGGCCGACATGATTAAAGGCAAAGGCGGTCGTTTCCGTCAGAACTTGCTGGGTAAACGTGTGGACTATTCCGGTCGCTCCGTGATCGTGGTGGGTCCTCAACTCAAACTGCATCAATGCGGTCTGCCGAAGAAAATGGCACTTGAGTTGTTCAAGCCGTTCATCTTTGAGCGCCTGGAAAAAATGGGGCTGGCTACGACGATCAAGGCGGGCAAGCGCATGGTAGAAGCTGAAGAGCCTATCGTCTGGGATATTTTGGAAGAAGTGATCCGCGAACATCCGGTAATGCTGAACCGCGCGCCTACGCTGCACCGTCTGGGTATTCAGGCATTCGAGCCGATGCTGATCGAAGGTAAGGCAATCCAGTTGCATCCGCTGGTGTGTACCGCGTTTAACGCAGACTTTGACGGTGACCAGATGGCTGTGCACGTTCCGCTGTCGCTGGAAGCGCAGATGGAGTGTCGCACCCTGATGCTTGCTTCGAACAACGTGCTGTCACCCGCAAACGGCGAGCCGATCATTGTTCCGTCGCAGGATATCGTGCTGGGTTTGTATTACATGACACGTGAAAAGGCGGGCGCACTGGGCGAAGGCTCCATGTTTGCAGACGTATCTGAGGCACTGCGTGCTTATCAAGCCAAGCAGGTAGATTTGCAGGCCAAAGTCATGGTGCGTATCAATGAGGCTACTCTGGATGGAAATGGCGTGCGCCAGGAAAAACGCACGCGTTATGAAACCACTATCGGCCGCGCCATTCTTTCCGAGATTCTGCCGGTTGGCTTGCCATTCAGTGTGGTGAACAAGGCGCTGAAGAAGAAAGAAATATCCAGACTCATTAATACCAGCTTCCGTCGTTGCGGTTTGCGCGACACCGTGATCATGGCTGACAAGCTGATGAGCACCGGGTTTACCTATGCGACACGCGCAGGGATCTCGATTTGTGTGGATGACATGCTGGTGCCCAAGCAAAAGAATGAACTGATTGCCGCAGCTGAAAAAGAAGTGCATGAAATAGACACGCAATACACTTCCGGTCTGGTTACGCAGGGCGAGCGCTACAACAAGGTGGTGGATATCTGGGGCCGTACCGGCGATGTGGTGGCCAAAGCCATGATGGAGCAGCTCGGCAGTGAACCGATTATTGAGCATGCAACCGGCGAAGTTCGTACGGATAAAAAAGGTAAGGTCGTGATGCAGGAGTCATTCAACTCCATCTATATGATGGCGGATTCCGGCGCGCGTGGTTCCGCGGCACAGATTCGTCAATTGTCAGGCATGCGCGGTTTGATGGCCAAGCCGGACGGTTCGATTATTGAGACTCCGATCACAGCGAATTTCCGCGAAGGTCTGAACACCTTGCAGTACTTTATTTCCACGCACGGTGCCCGTAAGGGTTTGGCTGACACGGCACTGAAGACTGCGAACTCCGGTTATCTGACTCGACGCTTGGTCGACGTAACTCAAGACCTGGTGGTGATTGAGGAGGACTGCGGTACCGAGCTGGGCCGTTCGATGAAGGCTCTGGTTGAAGGTGGTGAGGTTATTGAAGCTTTGCGTGAGCGTATTCTTGGCCGTGTTACCAGCACTGATATCGTCAATCCTGAATCCAGCGAGACTCTCTACGAGGCGGGAACCCTGCTGGATGAGGATATGGTAGAGGTGATAGAAACGCTGGGTATTGACGAGGTACGGGTACGTACACCGCTTACCTGCGAGACACGTTTCGGTCTGTGTGCCAAGTGTTATGGTCGCGATCTGGGTCGTGGCGGAATGATTACCATGGGTGAAGCTGTAGGTGTGATAGCGGCTCAGTCGATCGGTGAGCCAGGTACCCAGTTGACAATGCGTACCTTCCATATCGGTGGCGCGGCATCGCGTACCATTGTGGCAAGTCAGGTAGAGGGCAAGTCCAATGGCCTGGTCAAATACAGCGCCAATATGCGTACGGTTACAACGGCTAAAGGTATTCAGGTTGTGGTGGCGCGTAGCGGTGAAATTATGGTGACGGATGATCACGGACGTGAACGCGAGCGTCATAAGGTTCCGTACGGAGCAACGCTGACGGCCAAAGAAGGTACGGCTGTTCGTGCGGGCGAGGTGTTGGCAACATGGGATCCGCACACCCGTCCGGTGATTACCGAATACGCCGGTCATGCGCGTTTTGAAGGCGTCGAAGAGGGTGTAACGGTTATCAGGCAGATAGACGATGTAACCGGTCTCTCAAGCCTGGTGGTGATTGACCCCAAACGCAGCGGTTCGCAGAGCAAGGGTGTGCGTCCCCTGGTTCGCCTGCTGGATGATAGTGGCAATGAAATCAAGATTGCAGGAACGGACATCTCTATTTCTGTCACCTTCCAGGTCGGCAGTATTATCACCGTGGAAGACGGCCAATATGTGGGCGTGGGTGAGGTGCTGGCGCGTATCCCGCAAGAGTCCTCCAAAACACGGGATATTACCGGCGGTCTGCCACGTGTTGCAGAATTGTTTGAAGCACGTTCGCCAAAAGATGCCGGCATGCTGGCTGATGTGACGGGTACTGCTTCATTCGGCAAAGAGACTAAAGGCAAACAGCGTCTGGTTATTACCGATGGCGAAGGCCAGCCGCATGAGTTCCTGATAACGAAGGACAAACATGTGCTGGTACACGACGGACAGTTGGTAACTCAGGGTGAAATGATAGTGGACGGCCCGGCCGATCCGCACGACATCTTGCGTTTGCTCGGCATTGAAGCTTTGGCCCGCTATATCACCGACGAAGTACAGGATGTTTATCGCCTGCAAGGTGTGAAGATTAACGACAAGCATATCGAGGTCATCGTGCGTCAGATGTTGAGACGTGTGCAGATTGTCGATGCAGGCGATACCAAGTTCATTCCGAAAGAGCAGGTCGAGCGCGCTGATTTGCTGATAGAAAATGAACTGGTTGAAGCGGCTGGCAAGCAACCGGCTACGTTCCAGTATATGTTGCTGGGCATTACCAAGGCATCGTTGTCTACCGACTCGTTCATCTCTGCAGCGTCCTTCCAGGAGACCACAAGAGTGCTGACCGAAGCGGCAATTATGGGCAAGCGGGATGACCTGCGTGGCCTGAAAGAAAACGTCATTGTTGGACGTCTGATACCGGCAGGTACCGGCCTCGCTTTCCATGCCGCACGCCGCAAACAGCGTTTGGGGCTGGATATGGCGCAAGGAACAGGGCTGAGTGATGCAACAACAAGTAATGAGGCACAGGAAAATGCCTAGGCGGCTTGACAGGCAACGTGTTCTTAAATAGAATGCGCGGTCATTTTCGCCGTCACAGCGCGACCAGTATTTCGTGCTGTGACGGTTTATGTTTTGCTATAGATTGATTAAACAGAGTTTTTAGGAACCATATAATGCCAACGATTAACCAGTTAGTGCGTAGCCCCCGTGCTGCGGAAGTCAGCAAAAGCAAAGTCCCCGCGCTTGAGGGTAGCCCACAGAAGCGTGGCGTATGTACGCGTGTTTATACGACTACTCCAAAGAAGCCAAACTCTGCTTTGCGCAAAGTTGCCAAGGTGCGTTTGACCAATGGTTTTGAGGTGATCTCATACATTGGTGGTGAGGGTCACAATCTGCAGGAACACTCGGTGGTGCTGCTGCGTGGTGGTCGTGTTAAGGATTTGCCCGGTGTGCGTTACCACATGGTGCGCGGAAGCCTGGATACCGCAGGCGTGAAAGACAGGAAGCAGTCTCGCTCCAAGTACGGTGCGAAGCGCCCTAAAAAGGCGTAATTGACAGACGCGGGCTTGAGTGCCCATGACTGTTGTTTTGATTCAGTAAGATAAAATTGAGGTTTAGATATGCCAAGACGTAGAGAAGTCCCCAAACGCGACGTTCTGCCGGATCCAAAGTTCGGCAATCAGGATTTGTCCAAGTTCGTAAATGTGCTAATGACTTCGGGAAAGAAATCTGTAGCTGAGCGCATTCTTTACGGAGCATTGGAGCAGGTTTCGAAAAAGAGCGGCAAGGATCCAATCGAGATTTTCAATCTTGCGTTGACTAATGTGAGGCCTCAGGTTGAGGTCAAGAGCCGTCGCGTGGGCGGTGCAAACTACCAGGTGCCTGTGGAGGTTCGCCCATCCCGACGCATGGCTTTGGCAATGCGCTGGCTGAAGGATTTCGCGCGCAAGCGCGGCGAAAAGTCCATGGGGATGCGTCTGGCTGGTGAATTGATCGACGCTTCTGAAGGACGTGGCGGCGCGGTTAAAAAACGTGAAGAAGTGCATCGTATGGCTGAGGCAAATAAAGCCTTCTCGCATTTCCGTTTCTAGAAATTTTGGATTAAAAAGTTTAAGAAAGTTAGGTAGCTACCGTGGCACGCAAAACACCAATCGAACTCTATCGCAATATCGGCATCAGTGCGCACATTGATGCGGGTAAAACAACGACTACTGAACGTGTCTTATTCTATACCGGGGTGTCGCACAAGATCGGCGAGGTGCATGATGGCGCTGCGGTGATGGACTGGATGGAGCAGGAGCAGGAGCGTGGCATTACCATTACTTCGGCTGCTACCACCTGTTACTGGAAGGGAATGGACAAGAACTATCCCGAGCATCGGATCAATATTATCGATACCCCCGGTCACGTCGACTTTACCATTGAAGTTGAGCGTTCAATGCGGGTGCTGGATGGTGCATGCATGGTTTACTGCGCAGTCGGCGGTGTGCAGCCCCAATCTGAAACTGTTTGGCGTCAGGCGAATAAATACAAGGTGCCGCGTCTGGCCTTTGTGAATAAGATGGACCGTTCTGGTGCCAACTTTTTTAAGGTCGTGGATCAGATGCGCACACGTTTGCGTGCAAACGTAGTGCCGATTCAAATCCCGATTGGTGCCGAAGAGAAGTTTGAGGGTGTGGTTGACCTGATTCGCATGAAGGCAATTTACTGGGATGATTCTACCCAGGGTATGAAGTTTGAGTTGCGTGATATTCCGGCAGATCTCCTTAAGACTGCGCAGGATTTCCGCGCGCAAATGGTCGAGAGTGCGGCTGAAGCTACCGAAGAGATGATGAACAAATATCTCGAAGAAGGCGAATTGTCCGAGGCTGATATCAAGAGCTGCTTGCGTATACGCACTATTGCCAGTGAAATCGTGCCAATGCTGTGCGGATCTGCCTTTAAAAACAAGGGTGTTCAGGCGATGCTGGATGCTGTGGTCGATTATTTGCCGTCACCGATAGACATTCCGCCAGTAAAGGGCGAGCTGCCTGATGGTACGGAAGGTGAACGCAAAGCGGATGACAAGGAGCCATTCGCGGCATTGGCTTTCAAGATCATGACTGATCCATTTGTGGGCCAGTTGATTTTCTTCCGCGTCTATTCGGGTTCTCTGCAGGCGGGAGATTTCGTCTATAACCCGATCAAGGACAAGAAAGAGCGTATCGGTCGTATTTTGCTGATGCATGCGAACGAGCGCGAAGAAATCAAAGAAGTGTTCGCGGGTGATATTGCTGCTGCTGTCGGTTTGAAAGAGGCGACTACTGGCGAAACCTTGTGCGACCCGACCAAGGTGATCACGCTTGAGCGCATGATATTCCCCGAGCCGGTTATTCACGTTGCCGTTGAGCCCAAGACCAAACAGGATCAGGAAAAGATGGGTATGGCGCTGAATCGCTTGGCGAAAGAAGACCCATCCTTCCGCGTGAAGACTGATGAAGAGTCGGGCCAGACAATTATTTCCGGTATGGGTGAGTTGCACCTGGAAATTCTGGTTGATCGCATGAAGCGTGAATTCGGCGTTGAAGCTAACGTCGGTGCGCCGCAAGTCGCATACCGCGAAGCGATACGCAAGCCGGTTGAAGTTGAGGGCAAGTTTGTCAAGCAATCTGGCGGTCGCGGTCAGTTTGGACATGTCTGGTTAAAAATTGAGCCGAACGAAACCGGCAAAGGCTTTGAATTTGTGGATGCGATCAAAGGTGGAACAGTTCCGCGCGAATTTATTCCTGCCGTTAAAAAGGGCTTGGAAGATACGTTGCCAAATGGTGTGCTCGCGGGATTTCCGGTGGTTGACGTGAAGGTAACCCTGTTTGACGGTTCATACCATGATGTAGACTCGAATGAAAATGCCTTTAAAATGGCGGCTTCGATGGGTTTCAAGGATGGCATGCGCAAGGCTAGTCCTGTACTGCTTGAGCCGATGATGTCGGTAGAAGTTGAGACGCCGGAAGACTATACCGGTACCGTAATGGGTGACTTGTCTTCTCGTCGCGGCATGGTGCAGGGAATGGACGATACTGTGGGTGGCGGCAAGATAGTGAAGGCTGAAGTGCCTTTGGCAGAAATGTTTGGTTATTCCACTGCGTTGCGATCCGCAACTCAGGGACGTGCGACATATACCATGGAATTCAAGCATTACACTGAAGCCCCCAGGAATGTGGCTGAAGCAATAATGAGCAAAAAATAAACTATAGAACTGGAGAGCTGAAATGGCAAAATTAAAATTTGAACGTACGAAACCGCACGTAAACGTAGGCACGATAGGTCACGTAGACCATGGCAAGACCACGTTAACGGCAGCGATAGCAACCGTGTTGTCGAAGAAATTTGGCGGCGAAGCCAAAGCTTACGACCAGATTGACGCTGCACCGGAAGAAAAAGCGCGCGGCATCACCATTAACACAGCGCACGTTGAATACGAAACAGCCAACCGCCACTACGCCCACGTAGACTGCCCGGGCCACGCCGACTACATCAAAAACATGATCACCGGCGCAGCGCAAATGGACGGCGCCATCCTGGTTGTATCCGCAGCTGACGGCCCCATGCCGCAGACCCGCGAACACATCCTGCTGGCCCGTCAGGTTGGCGTCCCCTTCATCATCGTCTTCATGAACAAATGCGACATGGTCGACGACGCAGAACTGCTTGAACTGGTTGAAATGGAAATTCGCGAACTGCTCACCAAGTATGACTTCCCTGGCGATGACGTGCCGATCATCAAAGGCTCTGCCACCATGGCACTGGCAGGCGACACAGGCGAACTGGGCGAGCAAGCCATCATGAAACTGGCTGAAGCCCTCGACACCTACATCCCGCAACCTGAGCGCGCCCTCGACGGCGCCTTCCTGATGCCGGTAGAAGACGTATTCTCCATCTCAGGCCGTGGCACGGTGGTAACGGGTCGTGTAGAACGCGGCATCATCAAGGTTGGCGAAGAAATTGAAATCGTCGGTCTCAAGCCTACCCTCAAGACGACCTGCA
>Ga0315268_10000175_pt1 | contig 74611 bp, 73 predicted proteins | sample C1_top_MG_FD_204535 | JGI IMG/M metagenome (GOLD analysis project Ga0315268, IMG submission 204535) | Sediment microbial communities from Yellowstone Lake, YNP, Wyoming, USA - C1_top | ecosystem: Environmental > Aquatic > Freshwater > Lake > Sediment | place: USA: Wyoming | collected 2017-08-01 | reverse complement strand
AAGCACTGATATACAATAACTTACCCGGTTCTATATGATTCGCTCCATGACCGGGTTCGGTACGGCCGATGGTGTCGTGGGTTCCACCCGCGTCAGCATCGAGCTGCGTACCGTCAACCACCGCTTTTTCAGCCCCAGCCTCAAGCTCCCCTCGGCATTGACCCGATGGGAGAGTGAGGTGCGCGAGGGGTTGCGCAAGCGGATCGCGCGCGGACACGTGACGGTGTCGGCGCGCCTCGAGCGTGCCGCAACCCCGGGGGCGGCCATCGACGAGGCCCGGTTCGCGGAATACGCCGTCCAACTGACGAAGCTTCGCGACGCCAATGGGTTGGGCGGCGAGGTGGACGTCGCCACGGTCCTGCGCCTGCCCGACGTCGTGCGCGCCGGCGCCGAAGACGAAGTGGCTGATGATGGCGCCGATGCGCTCCTCGCGATCGTCGACCAGGCGGCGGTGGCCCTGCTCGCGATGCGCGAACGCGAAGGGGCGCAGCTCGCCGCGGTTGTCCTCGAGCGCCTGGCCCTTGTCGACGCGGCCGTCGCGCGCATCGCGGCCCGCGCGCCGGAGCGCGTGGTGGCCCAGCGCGACCGGCTGCGCGAGAACGTCGCCAAGCTCACCAACGGCGTCGTCCTCGACGAGCAGCGACTGGCGCAGGAAGTGGCCATTCTCGCCGACCGGCTCGACGTCGGCGAGGAGATCGACCGGTTCCGCACGCACATCGCGGCGTTCGGCGACGGACTGCGCGACACGTCGGGCGAGGCCGTGGGCAAGCGGCTCGGCTTCCTGCTGCAGGAGATGCTGCGCGAGGTCAACACGACGGGGAGCAAGGCCAACGACGCCGTGATTCAGCGCGACGTCATCGCCATCAAGGAAGAACTCGAACGCATTCGCGAGCAGGTGGAGAACATCGAATGATCACGTTCCCCATCGTGCTGTCGGCGCCGTCGGGCGCGGGCAAGACCACCATCGCCAAGCGGCTGCTGGCCGAGCGGCCGGACATCGGGTACTCGGTGTCGTGCACCACGCGCGCGCCGCGCGCCGGGGAAGTGCCCGGGGTCGACTACCACTTCCTGACGCCCGACGAGTTCGAACGCCGCCGCGCGGCGGGAGAGTTCGCCGAGAGCGCGAAGGTGCACGACCGCGCCTACGGTACGCTGCGCAGCGAGGTGCAGCGGGTGCTCTCCAGCGGGAAGCACGTGATGATGGACATCGACGTGCAGGGGGCGGCGCAGTTCGCGCGGGCGTTCCCGCAGTCGGTGCTCATCTTCATCATTCCGCCGTCCATCGACGTGCTGGTGGAGCGGCTGACCCGGCGTGGGAGCGAGGGGCGCGATGCGCTGTTGACGCGCCTGCGCAATGCCCAGGCGGAGTTGCACGAAATCGGCCGGTACCACTATGTGGTGGAGAACGACGAGCTCGACCGCGCCGTGGCGCGCGTGTCGGCCATCGTCGAAGCCGAGATGACGCGCCGCGAGCGCGTGCCCAAGCTGGACGAACAGGTGGCGGGGCTCATTGCCCGGCTCGAGCAGGAAATCACGAATTACGTCTAACCCGGAAGGCGAGCATGCGAGTTTTCACCCCGAACGAAGTCACCGCGCACGCGACCAACAAGTACCTCTCGGTGCTCGTGGCCGCGAAGTACGCGCGGGTGCTCAACGAGTTTCCGCGCGACCGGTCCAAGCCGGGCGAGAAGAAGCTGACGACGCGCGCGCTCGAGGAGCTCACGGACGGACACATCGAGTATCGCGTGGTGCCGCGCCGCCATACGGCGGAGTAGCGGCGGCAGCGGAGCGCATGCGGATGCGTCCGTTCGACGGGCGGCGCGTCCTCCTCGGCGTCACGGGGGGGATTGCGGCCTACAAGTCGGCGACGCTGGCGCGGGATCTCACCCTCGCCGGCGCCGAGGTCGACGTCGTGCTCACGAGGTCGGCGCGCGAGTTCGTGGGGGCGATCACGTTCGAGGCGCTCACCGGCCGTCCGGTGCACGACCAGTTGGTGGCGGCCGGGCACGCCCTCGACCATATCCGGCTGCCGCGCGCCGCCGACGTCATCGTCGTGGCGCCGGCGACCGCCGACTTCATTGCCCGCGCGGCGGCGGGACGCGCCGATGACCTGTTGGCCGCCTCGCTGCTGGCGGCCGGGTCGGTGCCAGTGTTGATGGTGCCGGCCATGAACGACCGGATGTGGGCGCATGCCCAGGTACGGCAGAACGTCGCGCGGTTGCGCGAGATCGGCTATCTCGTGCTCGAACCCGACGCTGGGCCGCTGGCCAGCCGCGAGGAAGGAAGCGGCCCCGGGCGCATGCCCGAACCCGCGGCCATTCAGGCGCACATCGCGCGGCTGCTCGAGCCGGCGTCGTCGCTGACCGGCCGGCACATCGTGGTCTCCGCGGGACCGACGCGTGAGCCGCTCGACCCGGTGCGATACCTCAGCAATCGTTCCACGGGCAGGATGGGCGTGGCCCTCGCCGCGGCTGCCTGGCGCCGAGGCGCGGAGGTGACACTGGTTGCCGGCCCGCTCGACGTCGCCCTGCCCACCGGGCCGCGCGTCATCGCCGTCGAGACGACGCAGCAGATGGCCGATGCCGTCCGAGCCGCGCTCGGCACTGCCGACGCACTGGTCATGGCGGCGGCGCCGGCCGACTTTCGCGCGCAGGACGTCGCCGACCAGAAGATCAAGAAGGGAAAGGCTGCGCCGAGCCTCGCGCTGGCGTTCACCCCCGACATTTTGCAGACGACGCGCGACGCGCGGCGCCCGGGGTGCGTGGTCGTCGGTTTCGCGCTCGAGACGGACCAGCTCGAGGCGGGCGCGAGGGCGAAGCTGGCGAACAAGGACCTCGACCTGATCGTCGCCAACCGCGTCGAGGCGGGGGCCGCGTTCGGCGCCGACACCAACCGCGTGACGCTGTTCGCGCGCGACGGATCGCGCGACGAGCTGCCCCTGCAGGCCAAGTCCGCGGTGGCCGATGCCATTCTCGATCGCCTGGCCGGGCTGCTCGATGGACGCTAGGGAGCGGTTGCGACGCTACCTCGAGCAGCGGCGCGACATGGGAGAGTCGGAGTTCGTGCTCGACTCGCTGCCGCTGGACGAGGCGCTGCGGCTGATCGGGGACACGGGGTCGACGCCGGCGCGGGATGCCACGTCGCACGGGGCGGCGTCTGCGCCGACCGAGTCCGCCGGGCGCGATCGCGTCCCGTCTCCGCGCGATCGCGCGTCCGATGGGAGCACCAACTGGCGCGAGGCGCTCTCTTCGATTGGCGCTGGCGCCCCGACGGTGCGCGAACCGTCGGCAGGCGAGCCGTCGGCGGTTGAGCCGTCGGCCGCGCCCGCGGCGCCCATCCCCGGCACCGGCATCATCGTCGGTTCCGCGGATCGGGAACTGCTCGCCGGCCCGCTCTCCGCGCTGACCACGCTTGACGATGTGGCGCGCCACGTCAGGGAGTGCACCGGCTGCTCGCTGTACAAGACGGCGAGGAATGCCGTGCCGGGGGAAGGGAACCCGCACGCGAGCTTCGTCTGCGTGGGCGAGGCCCCGGGGCAGACCGAGGACGAGCTGGGGCGCCCATTCGTCGGGCGCGCCGGCGACCTGTTGACCAAGATCCTCGACGCCATCCAGCTCAAGCGCGAGGACGTCTTCATTTGCAACGTGCTCAAACACCGCCCGCCGGGGAACCGCAACCCGGCCCCCGACGAAATCAGGGCGTGCAGCCCGTACCTGTTGCGTCAGCTCGAACTGTTGCAGCCCAAGGTGATCCTCGCGCTGGGCACTTTTGCGTCGCAAACACTACTACAGACCACGCAGCCGCTCGGTAAGTTACGAGGCCTCGTCCACCGCTTTCACGGCGTTCCCCTGATCGTCACGTATCACCCTGCCGCGCTCCTGCGAAACCCCGCCTGGAAGCGCCCGACCTGGGAAGATGTCCAGCTCGCCCGTCGAATTCACGATTCCGCAGCCCAAGGCTGATCCGTTCCGCGACCGGCGTCCTCCGTATTCCGAGGACGCCGAGCAGGCCGTGCTGTCGGCGATGCTGCTCGACGCGGACGCGGTGTCGCGCGCCTCGGAGCTGATCGACGAGACGATGTTCTACCGCGAGCCGCACCGCCGGATCTTCAAGGCGATGCTCGCGCTGCACCGCGACAACTCGGCGGTCGACCCGCTCACGCTGTCCAACGAACTGGACCGCGTGGGGTCGCTGGAGTCGGTGGGGGGCAAGGACTACCTGGCGACGCTCATCGACATCGTGCCGACCACGGCCAATGTCGAGCACCACTGCAAGATCGTGCGCGAGAAGGCGCTGCGGCGCCGCCTCATCGAAGTGGCCACCGGCATTGTTACCGAAGCCTACGAGGGGCAGCACCCGTCGCACGAGCTGATCGACCTGGCCGAGCACAAGATCATGGAGGTCGGCAAGGATCGTGGCGCCGAAGGGTTCGTCCGCATCAAGAACCTGCTCTGGAGCGCGATGGAGCGCATCGACGCGCTGCGGGCCAGCGGCGGCGACCTCACCGGCGTGACGAGCGGCTTCCCGGACATCGACAAGATGACGCTCGGCTTCCAGCGTTCCGACCTGATCATCGTCGCCGCCCGTCCGTCGATGGGCAAGACGGCACTGGTGCTGAATATTGCGCAAAACGCGGCCATCGACCGCAATGTTCCGGTTGCGGTCTTCTCCCTCGAAATGAGTAGAGAGCAGCTGTTGCTCCGCATGCTCGCTTCGGAGGGTCGCGTGGACGCGCAGCGCATTCGCAGTGGAAAACTCTCGCAGGACGACGACGCGCAGCTGGCGCGCGCCGCCGGCTTCCTGGGCAACGCCCCCATCTGGGTGGACGACTCGCCCGGCCTCAGCATTTACGACATCCGCTCGCGCGCACGCCGCCTCAAGGCGACGTCCGACATCGGCCTGATCGTTGTCGACTACCTGCAGCTCATCCAGCCGCCGCCCGATTCCGAGAACCGCACGCAGGAAATCTCGGCCATCTCGCGTGCGCTCAAGATGCTGGCCAAGGAACTCGACACGCCGGTCGTCGCGTTGTCGCAGCTGTCGCGCAGCGTGGAGCAGCGCACGGACAAGCGCCCGATGCTCTCCGACCTGCGCGAATCGGGGTCCATCGAGCAGGACGCCGATGTCGTGATGTTCATCTATCGCCCCGAGTACTACGAGGGGGCGTACGACGAGCAGGGGGTGGCCAAGATGCTCAAGGACACCAACATTCCGCTCGACGGCCTCGCCGAGATCATCATCGCGAAACACCGCAATGGCCCCACGGGGATGGCGCGGCTGAACTTTCGCAAGCAGTTCACGCGCTTCGAGAGCTACACGGCGCGCCCGGTAGGCTGATGGCCGCCAAGGCGAGGACCACCTATCGCTGCACCGAGTGCGGCGCCGACCACGCCAAGTGGCAGGGCAAGTGCGATGCCTGCGCGGCGTGGAATACGCTGGTCGAGGAGATCGTCGCCGCGCCGGTGGCGGCGCACGCCAAGCGGCGCATCGGCGGCTCGAAGGGCCTGGCCCACGGTGGCGCCGTGCTCGACACGCCGCGCCTGCGCGACATCGCGGGCAACGAGAGCCTGCGCCTGCGCACCGGCCTCGCCGAGTTCGACTTCGTGCTCGGCGGCGGCGTCGTGCCCGGGTCCATGGTGCTCGTCGGCGGCGAGCCGGGAATCGGCAAGTCCACGATTCTCCTCCAGGTCGCGTCGTGCCTTGAGGCGGCGGGGCACACCGCGCTGTACGTGAGCGGAGAGGAGTCGCCGCTGCAGGTGAAGCTGCGCGCCGACCGACTGGGCGGTGCGTCGCTCGACGTGTCGCTGCTCGGCGAAACGAACCTCGAGACGATTCTCGCCACGGCTTCAGAGCGTCGTCCGTCCGTGATGGTGGTCGATTCGATCCAGACGGTCTTCACCGGCGACCTCGAAGGGGCTCCGGGCAACGTGGGGCAGGTGCGCGAGTGCGCGGCGCGACTCATGCGGTTCGCCAAGGAGACGGGCACGGCGGTCTTCGTGGTCGGGCACGTCACCAAGGGGGGCGGCATCGCGGGCCCCAAGACGCTCGAGCACATCGTCGACACGGTGCTGTACTTCGAAGGCGAGAGCACGCTCGACTTTCGCGTGCTGCGGGCCACCAAGAACCGCTTCGGGTCGGTGGACGAGATTGGCGTGTTCCGCATGACCACCGAGGGACTCATCCCGGTCGAGAATCCGAGCGCGCTCTTCCTTGGCGACCGCGCCGACGACGTGACATCGGGGAGCGCGGTGACGGCGCTCATCGAGGGGTCGCGCCCGGTGCTGCTCGAGATTCAGGGGCTCGCCGCCAAGGCCGGCTATGGCACGCCGCAGCGGGTGAGCACGGGCTTCGACGGGCGCCGCCTCGCCCTGCTGCTCGCCGTGCTCGACAAGCGCGCCGGGCTGTCGTTCGCGCAGCTCGACGTCTTTCTCAACGTCGTGGGCGGCGTGCAAGCCGGCGAACCGGCGGCCGACCTCGCCGTGGCGGCGGCGCTCGCCTCGTCGGTCTACGACAAGGCACTGTCGCGCGACGCGATCTTCATCGGCGAGCTCGGCCTCGGCGGCGAAATCCGCCCCGTGTCGCAGGTGGACCGCCGGCTCGCCGAGGCGGAGAAGATGGGCATGCGCACCGCGTACGTTGCCGGTCGCGCGCTGCCGCGCCGCACCAGCAAGTCGCTCGCCGTGGTCGGCGTCAGCGACATCACCGCGCTGCTGCGGGAGTTGTTCCGTTGACCGCCCCCGACGTTGGCATCGTGATCGTGGCCGCCGGCTTGTCGTCGCGTACGGGCGACGGCGAACTCAAGCAGTTCAAGTGGGTGGCCGGCCGCCCCATGCTGCTGCACTCCCTGCAGTTGTTCCAGTCGCGCCCCGACGTCGCGATGGTCGTCTGCGTCGTGCCGCGCCAGTACGTCGGCGACCCGCCGCCCTGGATCTTCCAGAGCGATAGCGATCGGTTGCTCCTGTCGGTCGGCGGGCGGACGCGCTCGGAGAGCGTGCGCAATGGCCTCGCCGATCTCCCGGCGTCGTGCCGCGTCATCCTTATTCACGATGCCGCCCGCCCGCTCGTGCCGATGGCCGTGGTCGACCGCGTGGTCGAGGCGGCCCGCGGCGGCACGTCGGCCATCGCGGCGCTTCCTGTGGTGGACACGCTCAAGGCGGTGGACGCGGCGGGGCGCATCGTCCGTACCGTGTCGCGCGAGGGACTCTGGCGCGCGCAGACTCCGCAGGGCTTCCCGCGCCACGTGATCGAGCGCGCCCACCAGACCGCGATGGATGGCGGCTACGACGGCACCGACGACGCTGCCTTGGTCGAACTGATCGGCGTGCCGGTGATGGTGGTGCGGGGGAGCGAGCGGGCGATGAAGGTGACCGAGGCCGGGGACTTCAGTCGCGTGGAGGCGATGCATGAACTCGCCGACTGACCTGCGCCCGATACCGTTCTGGTCGCCGGCGGAAATCGACGCCGCCATTCCGCGCGCCATCGCCCACGTGCAGAACGGGGGCGTGCTCGCCTATCCCACGGAAACCGTGTACGGCTTTGGCGGCGCCATCGACACCGACGCGGTGGGCGCCCTCGTCGGACTCAAGGACCGCCCCCTCGGCAAGCCGTTCCTGCTGCTGGTGTCGAGCAGCGCGATGATCGGCCGGCTCGGTCTGCAGATGACGCAGGCGGCGTCGTCGCTGGCGGCGCGTTTCTGGCCGGGACCTCTCACGCTCGTGCTGCGCGGCGCCGAGAAGCGCGTGCCGGCGCGCCTGCGCGGCCCCGAGGGCGGTGTCGCCGTGCGCTGGACGTCGCACCCCGCGCTGCAACGGCTCATCGCCTCGCTCGGCGATCCGCTGACCTCCACCAGCGCCAACCGGCCGCGCCAACCGGCCGCGCTCTCGGCCGGCGAGGTGATCGCCCAGTTTTCGCGCCCCGTCGCCACCGGCACGCTCATGGTGCTCGATGGCGGACGGCTAGAACCGTCGGCGCCCTCCACCGTCGTCGACTGCACCGGGGCGCACCTGCGCGTCATTCGCCCGGGTGCGCTGTCGGCCGCGACGCTTCGCCAAGTGGTGCCGAGCCTGGTGGGCGACCAATGAGCCGCAACGTGCTGTTCGTCTGCACGGGCAACACGTGCCGCAGCCCGCTCGCCGCGGCGATGGCACGCCAGCTGGCCGCGGCGCGCGGGCTCGACCTCACCGTATCAAGCGCCGGCACCGATGCGTCGCCGGGCGCGCCTGCCTCCGATGGTTCGATGCTGGTGGCGCTCGAGCGCGATCTCGATCTCTCGACCCATCGCGCCCGCTTGCTCACGCGCGACCTCGTCGCCGCCGCGGCGGTGATTCTCGGCATGGCGCCGCAGCACGTGCAGCAGGCGCTGGCGCTGGGGGGCGAAGGCAAGGCCTTCCTGCTCGCCGACTTCGCCGCGCGCGAGGCGACAGATCATGCGGTTCACGATCCGTTCGGCGCCGGGCTCGACGCGTACCGCCACATGGCCGACCAATTGGCCGCCCTCATGCCAGCCGTTCTCGAACGCCTGGCCGGCGATTCGCTCGCGCCGGAGTTGCCATGAACGCGCGACCGGGCCGGTTGGTGCTGCTGGGCCATCCGGTGGCGCACTCGCTGTCGCCGACCTTTCAGAACGCCGCGCTGCGGCGCGCCGGCTTGCCGTGGACGTACGAGGCGATGGACGTCGCGCCGGCGAATCTTGCGGCCGCGATGCACCGCCTGCGCGAACTGCGCGCCTGCGGCAACGTCACCGTGCCGCACAAGGAAGCGGTCGCCGCCCTCTGCGACCGGCTGACCCCGATTGCCGAGCGCGTCGGGGCGGTGAACACCTTCTGGGTCGAAGACGGTCGTCTCGTCGGGGACAACACGGACGTCGGCGGCTTCGAGCAGGCCGTGGAGCGGGCGTTCGGCACGGTGCGACATTGGCCGCAGCTCACGCTGCTCGGCGCGGGCGGCGCGGCGGCGGCCGTCATGGCGGCGGCCGAGCGCTGGACGGGCTGCCGCGTGCTGCTCTGGTCGCGCAACGCGGCTCGTTCGGCGCGACTGGCGGAACGATTTCCGAACGTCCGGTGCGTCGCATCCCGGGAAGAGGCGCTGCGCGATGCCGACCTCGTGGTCAACGCGACGCCGCTCGGCCTGCACGCCGGCGACGACCATCCTGCGCTCATCCAGTCGCTGAACGCGCGGGCCGCGGTGTTCGATCTCGTGTACGTGCGCGGCGAAACGGCGTGGGTGCTGGCGGCGCGTGCCGCGGGGCATCCGGCGGCCGACGGGCTCGGCATGCTGATCGCGCAGGGCGCGCTGGCGTTCGAGCGCTGGTTCGGCGTGGCGCCCGACCGCGAGGCGATGTGGGACTCCGTGACAGCCTGAACCGGCACTGGCGTCCGGTGCTCGACGCGGCGCTCGCGTTCGCCGTGCCTCGCGCGTGCATTGCCTGCGGAGCGTCCATGGGGCCCCGCGAACCCGGGCTGGTGTGCGGGGCGTGCTGGAGCCGGCTGCCGGTGCTGCCCAAGCCGTGGTGCGCGCGCTGCGGTCATCCGATGCATCCCGCGTCGACGATGGATTGTGCCATCTGTCGCCTGCTCGACCCGCGCTGCACCCGCGCCCGCTCCGCCTGCTGGGTGCCGCATGCCCACAGCTCACCGCTGCTCGGCGCGCTCAAGTATCAGGGGTGGTGGGGCATGGCGGACAGCATGGCTGAGCGCATGGTCCGCGTCGGGCGCGATCTGCTCGACGGCGTGGACGCTCCCGTCTTCGTCCCCGTGCCATTGGCGCCCGGGCGCCTGCGCGAGCGCGGTTTCAACCAGAGCGCGCATCTGGCGCGGGCGCTGGCCCGCCGCGTCGACGGTACGGCGATGGACGACACGCTGGTGCGGCTTCGCGCCACAGTTTCGCAAACGCAATTGACACCCGCCGAGCGCCGGGCGAACGTACACCAAGCGTTCGCCGTTCCGGCGCGACGGTGCGCCGCCCTCAGCGGCCTGTCCCTCGTGCTGGTCGACGACGTGCTCACCACGGGCGCCACGTTGAACGCGTGCGCCACCGCGCTGCTCGACAGCGGGGCGTCCGACATCAGATACTGGACCTTCGGGCGGGCGCGCAGCGAGGCCGACCGCACGTGAACCTACGGGAGCTCGACAGATGGCCATCAAGGTTGGCATCAACGGTTTCGGCCGCATCGGCCGCCAGGTACTGCGCGTCGTCAAGGAACAGGGCGCGCAATTTGAAATCGTCGCGGTCAACGACCTCACCGACACGAAGACGCTGGCCCACCTGTTCAAGTACGACTCGGTGCATGGCGCGTTCGACGGCACGGTGTCGTTCGACGACACCTCCATCACCGTCAACGGTCAGAAGATCCGCATCTTCAAGGAAAAGGATCCGTCCAACCTGCCGTGGAAGGATCTCGGCGTCGACGTCGTGCTCGAGAGCACCGGCAAGTTCACCAACGCCGAGGACGCCCGGAAGCACATCGTCGGTGGCGCGAAGAAGGTCATCATCTCGGCGCCGGCCAAGAACGAGGACCTCACCATCGTCCTCGGCGTGAACAACGACAAGTACGACAGCACCAAGCATCACATCGTCTCGAACGCGTCGTGCACCACCAACTGCCTGGTGCCGATGGTCAAGGTCATTCGCGACAATTTCGGCTTCAAGCACGCGTCGATGGTGACCATCCACTCGTACACCAACGACCAGAACATCCTCGACCTGCCGCACAAGGACCTGCGCCGGGCGCGCGCCGCGGCCCTGTCGATCATCCCGACGACGACCGGCGCGGCCAAGGCCACGTCGCTCGTCATTCCCGAGGTCAAGGGGAAGATCGACGGCATCGCCATTCGCGTCCCCACGCCCGACGTGTCGCTCACCGAGTTGACGGTCGAGGTCGAGAAGGCGACGACCATTGCCGACGTCAACGCGGCGTTCAAGGCGGCGGCCGGCGGCGCCCTCAAGGGCGTGCTGCAGTACACCGAGGAGGAACTGGTGTCGGCCGATTACGTGGGCAATCCGCACTCCTGCATCCTCGACTCCAAGTGCACCAACGTCATCGACGGCACCATGGTGAAGGTGTCGGGCTGGTACGACAACGAATGGGGCTACTCGGTGCGCTGCGTCGATCTCATCAACTACATCGGCGATCGCCTCTAGGAGCGCGGCATGAACAAGCGTACGGTCGCCAATCTGGCACCGGCGGAAATGCGGGGACGGCGCGCCCTCGTCCGGGTGGACTTCAATGTCCCACTCGGCGAGGGGGGCATCGTCGGCGACGACACCCGCATTCGCGCCGCTCTCCCCACGGTGCGCCTGCTCATCAAGGGCGGCGCTCGCGTGGTACTATGCTCGCATCTCGGCCGGCCCAAGGGCGGGCCCGATCCCAAGTACTCGATGGCCCCCGTGGCCCGGCGCCTGCAGGAACTGCTGGGCAAGCCGGTGGCGTTCTGCCCGACGGTCATCGGCACCGACGCCGAGGCCGCCACGCGCGCGCTCAACGACGGGGACGTCCTTGTCCTCGAGAATACGCGGTTCGAGAAGGGGGAAGAGAAGAACGATCCCGCGCTCGCCGCGGCGCTGGCCAGGCTCGGCGACTTCTACGTCAACGACGCCTTCGGTTCGGCGCACCGCGCGCATGCGAGCACCGAGGGCGTGGCCAAGCTGCTGCACCCCGCCGTCGCCGGGCTCCTGATGGAAAAGGAACTCGAGTACCTCGGTGGCGCGCTCGACAAACCCAAGCGCCCGTTCGTCGCCATCCTTGGCGGCTCCAAGATTTCGGGGAAGATCGACGTCATCGAGGCGCTGCTGCCCAAGGTTGACGCACTCCTCGTCGGCGGCGCCATGGCGTGCACGTTCTACAAGGCGATGGGACTCGAGACCGGGACGTCTCTGGTCGAGCCCGACCGCGTCGATATGGCGAAGGCGCTCGTGGAGCGCGCCGGAAGCGTGCTGATTCTTCCGCACGATGCCCTGGTGGCGCCGTCGATCGCCGAGGGCGCCAAGGCCCATGTGGTCAGGAAGGACGAAATTCCCGCCGGCGAGGCGATGCTCGACATCGGCCCCGACACGGCGGCGGCGTATGCCCGCGCCATTCAAAGCGCCAAGACGGTGGTCTGGAACGGGCCGATGGGCGTGTTCGAGACGCCGCCGTTCGATGCCGGCACCAACGCGATTGCGCGGGCCATGGCCGACGCCACGGCCAAGGGATGCACCACGGTGGTGGGCGGCGGCGATTCGGCGGCGGCCGTGGAGGGCGCGGGACTGGCCGCGCAGATGAGTCACGTCTCGACGGGTGGCGGCGCGTCTCTCGAATTTCTCGAGGGGAAGGTGCTGCCGGGCGTCGCGGCACTGGATGACAAGCCATGAAACAGCCGATCTTCGCGGCCAACTGGAAGATGAATCACGCGCCGGCCGACGCGACCGCGTTCATCCGCACGTTCCTCGCGAATTTCGGCAAGCGGCAGGACCGCAGCGTGATTTTTTTCCCGCCGGCGCTGTCGTTCGGCGCGGTGGTCGGCGCACTGAAGGATCGTCCCGATATTCTGCTCGGTGTGCAGAACATCTACTGGGAAGACAAGGGCGCGTTCACGGGCGAGAATTCCGCGGGCATCGCCCGAGCGTCGGGCGCCAAGTACGTGCTCGTCGGCCACTCGGAGCGCCGGCACGTCTTTGGCGAAACCGATGACGAAGCGGGCAAGAAGGTGGCGGCCGCGACGCGCGCCGGGCTCACGCCGATCGTCTGCGTCGGCGAGACGCTCGCCCAGCGCGAAGCGGGAGAGACCGAACTGGTCGTCCTCCGGCAGTTGCGCGCCGCGCTGACGACGGTGAGCAGCGCCGAGGCGTCCAACGCGATCGTCGCGTACGAGCCCGTGTGGGCCATCGGCACCGGCCGGACGGCGACGCCCGCCGATGCCAACACGGTGCACCTGGCCATTCGCGCCGAACTGCACAAGTTCCTCGCTACCGGCAGCCTGGCGGTGCCCATCCTGTACGGCGGGTCGGTCAACCGCGGCAATGCGGCCGCGCTGCTGGCCGTGCATGAGGTGGACGGCCTGCTGGTTGGGGGGGCGAGTCTGGACGCCGAAGGATGGGCGTCCATCGTCCTCACTTGATCTCACGGCGTAAGTCGCTTACGATTCAAGGCTTACCTACGGAATAACCCCGGACTTCGATGTACACCAAGTTTCTCGTCATCCTGCTGATCCTCGACAGCATCGTCCTCGTCGCGGCCATCCTGCTTCAGAGCGGGAAAGGCGGCGGCATGGCGGCGAGCTTCGGGGGGGCGTCCTCGTCAGCCGACGCACTGCTCGGCACGCGCCAGGCCGGCAACCTGCTGACCAAGGCCAGTTGGTGGGCCGGCGGCATTTTCATTTTCATCTCCTTCGTGCTGCAAGTGGCGTCGTCGCGCGGCCGCGCGCCGACCTCGGTGCTCGACAAGGCCGTGGCCGCGCCGGTTGCGCCGACCGCTCCGGCAACGCGGAACAATGCGGCGCAGTCCGTGGTGCCGCTGCAGGCACCGCCGGTTGCGCCAGGCACCGCCACGCCGGCGTCCGCTCCTGGCACCGCCACGCCAGCACCCGCGCCAGCACCTGCGGCCACCAAGAAGCCCTGACGCACTGGTGACCACGCTCCTCGACGAAAAGCCGGGGTTCCTCCTCCTCGAGGATGGAACCCTTTTTCGTGGCCGGCTCTCGGCGCCCATCGAGACGCCCGCCGTGGCGGAAGTCGTGTTCACCACCAACATGAGCGGCTATCAGGAGGTCTTCACCGATCCCTCGTTTTGCGGGCAGATCGTGGTGATGACCGCGCCGATGATCGGCAACTACGGCGTCAACGTCGAAGATCCCGAGTCGGCGCGACCGCAAGTCAGCGGCATCGTGGTGCGTGAACTCTCCGCGACCTTTTCGAACTGGCGCGCCAGTGGCAGCTTGTACGACTATCTGACTGCCGCACAAATACCAATTCTGGTTGACGTTGACACCCGCCGACTCACACGTCACTTGAGGTCGGCGGGCGTGATGCGCGGAGTGATTGCCGCAGGCTTCGATGTGGGCAAGGAGGCGCTCGCGGCGCTCGACGCCTGTCCGCCGATGGCCGGCCTGGATCTGGCGTCGGTGGTGACCACCGAGAAGGCGTACGAGTGGTGTTCCGGCGTGACGGGCGGACGTCACATCGTGGCGTTCGACTATGGCATCAAGCGCAATATCCTGCGTCTGTTCGAGGCACGAGGGTGCCGAGTGACGGTGGTGCCGGCCACGACGACGGCAGACGAGGTCATGGCGCTGCGGCCCGACGGTGTCTTTCTCTCCAACGGCCCCGGCGATCCGGAGGCGGTGGGGTACGCCCCCGCGGTCATCAAGTCGCTCGCGGAGCGCAAGATGCCGATCTTCGGCATCTGCCTTGGGCATCAACTGCTGGGGCTCACGTTTGGCGGCCGCACCACCAAGCTCTCGTACGGGCATCGCGGCGGCAATCACCCGGTGAAGGAACTGGCCACCGGAAAGGTGCTCATCACCTCCCAGAACCACGGTTTCTCGGTCGAGGGCGGAATCGATGGCATTCCTGGCGCGCCCGACCTCGAGGTGACCCATGTCAACCTCAACGACGGCACGATCGAGGGGCTGAAGCACAAGTCGTTGCCAGTCTTCGCGGTGCAGTATCACCCCGAGGCGGCGCCCGGTCCGCACGATGCGCGCGCGCTGTTCGACGACTTCATGAAGGCGGTCGGCGCGTAAGCGAAGTCCACCAATCGTGTTAGCTCTGGCGCCCGGTTTCCGTCTCATCGCGGGGACCGGGCGTCTTCATGCTTGACACTTTGCTCGTAACATCCTACGTTTTCATCAGTTACGGCATTCCCGCGCCCTTGCAGAGGAACAATGACGAAAGCTGATCTCGTCGAGCGTGTCACCGAGGCCATCGAGCGGACCTCCGGCCCGATGATTTCGAAGAAAGATTGCGCTCGCGTCGTGGACGCGTTCCTCGACGCCATCAAGGACGCGCTCAAGGAGCAGCACAACATCGAAGTGCGCGGCTTCGGCACGTTCAAGATCCGGCAGCGGAAGACGCGCATGGCGCGGAATCCCCGTACGGGCGCGCCGGTGGAAGTGTCGGCCCGACCGGTGCCGGTGTTCAAGCCGTCCAAGGAGTTGCGCGCGATGGTGGCGGGCGTGGACGAGTCGGAACTCACGGACGACTGACGGGATACGCTCCGGCCGCTCGGCTGCGGCCGCAGACCTCGGCGTGCCGAGGCACAATTCGGGCCTCGGAGCGCTACTTGCCTTCGGGGCCTCGTTGCTAACTTGCAGCCAGTGATAACCCTCGATGTGCTCCTGTTTGCCTCCTACGCCGACGCCGCCGGCGCGGCCTCGGTACGCGTGTTGGTGGCCGACGGTGCGCGGGTGGCGGATGTGGTGCAGGCCGTGCGTATTGCGGCGCCCGCCATTGCGCTCCCGGCGCGGCCGCTGGTCGCGATCAATCATCGGTACGCGTCGCCCGAGGCGGTAATCGGAGCGACCGATGAAGTGGCGCTGATCCCGCCGGTGGCGGGGGGCTGATGCGCACTGCGCTCGTCACCCGGCCGATCGACGTGGCCGCGCTTGCCGCCGAGGTTGGAGCGCCGGCTCACGGTGCGCTCTCGCTCTTTGTCGGGACGGTGCGCAACGTGAACGATGGACGCGCGGTGGATGGCATCGAGTACAACGCGTATGCGCCGATGGCCGCGCGCGAGCTCGGGGAGATTGCGCGCGAAGCCGCGGCGCGCTTCGGCAGCGCGCAGATCGTGATCGAGCATCGCACCGGCTTTCTTGCCCTCGGCGAGGCGAGCGTGGCGATCGCGGTGGGGCACGAGAGGCGCGCGAACGCGATGGACGCGTCGCGCTGGATCATCGAGGAACTCAAGCGCCGGGTACCCATCTGGAAGCTCGAGCACTACGCCGACGGCACGCGCGAATGGGTGGCGCAGGGCCATGCGTGATCAATACGGACGCAGCATCGAGTACCTGCGCATCTCGGTGACGGATCGCTGCAACTTCCGGTGCATCTACTGCATGCCCGAACGCGGCATCAGCTGGCTGCCCAAGCCGCAGATTCTCTCGTACGAGGAGATCGCGGAGGTGGTGCGGCAGCTCGCGCCGCTCGGGTTGAAGCGGTTGCGGATCACCGGCGGCGAACCGACCGTGCGGCCCGACCTCGTGACGCTGGTCGGGATGCTGCGCTCGATCGACGGCGTCGAGGACATCGCGCTGTCGACCAACGGCGCCAAGCTGCCGCAGCTGGCGGCCGCCCTGCGCGCGGCGGGGCTCGATCGCGTGAACATGAGCGCCGATTCGCTGCGCCCCGAGCGGATTGCCGCCATCGCGCGGCGCGACCTGGGGTTCGACCCGGTGGCGGCGGCGATGGCGGCCACGGCGGCGGGGCTCGACCCGGTGAAGCTCAATGTCGTGGTGATTCGCGGCGTGAACGACGACGAGGTGGAGGACTTTGCCGCGCTCACCATCGAGCGCGCGTGGCATGTGCGCTTCATCGAGATGATGCCGGTGGGCGACCTCGCGAACACCGAGTTCGAGAAGGTGGTGCCGAGCGACGAAGTGCTGGCGCGCATCGCGGCGCGCTTCGGCCAGCTCGAACCGGCCGACGGTCCCGCGCGCGGCAATGGCCCGGCGCGGTACCAGAGAATCCCGGGCGCGGCGGGCACGATCGGCGTGATCACGCCGCTCACGCACACGTATTGCGACACGTGCAACCGCGTGCGGCTCACGGCCGACGGCCGGTTGCGCACCTGCCTGTACGGCGACCACGAGGTGAACCTGCGCGAGGCGCTGCGCGCCGGCGCGCCGCTGGCGCCGCTGTTCGAGCAGGCGTTGGCCAACAAGCCGAAGGAGCACGAGTTGCTGCAATTGCGGGTGGGCGGGTTGCGCGCGTTGAGCGAGATCGGAGGGTAAGGGTTTCCTTTTTTCGATCGTAGGGCAAATTGAGCCTGTGTTACGGGATTCCACGCGTTTACTTATGCGCGCGGCAATCGTAAATTTGGCCCGATCCGGCTGCATCGTTCGGTACTCTTTTTCCCGTGCTATCCATATGGTCAACAAGATTACCGTGGTCGGGGCCGGCAACGTCGGCGCCACGACCGCCCAGCGCATCGCCGAGAAGGAACTCGCCCACTCCGTCGTGATGGTCGACATCGCCGACGGCATTCCGCAGGGGAAGGGACTCGACCAGTGGGAGTCGGCGCCCATCGAGCTCTTCGACTCGCGCGTCACCGGTTCCACGGGGTACGAGGCCACGGCAGGCTCCGACATCGTGGTCATCACGGCCGGCATTGCCCGCAAGCCGGGGATGTCGCGCGACGACCTGCTGAACACGAACGCCGGCATCGTGAAGTCGGTAGCCGAGCAGGTGAAGGCCACGTCGCCGAAGGCAATCGTGATCGTCGTGTCGAACCCGCTCGACGTGATGTGCTACGTCGCCAAGCAGGTGACCGGCTTCCCGCGCGAGCGGGTGATCGGCATGGCGGGGATTCTCGACACCGCCCGCTTCCGGTCGTTCATCGCCGAGGCGCTGGACGTGTCGGTGCGCGACATCCAGGCGATGGTGCTGGGCGGGCACGGCGACACGATGGTGCCGCTCATCAGCTACACGTCGATCAGCGGCATCCCGATCCGCCAGTTCATGACGGATGCGCAGCTGCAGCCGCTGGTGGACCGCGCGCGCAACGGCGGCGCGGAGATCGTGAAGTTTCTCAAGACCGGCTCGGCGTACTATGCGCCGTCGTCGGGCGCGGTGCAGATGGTCGAGGCGATCGTCAACGACCAGAAGCGCATTCTCCCGTGCTCGGCGTGGCTCGACGGCGAGTACGGCATGAAGGGGCTCTTCCTCGGCGTGCCCTGCAAGCTTGGGCGCAACGGCCTCGAGAAGATCGTCGAGATCGAACTGACCGCCGACGAGAAGGCCGCGCTGGCCAAGAGCGCCGACGCGGTGCGAGAGCCGATGGGCGTGGTTAAGTTGTAAACTGATGATGCGGGGCCGGCGAACTGCCGGCCCCGCACCGCATCCCGGTCAACGAGCAGCGGATCGCTGCCAGATGGGCGCCCAATGTCGCCCAGCGGGGCACGCGTTCGCTCACAACCTCTGGATCATGCGACAGTTCTGGGATTCTTCGGTCGGCAAGAAGGTGGTGATGGGCCTCACGGGGCTGGTGCTCGTGGGCTTCGTCATCGGCCACATGGCCGGCAACCTGCAGATCTTCATGGGGCCCGAGCGCTACAACGCCTACGCCCGGTTCCTGCAGCACGACATCATCGAGGTGACGTGGGCGGTGCGCATCGCGCTGTTCGTGTCGGTGGTGCTGCATGCTCTGTCGGCGTGGCAGCTGTCGCGGCGCGCCTGGGCGGCGCGCCCGGTGGAGTACGCCATGCGCGAGGCGCAGGTGAGCACGTACGCGTCGCGCACGATGCGCTGGGGCGGCGTCTTCCTGTTCGTCTTCCTCATTCTGCACCTCGGCCAGTTCACGCTGGGCTGGAAGTGGCTGCTCCCCGAGTACATGCCCGACGGGGCGTACGGCAACGTGGTGCTCGCCTTCAGCCGCCCGCTGTGGGTGGTGTTCTACCTGGTGGCGATGTTCTTCCTGCTGCTGCACCTCTTCCACGGCACGTGGGCCGTGCTGCGCACGCTGGGCGTGGCGAAGAACGCGTCGGAGCCCCTGCAGCGGCGGTTGCCGCTGATCATCGCCCTCGTCGTGACCGTGGGCTTCAGTCTCGTACCGCTGGGCGTCGCGCTCGGCGTCGTGCGCTGAGGCGGAGACGCATATGAAACTCGACTCGAAAATCCCGTCCGGCCCGGTGCAGGACTCGTGGGACAAGCACCGCTTCGAGATGAAGCTGGTGAACCCGGCCAACAAGCGGAAATACCACGTGATCGTGGTCGGCAGCGGACTGGCCGGCGCGAGCGCGGCGGCCTCGATGAGCGAACTGGGGTACCAGGTGAGCTGCTTCGCCTACCAGGACTCGCCGCGCCGCGCGCACTCCATTGCCGCGCAGGGGGGCATCAACGCCGCCAAGAACTACCGCAACGACGGCGACAGCATCTGGCGGTTGTTCTACGACACGGTGAAGGGGGGCGACTTCCGCGCCCGCGAGGCCAACGTCTATCGGCTGGCGCAGGTGTCGGTGAACATCATCGACCAGTGCGTGGCGCAGGGTGTGCCGTTCGCGCGCGAGTACGGCGGCCTGCTGGCCAACCGGTCGTTCGGCGGCGCGCAGGTGAGCCGCACCTTCTACGCCCGCGGGCAGACGGGGCAGCAACTGCTACTCGGCGCGTACCAGGCGCTGGAAAAGGAGATCGCCCGCGGCGGCGTGAAGATGTACAACCGCCACGAGATGCTGGAGGTGGTGACGATCGGCGGCGTGGCGCGCGGCATCATCACGCGCGACCTCGTGACGGGCAAGGTGGAGGCGCACGTGGCCGACGCGGTGGTGCTGGGCACGGGCGGCTACGGCAACGTGTTCTACCTGAGCACCAACGCGCAGGGGTGCAACGTCACGGCAACGTACCGCGCGTACAAGAAGGGGGCGGCGTTCGCCAACCCGTGCTACACGCAGATCCACCCGACGTGCATTCCGGTGGCGGGTGAGCACCAGAGCAAGCTGACGCTGATGTCGGAGTCGTTGCGCAACGACGGGCGCGTCTGGGTGCCCAAGCGCCGCGAGGACGTGGGGAAGAAGCCGTCGGAGATCGCCGAGGAAGACCGCGACTATTACCTCGAGCGCAAGTACCCGAGTTACGGCAACCTCGCGCCGCGCGACATCTCGAGCCGCGCGGCGAAGGAAGCGTGCGATGACGGGCGTGGCGTCGGGCCCGGCGGGCGCGGTGTCTATCTCGATTTTGCCGATTCGATCGAGCGGCTGGGGGCCAGGGAGATTGGGGAGAGGTACGGGAATTTATTTGAGATGTACCAGCGGATCACCGACGAAGATCCGTACACGGTGCCGATGCGCATCTACCCGGCGTCGCACTACTCGATGGGCGGGCTCTGGGTCGACTACAACCTGATGAGCACGATTCCCGGACTGCACGTGATCGGCGAGGCCAACTTCAGCGATCACGGCGCCAACCGGCTGGGCGCGAGCGCGCTGATGCAGGGACTGGCCGACGGCTATTTCGTGCTGCCGTACACCATCGGCCACTACCTGGCGTCGAACAAGTTCGAGAAGGTGACCACGGACCACGCCGAGTTCCGCGCGGCGCTCGAGGCCGTGCAGCAGCGCACGTCGCGGCTGCTCGGCATCAAGGGGAAGCGGACGGCCGACTCGTTCCACCGGGAGCTGGGGAAGCTCCTGTGGGAGAAGTGCGGCATGGCTCGCAACGAGGCGGGGCTCAAGGACGCGTTGCGGCAGATTCCGGCGCTGCGCGAGGAGTTCTGGCAGAACCTCACCGTGCCGGGGAGCGGCAACGAGCTGAACCAGCAATTGGAGAAGGCCGGGCGCGTCGCCGACTTCCTCGAGTTCGGCGAGCTGCTCTGCCGGGATGCGCTGCACCGCGAGGAGTCGTGCGGCGGCCATTTCCGCGAGGAGCACCAGGAGGAGGGCGAAGCGAAGCGGAACGACGACAAGTTCTGCTACGTGGCCGCCTGGGAGTACACCGGCGACAACACGGCGCCGGTGCTCAACAAGGAACCGCTCGAGTTCGAGAACGTGCATCTCGCCACCCGCAGCTACAAGTGAGTGATTGACGAATGCCTGGAACATTGAATCTCACGCTCAAGGTCTGGCGGCAGGCCGGCCCGAACGCACCCGGCGCGTTCGAGACGTACGCGGCGCGCGGCGTCAGCACCGAAAGTTCGTTCCTCGAAATGCTCGACGTGGTGAACGAGCAACTGGTGCTCGAGGGCAAGAGCCCGATCGCATTCGACCACGACTGCCGCGAGGGGATCTGCGGCATGTGCGGCCTGATGATCAACGGCGCCGCGCACGGGCCGAGCAAGCTGACGACGACGTGCCAGTTGCACATGCGGTCGTTCAAGGATGGCGACTCGATCACGATCGAGCCGTGGCGGGCGAAGGCCTTCCCGGTGGTGCGCGACCTCATCGTCGACCGCAGCCCGTTGGACCGCATCATTCAGGCCGGCGGGTTCATCTCCGTGCCGACGGGGGCGCCGCAGGATGCCAACGCGCTGCCGATCGGCAAGCAGGAGGCCGACGAGTCGATGGACGCGGCGGCGTGCATCGGATGCGGCGCCTGCGTGGCGGCGTGCCCCAACGCGTCGGTGAGCCTGTTCACCGCGGCGAAGATCGGGCACCTCGGGCTGCTGCCGCAGGGCCAGCCCGAGCGGTATCGCCGCGCGCTGAGCATGACGACGCAGATGGACCTCGAAGGATTCGGCGGATGCACGCTGTTTGGCGAGTGCATGGAAGCCTGCCCCAAGGGGATCAGCATCGACTTCATCAAGCGGATGCACGGCGATTTCATCGTGGCGACGGTGAAGAAGGCACCGGAGAAGGTGATGCTGGGGGCGGGGTAGGACGCGAAGGAACACGAAGGGCCCGCTTGCAGAGCGGGCCCTTCGTGTTTCCTGGTGCGCGACGCGCCGTCGTGGTGCCTGTTGTCGCCAGGTCTTCCAGTTTGCGCGAGCGATCGGTCGTCGCTTTGCGCTACGGAATCTCGACCTTGGAGGCCCGCCGCGGCGCGACCGTCACGACGTCGATGCTCGACGGCCCGGCCTCAGTGCCGGTGGTATACACGGCCACGACATCGAGCGGCCGACGGGTCGGTATGATGAGGAACCCCTTCAGGAAGCCGTCGGTATGTGCGCTTTTGAGGATCTCCTCGCAGTCGATCTCCAGGGCGCGCGTGCGTCCGAGGTTGATCGACGGTCCGTTGAAGACGGTTCCTTGTATCGGAGCGGCTTGCGTCGAGGCGATCTGCGTGCGGATGCTGATCGAGTCGGACGACGCATTGTGAATGTTGATCGCCGTGAAGTAGCGGCCGGGGAAGACCGCATCCCAGGTCTTCGGTGCCTTCGCACCGCAGACGAACTTCACCGGGTAGACGACGGTGGTGTCCTGCGCCGGGGATGGCGCAGGGGACAGCCCGGTCAGCATCGCGACCGCGGCGACGTGCAGTACGAAGCGCATGATACCCTCCTGTGACAGTGGAGTGGATCTCGCTCACCATTCGAGAGAATGGCAAGACCAGATGAACGTGCAGCGACCGTGGGCGCTCCGCCATGCCGTTTGGAGCGCGGCGGTCGGGTGCGGCTGGCGGACTGCGCGGCAACGCCGCACTATCAGGCCGCGCCCGGGACAGTCCGTGGCGCCTTGCGGCCCACCATTGCCGGAGTAGTTCGTCATGCGCTCGATCCCTCGGTGTATCGCGCTCGTCGCCGCCCTGTTGCTGCCCTCGTGGGCTATCGCGCAGCAGCGCGAACTCCCCATCGAGCAGTTGATGTCGGCGCCGTATCCCGGCGGGCTGACCACCGCACCAAGTGGCGGGCTTGTTGCCTGTGTGCTGAATGACAAGGGGGTACGCAACATCTGGGTGGCCGCACCGCCGGACTACCGGGGGCGCAAGGTCACCTCTTACGCAAAGGACGACGGCCAGGAACTCGGCGGCCTCGTCTTCTCCAGGGATGCCACAACGCTCTTCTTCACCCGGGGACAGGGACCAAACCGCGCGGGGGAAAGCCCAAATCCGACGAGCGATCCCGATGGCGCGGAAGTCGCGCTCTGGCGCGTGCTGGTGGCCGGTGGGGCGCCGGTGCGCATTGGTGCGGCTAGTTCGCTCGCGATTTCACCCGATGGCCGCACGATGGCGTTCGTGCGCCGCGGCGCGATCTGGACGGGACCGGTGGACGAGAGCAAGCCGGCGGCGCAGGCGGCCACCGTGCGCGGAGGCATCGGCACGCTGTCGTGGTCGCCCGACGGGAGCCGGCTGTTGTTCGTGAGCAACCGCGGCACGCATGCGTTCGCGGGGATTCTCGACCTCGCGGGCCGCTCGATCACGTGGATGGCGCCGAGCGTGGACACCGATGAGAGCGCGACGTGGTCGCCGGACGGAAAGCAGGTGGCGTTCCTGCGCATGGCGGCCGCGGCGTGGCACACGCTGTTCACGCCCGAGCGGCGCGGCGAACCGTGGTCGATTGTCGTCGCCGACGCGTTGACCGGGAAGGCGCGCACCGTATTTCGCGCCGACACGGGGCGCGGCTCGGTGTATCGCGCGATCGTCGGGCCGCAACTGACGTGGGCCGCGGGCGACCGGTTGGTCTTTGCGTGGGAGAAGACCGGATGGACGTCGCTCTATTCCGTACCGGCCGGCGGTGGAGCGCCCGTACTGCTCACGCCGGGCGAGTTCGAGGTGGAGTACGTGACGTTCACGCCTGATAAGCGTGAGGTGGTGTTCAACTCGAACCAGGGGGACATCGACCGCCGCGACATCTGGCGCGTGAGCGTCGCGGGCGGGCCGCCGCGCGCGGTGACGACCGGAGCTGACATCGAGTGGCAGCCGGCCGTGACGAGCGACGGCGGCGCGATCGCCTTTCTCAAGTCGGGCCCGCGCAAGCCGGCGCGTGCCGTGATCCAGGTAGGGAGCGCCGAGCCGAGGGAGCTTGCGCCGGGCACCATTCCGGCCGACTTCCCCGAGCAAGCGCTGGTCGAGCCGCAGCAGGTGATCTTCACGTCAACGGATGGCATGAAGATTCATGCGCAGCTCTTCCTGCCGCCGGGGGCGAAGGCGGGGGACAAGCGGCCGGCGGCGATCCACTTCCATGGCGGGTCGCGCCGCCAGATGCTGCTCGGCTGGAACTACTCCAGCTATTACGCCAACGCGTATGCGTTCAACCAGCACCTCGCGAGCAAGGGATACGTGGTGCTGTCGGTGAACTACCGCAGCGGCATCGGCTACGGCATGGAGTTTCGCGAGGCGCTCAACTACGGCGCGGCGGGGGGGAGCGAGTACCAGGACGTGATGGCGGCCGGGTTGTACCTCGCCGGGCGCGGTGAAGTGGATCCCAAGCGAATTGCGTTGTGGGGCGGATCGTACGGCGGCTACCTGACGGCGATGGGGCTGTCGCGCGCGTCCGATCTATTTGCGGCCGGCGTGGACTTTCATGGCGTGCACGACTGGAACGTCGGCATCGCGACGTTCTACCCCACGTACAATCCCCTCGAGGACCCCGAGCGCACGCGGCTGGCGTTCCAGTCGTCGCCCATGTCGTCGGTCGACGGTTGGCGGTCGCCGGTGCTGGTGATTCATGGCGACGACGACCGGAATGTGCGCTTTGTCGAGACGGTGACGCTGGTCGAAGCGTTGCGGGCGCGGCACGTGGAGGTGGAGCAGCTCGTTTACCCGGACGAGATCCACGGTTTTCTGCGGTGGGACCGGTGGGTGGAGGCGTACAAGGCGTCGGCCGAGTTTCTGGATCGGCGGCTGGGCATCAACCGGAGATGACGGTGTGGCGTCGCGCGGGGTAGAATAGGTTAGAAGACCCTGCGCGAAAGTGGAGGCTTGGATGAAGCGCATCGCTGGGCGTACTCGCATGTGGCGCGCCGGCTCAGTGGTCGCCGCGTGCGCGGCGGCCGCGGTCGTGTGGGCGTGCAGCACGTCGCCCAGCACAACCGACCCCGCCACGCCGCCGGCTGCACCGCCGACCACGCCGCCGACTGTGCTGACGACGTTGCCACGCGCGTTGACGGCGAGCGAAGTGAAGGTGCGCGACGCGGCCAATGCGTTCGCCTTTGCGCTCTGGGGCAAGGTCAGCGCCGCGCAGCGCGACAGCAACGTCTTCGTGTCGCCGTTGAGCGCGTCATTCGCGCTGGGCATGACCATGAACGGCGCGGCCGGGACGACGGCCGACCAGATGCGGCAGGCGCTGCAGTTCGGCGGCGCGTCGATGGCCGAGGTCAACGGCGGATACAAGTCGCTCATCGCGCTGCTGACGTCGCTTGATGCGGGCGTGCAGATGCAGATCGCGAACTCCATCTGGTACCGGCAGGACTTTCCGTTCCGGCAGTCGTTCTTCGACACGACGCGGGTGTACTTCGACGCCAAGGTTCAGGGCCTCGACTTTGGCAACGTGCCGGCGTCGCTGGCGGCGATCAACGGCTGGGTGAACACCGCGACCAACGGGCGGATTCCGGCGGTGCTCGACCGCATCGCGAGTTCGCAGGTGATGTTCCTGATCAATGCCATCTACTTCAAGGGGAGCTGGCGGCAGAAGTTCGACCCCAAACTGACGACGGCGTCGACGTTCACGGCCGCGGGCAACTTGGCGCAGCCCGTGCAGTTGATGAACCGGCTCGATACGCTGTCGTACGTCGAGACCGCGACGTACCAGGCGGCGGACCTGCCGTACGGCAATGCGGCGTTCAGCATGACGGTGCTATTGCCGAAGGCCGGCACGGACGTCGAATCACTGGCGGCGTCGCTCACACCTGCGATGTGGCAGGCGCTGACGGCCAGCTTCCATGTGCAGAAGGTGATCTTCGCGATGCCGAAGCTGACGCTCAAGTACGAGCGGAAGCTCAACGGCGACCTTCAGGCGCTCGGCATGGTCGTGCCGTTCGCGGCGGGCGGGGCGGACTTCACGCAGATGGCGCCGGCGCCGGCGGGGAACCAGCTGTATATCGACTTCGTGAAGCAGAACACGTTCGTCGACATCAACGAAGAGGGGACGGAGGCCGCGGCGGTGACGACGGTCGGGGTGGGCGTGACGTCGATGCCTGTGTATCCGGTGATGCGCGTCGACCGGCCGTATTTGTTCGTGCTGCGCGAGCGGTTGACGGGGACGGTGGTGTTTGTGGGGAAGATCGTGAGGGTGCCGGGCGGGTGACGCGCCGCGGAAGAAGTAGCTGTGGATTCAGCATCCGCGCTACCTTGTCGAGTGCGATTGTCTCTTCTCGAATCGTTTCGCGATGGCATTCTCTTCCGCTAGAACCAGCGTCATGAGTTGTCGAAACGCGACCCAATACTCCATCTGGCAACTACGAAGACTCGGCAGATCGACCATCATCTCGAGCGCCTCGGCCAGTTGATCCTCGTGCGAATTGAGGAGACCGGCAAATCGTCGGGCGACCTGTCCTGCCCCCAGCGAATGCGCGTAGGCTTCGAGCCGGATTCGCAAGACAAACTGTCTCCCGAGGACATCGTTGAACAAGGCACGTCTCGCAACCGTCCCCGTCGAAGGATCGATGACGGCTGGCAGTTGCTCTGACAGCAACTTCACCCCGTCGTGCGCATACAATTCGACGGCGGAGAGCACCGGTCGAGTAACGTGCTCCTTGAACTCATCAATGGTATCTCGCAATCGGCGACTTGCCTCATTGCTTTCACGGGCACGTGCGCTTTCCCTCACTGCCCACGCGGCCGCGGCGGCTGCCACTGCAGCCGAGACCGCAGAGATGATGTCAGCCGCGCCGCTGTCGCCACTCATTGGAACATCGTCGACACGCGACTAGAACTCTGTGAGAGGTGAGTCGTCGGCGAGTGCTTGCCGAATGCCCTCGTCAAGCGCGAGGGCGAATGTGGCTCCAGAGAACTTGAAGACATTTCTGAAGCCTTCCTCTCCGAGTCGTCTCACCGATGGTCCGAAGAGACCTAGAAAGAACGACGACGTCACCGCGAGCGTATCTTCAGGAATGAAGACGTCAATCAGAGTTGCCGTTGTGTCAACGCTATCAAGGCCAAGCTGCATCCGGAGGCCTTCGCCCCTCGGACGGCCGGCATATACTTGGGAACCGTGTGAGCGGTACTGACCGAGGTCAATAGGCATTCGTAGGCTTCACGTTTGGCACTGAATGAAGGTGCTCGATGTCTAGGAAGAAGCGCAAGCTGATCACGGTTCCCGGAAAGCCCTTCCGAAGATGCCTGACCGCCGAGGAATCAGGGCGTTCATTCAAGTCGTTCGACGCATTGAACGCGACCATTCTTCGCGCACGTCCCACACCCCACTGCTTTAGCGTAATGGGGTAGGTGCCATCGAAGACAATTGAGGTGTGTCCCGAGATTAGAGCCATTCTCGGCTTCTCCGCTCCTGTCGAAAGCTGGCCAAGTTTGAGAAAGTACTCTACCAGGTCGGCGGTTCCGTTGCCGCGGTCACCCTTGCCCGTAGGGTTTAACCTACTTACACCCTCCTGCAACGCATAGAGCGTCCAGAGATCTTCGGGTTCCCACTCGCGCCGGGAAAACAGTGACAGCCCTGCATGCCTGTCTACGAGTGTTTCAATCGATGTTCGAAGCGAGCAGCCCGAAGGCAGGTCGCTAAGCGACTCGTAGATAGATCGACCGAAATTGAAAATGGTGATGTGACAGTCGCCCTGAGTCGACTTGGGTTCATGGTGGAGGTATGCCGCGATCCACCAGTCGCCGTTCGGGGAGTGCAACTCAGCATTATCCAGCACCTCACAAAGCAGGCAGCCGAGTTGCATTGCGGAAGGATCGGTAAGGCGATGCTGAAGTCTGCCTAAACACGAGTTGACGTATTTCACGACCTCCGTGGTTCGCACTTCCTTAGGTGTACTGTCACGCGCTCGTGTCGTAGTGCGTGCGCCGCCTCGAACAAGAGGGAAGCAGTGAAAGTCGGGCAAGGAATAGTCTGTAACTCCAAGCTGCTTCGGAATCCCGGACGTTAGCACGATCGCCTTCTGCTTCGGATCGGACGGTAGTCGGCCGGCAAACGACACATGAAAGTGACGTTGGGCATCGAGTGCGATGGCTGAAAGCACCGATTCTGCGCACAGGTCGCTGTGCTGACACTCAGAATGGTCCACCCGGACTCGAGCGTTGCGTTCACGTACTATCATGTGCGCGAATCGCGCGAGTGCGGCGAGCGTAGCTTCTGGATTCTCAATGAACGAAAAACTCTGCGGGATCCGCACCGTTGCGGCTACATCATTCGCTGAATAGTGGTGCGACTTCGCAAGCGAGCCGAGATAGGCAGGGGCGCGGACAAGTCGAGTCACGGAACTTGTTCCGGCCTTTCCCTTGGCCTCGCGCCGTGAAAGCCGGCGTAGTTTCCAGAGTCTGCGCAGGAGACGCGCAAGTCGTTTTCGTTCTTCCTCTGGGTCGATTCGACGCATTCGCGTCCCTTGCCTCAGATCTTCGGCAACGTCACGCCCACCTGCCCCTGATACTTCCCGCGCTTGTCCTTGTAGCTCGTCACCGGCGGCGCGTTCCCTTGGAAGAAGAGCACCTGGGCTATCCCCTCGTTCGCGTAGATCTTCGCGGGCAGGGGAGTGGTGTTCGAAATCTCGAGCGTCACGAACCCTTCCCACTCGGGCTCGAACGGCGTGACGTTGGTGATGATGCCGCAGCGCGCGTAGGTGCTCTTGCCCACCGTGATGGTCATCACGTCGCGCGGAATGCGGAAATACTCGACGCTGCGCGCCAACGCGAACGAGTTGGGCGGCACGATGCACACATCGCCCTCGAACTCGACAAAACTCTTGGGGTCGAAGTTCTTGGGATCGACAATCGAGTTCAGCACGTTCGTGAAGATCTTGAACTCGCGCGCCACCCGCATGTCGTACCCGTACGCGCTCACGCCGTACGAGATGACCCCCGATCGAACCTGCGAGTTCTCGAACGGTTCGATCATGCCGTGTTTCTGGGCCATCTCGGTGATCCAGGCGTCGTTCAGGATAGACATGTGCTTGCGTTGCGGGTTAATGGGTGCGGACGAAGATACGAGCTCGCGCGTACGGCGAGGAAGAGGGAGGGGTGCGGGGGCTTGGAAGGGGTGAGGAGTGTGGGTGGGGGAGCGGGGATGAGAGGACCCCTCGGCGCCGCCTACGGCTCCACCCTCACCCCCGCCCGCAGCATCCACCCGCGTACCGGGACGTCCGCGGCCGCGGGAGGCTCGTGGAAGTGGCCGGCCACGTAATCGACGCCCAGCTCGCCCTGAACCTGCCGCGTGATGGGGTGCGTCAGGCTGACCTGCGGAACCCAGAGCGTAGCCGCCGTGGCGCCATGCGACGTCCACCGCTTCCACTCGAGGCCGACGTTGTACGTCGCTGAACCGATGCTCCCTCGCGTGTCGGCGAACAAGGCGACGATCGACGAGCCGGCGCGCACCTGCGCGCCGCCCGACGTCACGGGCGCGGAGCGCAGCATCCATCCGCCGGCCTCGAAATCCAAGCCGCCAACCGGAAGCGCATATCCGCCGCGCACCAGCGTGCGCGATCCGCCTGTCAGGCTCGCGCCGTCACGCTTGGCAGGCGACAGGGCCATCGCTGACGTTCCGAGCGACACACGCCCCGGCCCCCACGCGCGCTCCGCGTCGGCTCGCAGGCGCCAGCGCACGCCCGGCGCCACCGCCACCGTGTGCAGCGACGGCGCCAGTTCGTCGTACGATGCGGTCCATTCGCCGCCCGCCGCCGCGCCCCAGTTCCAGGCGCCGAGCGTGCGGACGAAGAAGGTGCCGGCCGAGAGCGACGGCGCGTTGCGACGGCGGTACATGGCCGACGGCAGCAGGTCAGGGGGTAGCGGCAAACGCCGGATGTCGTCGTCCACCCCGTGCACGTCGCGCATGGGGAATGCGCCGCCCACGGTCAACGACACACCGGACGCGCCGAGCGGCTGCGTGTAGCGCGCGTGCACATCGGTGAAGCCCCAGGCGTGAAAGACGTCGTTGGCCGGCGTGTCGGCGCGGTTCGTCGACCAGATGCTCGACAGGTCGAACCGGCCGCGCCCGAGCGGGAGCGACGTACTGAGCGGCACCGACAGCTCGTACAGGCTGAGCCGGCGATTGCCGGCCCCCTCGAACCACGCTTCGCCGTACTCGCTCTCGTTGCCTTCGGTGGCGAGGCCGGCCTCCGTGGGATCGTCGCCGGCCGCCGCCGTCGCACCAGGCATGGGGACCACGCCGCCCAGCGAGCCGGCCAGCCCTGCCGCGACCAGCCCGCCCGCGTCGAACGCCGCATTCACGCCTGGATCGGCGTCGAGCGCGCGCCGCAACAGGCGTTCGGCCTGCGGCGCGTCGCCGCTTTCGAGCGCATCCATGGCCGCCGCCCACGATACAAAGGCATCGACGTTCCCGGCAGGACGGTCAACGATCGCCCGACGCTCGGCGCTCGTTGGCTCGACGCCCAGCGCGCGCAGGACGTCGATGGCGAGTCGGCGTTCCACGCCGAACAGGTCGGTGAGCGGGCCGGCCTGCGCGGCGGTGGCATCGACGCGCGAGCGCGCGAGGTTCACCACTCGCGCGGTGAGGCGCAGCGCCGCCCCGGACTGCTGTGCGTCGAGCACGACGATGTCGGCCGCGCCGAGGAGCAGCCACGAGCGCGGGCGCGACCATTCGTCCACACCGGTGCGCGCGAGCTCTGCCACGATGGCCTGCGCCTGCATCCGTTCGACGACGCGCAGGGCATGCACGCGCGCGAGGTCAGTCGTCAGGAAGTCGGCGAGAGCGGGGCCGAGGCCGCGAAGGTCGTCGCCGGAGGTGGTGCCGGCAAGCACGGCCACGGCGCCGCGGTGCGCGGGCCGCGTGCGCGACTGCTGCTCTGCGGCCACGGCCTGCGCGACCGCGCGTCGTGCGTCGGCACGGCGGTGCTCGAGACGGCGCCTCTCGGCGGCGGGCGACTGCGCGAAGGCCGCGCCGGAGCAGAGAACGAGCAGCAGAAGGGGGCGCATCATCGGCGGGGTGGAGGAAGACGCGGCGGCGCACCGATCAGGCGGAGAATCGGCAACGTTCCTCAAAAGAAATATACACGCGCTTTCCCTGACAATTCTTCGGGTAATGCCCTATGTCAGTTCCACTCGTATTCGCGCGTTGACACTCTCCGCACACGCCGCCTACTTTTCAAGACTGCACGCGCTCGTGAATTCCTTCACGAAGTCGGACTAACGGCATGGACCGCAACTACATTCCCGTCCTCTTCCTGCTCGGCATCGCCGTCCTGACCGCGGTGGCGATCATCGGCTTGTCGCACCTTGTGATGCGCAGCCGCCCGACCCCGGTGAAGCAGCAGGCGTACGAATCGGGCATGCCCCCGCTGGGCGATGCCCGCGAACGGTTTTCGGTGAAATTCTACATGGTGGCGATGCTGTTCATCGTGTTCGACATCGAAACCGTGTTCATGCTCCCGTGGGCGGCGTACTACCGCCAGCTCTCGTGCCACGTGCCGCTCGTCGCCGGCGCCTGCCCCGCGGGACAGATCTCGTTCTTCGGGCTCGGCGAAATGCTGGTCTTCATGGCCATTCTGTTCGCCGGCTTTGCCTACGTCTGGAAGAAGGGGGCCCTCCAATGGGACTGACCTCATCGACTGCGCCCGGCGTCGTCTCGGTCGAAGCGGCGCACAGCGAAGGGTGGATTACCACCCGGCTGGACTTCCTGGTCAACTGGGGTCGCGCCAACTCGCTGTGGCCCATGCCGTTCGGCACCGCCTGCTGCGCCATCGAGTTCATGGCTACCGCCGCATCGAAGTTCGACCTTGCGCGCTTCGGCATGGAGCGCATGGGATACTCGCCCCGCCAGGCTGACGTCCTGATCTGCGCGGGGCGCGTTCCGTTCAAGCTCGCCCCCGTGCTGCGCCGCATCTGGCAGCAGATGCCCCAGCCGAAGTGGGCCATCTCGATGGGCGCCTGCGCCTCGACCGGCGGGATGTTCGACAACTACGCCGTGGTCCAGGGCATCGACACGATCATCCCCGTCGACGTCTACGTGCCGGGGTGCCCGCCGCGCCCGGAGGCGCTGATATACGGCATCATGATGCTCCAGAAGAAGGTGATGAAGGACCGGATGTCCGACACTGCCGCGCGGATGGAGATGGAGCCCGATCCGACGAGCCAGCTCTACATTCCGGCGTCGCGCATCGACAAGCTGTCCGAAGCGTTCGGGAACTCCATCAACCAGACGCGGAGCGGGCAGTGAGCGAGTTCACGGTGATTCACGCGGGGAGCGCGCCGGATCTGCCCGTGCCGGCGACGCCGAAGAAGGTGCCGCACCGCGGTGGCGCCGCCAACCCGTCGGCCGACGCGCTCAAGGCGCAGTTTGGCGACGCGATCGTGCGGACCGACGTGGTGTGGGGCGAGACCTCCGTCACGATCGACCCGGCCCGCGCGCTCGACATCGTCCGCTGGCTGCACGACGACCCGACGCAGTGCTACGAGTACCTGGTGGACGTGACCGCGGTGGAGTTTCGCGACCACGCCGTGCCGATCGAAGTGATCTGGCACCTGCGCTCCATCAAGTACCGCCGCTTCCTGCGCCTCAAGGGACTGATCGCCAAGGGACAGCCGCTCAAGGTCCCGTCGATCTGGCCGGTGTACAAGGGCGCCGATTGGCTCGAGCGCGAGTGCTACGACATGTTCGGCATGCAGTTCGACGGGCACCCCGACCTGCGGCGCATCCTGCTCTGGGAGCAGTACGCCGAGGGCTTCCCGCTGCGCAAGGACTTCCCGCTGCGCGGGCGCTTCAGCCGCGCCGAGCAACTGCGCCAGGCGCTCGCCGCCAACCCCGAGGCCCGCTACTCGATGGAAGAGCTGACCATCGCCGATGCCTTCCAGGAGCTCCCGACCGACATGCGCGCCCGCATCAAGGGCGGCGAGTCGACGGGAGAATAGCCGATGGCCACCAAGCGAACTGTCGAAGTCGAACTCTCGACCACCGGCCTCGGCGCCGACGGCCGGCCGCAGCGGATCCCGCTGGTCAGCGGCGACACGGCCGGCCTGGCCCTGCAAGCGCCACCCGCCCTCGAGCCCGATCTCGAAGGCGAGCACATGCTCATCAACATCGGGCCGCAGCACCCGGCGACGCATGGCGTGCTCCGCCTGGTGCTCGAGCTCGACGGCGAGACGGTGGTGCGCTGCATCCCGCACATCGGCTACCTGCATTGCGGCTTCGAGAAGATCGGCGAGTACCGCCAGTACAACCAGATCATTCCGTGGACCGACCGCGACGACTACCTGAACTGCGTCGGCAACAACATCGCGTTCTCGCTCGGGGCGGAGCAGCTGTTCGGGATCGAGATCACGCCACGCTGCACGGTGCTGCGCGTGATCGGCATGGAGCTGTCGCGCATCGCGTCGCACCTGGTCTGGATGGGGACGACGGGCATCGACATCGGCGCGTTCACGCCGTTCCTCTGGAGTTTCCAGGAGCGCGAGAACATCTACAACCTGTTCGAGGGCTGGGTGGGGGCGCGGCTCACGACGAGCGCGTCGCGCGTGGGCGGCATGGCGGCCGACGTACCCGACGGCTGGCTCGACGGGCTGCGGGCGTTCATCCGGTCGTTCCCGAAGACGCTCGACGAATGCGACCGGATGCTGACGCGGAACGGCATCTGGGTGAGCCGCACGATCGGGCTGGGCGTGATGTCGCCCGACGAGGCGCTCAACTATGGCCTGTCGGGTCCGATGTTGCGGGCGAGCGGCGTGGACTACGACGTCCGCAAGGACTTTCCGTATCTCGACTACGAGACCTACGATTTCGAGGTCCCGGTGGGAGTGAACGGCGACGTCTACGACCGGTACCTCGTGCGCATGGAAGAGATGCGCCAGTCGGTGCGCATCATCGAACAGGCGATCGCGCGCCTGCCCGACGGCCCCGTGAACGTGGACGACCCGCGCGTCATCCTGCCGCCCAAGCACAAGGCGACGAGCGAGATGGAGAGCATGATCCATCACTTCAAGAACGTGATGGAAGGGCCGCGTCCGCCGGCCGGCGAGGCGTACGTCGCCGTGGAAGCCCCGAAGGGCGAGAAGGGCTACTACATGGTGTCCGACGGCTCGGCGAAGCCCGTGCGGTGGCGCATCCGGCCGCCGTCGTTCGTGAACCTGTCGGCCATCCCGAAGATGGTCGAGGGCCACCTGCTGTCGGACGTGATAGCGATCAACGCGTCGATCGACATCGTGATGGGCGAGATCGACCGATGATCCCAGTGAACCAGAGCGCGAGAGTGCACGCATGAGCCACGGTCCTTCCGCGTCCGGCGGGGCGGTTGTCCAGCCCCCGCCCGGCCACCACGACGAGCCCTACGTGCCGGTGTTCACCGCCGGTGGCGCGCCGCGCGCCAAGCTCGACGACATTCTGACGCGCTACCCGACGAAGCAGGCCGGGCTGCTGCCCGCGCTCTGGATCGTGCAGGACGAGCGCGGCTGGGTGAGCGAGCACGCCATGAAGGAAGTGGGCGACGTGCTTGGCCTCACCGCCGCCTACGTCAAGGGCGTGGTGACGTTCTACACCATGTACCACCAGCATCCGGTGGGCAAATGGTTCATCCAGGTCTGCACCACGTCGTGCTGCAATTGCATGGGAGCCGAGGGCGTGGTGAAAGCGTTCCTCGAGCAGACCGGGTGCGGCGAGCTGGGCCTCACGTCGGCCGACGGCAAGTACACGGTGATCGAGGTGGAATGCCTCGGCGCGTGCGGCTTCTCGACGCCGATCATGATCAACGACGAGTTCATCGACAGCGTGAGCGTCGCGAAGGTTCCCGAGATTCTCGGGAAGTATTGCTGATGCAGGGCACCGCAGCAGGAGCACGGCAGGACAGATCGTCCGTCGACCGTCTACCGTCTACCGTCTGACACATGGGCTATCCTCACAAGAGCCATCCGCGCGAGACGCCGATTCTCAGCAAGCACTTCGGCGACCCCGAAGCGCGCACGCTGGAGGGGTGGAAGGCGCGCGGCGGCTACAAGGCGCTGCCCGAGGCGCTGACCACCGATCCGGTGGCGATCCAGAACGTCATCAAGGAATCGGGGCTGCGCGGGCGCGGCGGCGCCGGGTTCCCGACCGGCCTCAAGTGGTCGTTCATGAAGCTCGGCGACGGCAAGCCGCACTACCTGTGCTGCAACGCCGACGAGTCGGAGCCGGGGACGTTCAAGGACCGCGAGATCATGCGGTGGACGCCGCACGCCTTGATCGAAGGGTGCGCGATCGCCGCGCACGCGATCGGCGCGGAGACGTGCTACATCTACATCCGCGGCGAGTTTACCGAGCCGATCAGTGTCATGGAGCGCGCGCTGGCCGATGCCCGCGCCGCGGGGCTGATCGGCAAGAACGCGTGCGGGTCGGGGAAGACGGTGGACCTCTGGGTGCACCGGGGCGCCGGTGCGTACATCTGCGGCGAAGAGACGGCCCTGATGAATTCCATCGAGGGGCGGCGCGGGAATCCGCGCATCAAGCCGCCGTTCCCTGCGGTGGCGGGCCTGTTCGGCCAGCCGACGACGATCAACAACGTCGAGACGCTGGCGGCGGTGCCGCACATCCTCAACAACGGCGCCGAGTGGTACAAGGCGATGTGCCTGGGCAGCCCGAAGAGCACCGGGAGCAAGCTGTTCTCGGTGTCGGGCAACGTGACACGGCCGGGCAACTACGAAGTGCCGATGGGCTTCTCGTTCAAGGAATTCCTCTACGACCTGTGCGGCGGCCCGCTGCCGGGGCGGAAGTTCAAGGCGATCATTCCGGGCGGGTCGTCGGTGCCGGTGATCACCGTCGCGGAAGCCGAGCGCGTGAAGATGGACTACGAGGGCTTCCTCGAGGTCGGCACGATGCTGGGCTCGGGCGGCGTCATCATCTTCGACGACGCACAGTCGATGCCCAAGCAGCTGGCGCGGCTCGCGCGGTTCTACGCGCACGAGAGCTGCGCGCAGTGCACGCAGTGCCGCGAGGGCACGGCGTGGATGACGAAGATTCTCGAGCGCATCGTGGCCGGGCAGGGGACGTTCGAGGACCTCGACACGATATTCGAACTGACCGAGAGCATGACCGGCAAGACGATCTGCGTGCTGAGCGACTCGTGCGGCGCCCCCGTGTGCAGCGGGATCACGCGGTTCCGCGGCGAGTTCGAGGCGCTGATCACGGGCAAGCGCTCCTCCACCGTGGCGGTGACGGCCTGATGACGGAACCGAAGCTCGTCAACCTGACCATCGAGGGGCGCGCGGTCAGCGTTCCCGAGGGAACGACCATCCTCGAGGCGGCGAAGACCGCCGGGGTGCTCATTCCGCACTACTGCTACCACCCCGGGCTCAAGATCGTCGGCGTCTGCCGCATGTGCCTGGTGGACGTGGAGAAGATGCCCAAGCTGGCGCCGTCGTGCGCGACGACCGTCGGGGAAGGGCAGGTGGTGCATGTCTACAGCCAGAAGGCGCTCGACGCCCGCAAGGGCGTGCTCGAGCTGCTCCTCATCAACCATCCGCTCGATTGCCCGATCTGCGACCAGGCGGGCGAGTGCGAGCTGCAGGATTACACGTACCAGGAAGGACGCGCCGACTCGCGCTATCACGAGGCCAAGCGGTTCAACCCGGCCGAGGATTTCGGCGGCGACGTGCTGTACGTCACCAACCGCTGCATCCTGTGCACGCGCTGCGTGCGATTCATGGGCGACGTGGCCGGCGACCGGGCGCTCTGCGTCGAGGAGCGTGGCGACCGTGCGCACATCGGCATCGCCCCCGACCGCGACCTGTCGCACGCGTGGGGGGCCAACGTCATCGACCTCTGCCCGGTGGGGGCGCTGGTCAGCAAGGACTTCCTGAACAAGGCGCGCGCCTGGGAACTCGACCGCACGGCGTCGGTCTGCCCCAGTTGTTCGCAGGGGTGCAACATCACGCTCGAGTTGCGCGACGCGGAGGTGGTGCGCTTGAAGCCGCGGTCGAACCTGGCGGTGAACCACTTCTATATGTGTGACGAAGGGCGGCTCAACTATCGCTGGATCAACCGCGCCGACCGGCTGGAGACGCCGATGGTGGCGGGGAAGCCGGCGACGTGGGAGGCGGCATTGCACGCCGCCGGCACGGCGCTCTCGGGGCGCAGCGTGCACGTGGTGGCCGGTGCCTCGCTCAGCAATGAAGCACTCTGGCTGCTGAAGCAGGCGGCCGGGACGGGCACGTTCCGCGTGGCGCAGGGCGGCGAAGCGGCGTTGCCGGGGGTGCCGGATCTGGCGCTGCGTGCCGACCGCGCGCCGAACGGCACGGGCGCCGAGTTGCTCGGGTTCACCCGCAGCGAGAATCCGCTGGCGGGTGCGGGCGGCGTGGTCGTGATTGCCGGCGAGGACTGCGCCGGGCTCGACACGTCGGGGCTGGCGTCGGCGTCGGCGGTGATCGCCATCGGCACGGTGCTTCCGAAAGGACTGCCGGCGCACGCGATCGTCCTTCCGATCGCGAACTTCGCGGAGGAAGAGGGGACGTTCACCAACCTGCGCGGTCGCGTGCAACGCTACCTGCAGGCGCGACCGGCGCCGGGCCACGCGCGGGCCAGTTGGGCGGTGCTGTCGGACCTCGCGACGGCGGCCAGCAAGCAGGGTGGGTATCCGTCGGCCGAGGCGGTCTTTGCCGCGATGGCGGGACGGGAAGCGGCGTTCGGTGGCATGAGCTACGACTCGCTGGGCCTCAAGGGCCAGGCGGCAGCCAGCGCGGGGGTGAACGCATGACGCACACGATGCCTCTCCTGCTGCAAGCCGCCGATCCGCAGCTGCCGCCGACGGCGGGGATGTTCATTCTGTTCGGGTTGATCAAGGCCGTGGCCGCGTTCGGCATCTATATGCTGTGCGTGGCGTACACGACGCTCGCCGAGCGCCGGGTGGCGGCCTGGATCCAGGACCGCGTCGGCCCCAATCGCGTGGGCTGGCAGGGTTTCCTGCAGCCGATCGCGGACGGCGTGAAGAACTTCATGAAGGAAGAGGCGCTGCCGGGGGGCGTGAACAAGGCGCTGTTCATCATGGCGCCGGCGCTCGCTTTCGTGCCCGCGATGATCACGTGGGCGGTCATCCCGTTCGGCTCGCCATTGCCCGTGCCGGGCGTCGGCCTGGTGGACATGGTGGTGGCCGACCTGCCGGTGGGCTTCCTGTTCACGCTCGCCATCAGCTCGCTGGGAGTGTACGGCCTCACCATCGCGGGGTGGTCGTCGAACAACAAGTATGCCCTGCTCGGCGGCTTGCGCGCGTCGGCCCAGATGATCTCGTACGAGATCGCGATGGGGATGAGCACGGTCTGCGTGCTGCTGCTCGCCGGCAACGTCAACCTGAATTCCGTGGTGGCGCAGCAGGCCTCGCAGGGGTGGAACGTGGTGCTGCTGACGATGGCGTTCTTCATCTTCGCGGTGGCCGGGCTCGCCGAGACCAACCGCGTGCCGTTCGACCTGCCGGAGGCCGAGTCGGAGCTGATTGCCGGTTACCACGCCGAGTACAGCTCGATGCGGTACTCCATGTTCCCGCTCGCCGAATACGCCAACATCATCACGTCGAGTTCGCTGATGGTCACGCTGTTCTTCGGCGGCTGGGACATTCCGTTCACGCAGTGGGACAACCTGCCGCCGTGGACGGTGACCAAGACGCTGGCAACGATGGGGCTGTACGTCGCCAAGGTGATGTTCTTCGTGTTCGCGTTCATCTGGATTCGCTGGACGGTGCCGCGCTTCCGCTACGACCAGCTGATGTCGCTGGGGTGGAAGGTGCTGCTGCCGATGGCGCTGGTGTACATCACGTCCGTCGCCAGCGTGACGCTGGGGCTCGACGCGGCCAGCGTGGCGCGCACCAGCATCGGCTTCCGCGGCACGATGCTCGGCATGAACCTGGTGTTCGTCGTGCTGGTGTTCTGGGTGCTCGACCGCGGCCGGATCATCAGTCCGGCGTTTTCGCGGCTGGAGCGTGGCGGGGTGGACCGGCTGCGCGCCGTCTCGGATCGCAGCGATCTCCTGACCGGGAAGGGGGGCTGATGCCCATCACAACGCGGGTCGTCGAACGGCCCATCGGCGAGTCGAGTTACGTGCGGGCGACGTTCAAGGGGCTGGCGCTGTCGTTCAAGCACCTCGTCGACCCGCACAAGGTCACGGTGCAGTATCCCGAGGAGAAGTGGGACATCGGGCCGCGCTGGCGCGGGACGCACCGCATGCTCACCACCGAGGACGGCAAGGCCAAGTGCGTCGCCTGCGGCCTTTGCCCGACGGTCTGCCCCTGCAACTGCATCAAGCTGGTGCCGGGGATCGACGCGGAGGGCAACCGCTATCCGGCGGTGTTCGACATCGACGAGTTTCGCTGCATTTTCTGCGGCTACTGCCAGGAAGTCTGCCCGGAGGAAGCGATTCACGTGGGCCGGCATTACGAGAACGCCGAGTACGACCGCAAGGATTTCGTCTACGATCTCGCGCGGCTGACGGCGCAGACGCACCCGGTGTGCGAGATGTGGGATCCGGCTGACGCGAGGGGCGAATGATGCCCGCCACCCAATTGCACTCCCTGGCGTACATGTTCGGCTTCTATCTCTTCGGGCTGACCGCGATCGCGAGCGCCATCGCGTTCGTGACACGGAAGAGTCCGGTGGCGGCGGCGATGTGGCTGGTGAACGTCATGTTCGCCCTCGCCGGGCTGTACGTGATGCTCGACGCGCAGTTCATCGGCGCCATGCAGGTGCTGGTGTACACCGGCGCGATCATGGTGGTGTTCCTGTTCGTGATCATGCTCCTCAACCTCGGGCATCCGTCGGAACTGGCCGACGCCCGCGGCCGCTGGGGTTATATCCTGGCGCTGTTCGTCGGCCTCACGCTGCTGGCCGAGGTGATGGCGCTGAATCGTTCGCACACGCTCGAGCGCATGCTCCCGGCCGACCTCGCCGCCAAGGCGGCCGCGGCGGCGGCGCACCCGCTGGCCGGGGGCGTGATTGGCCCGGTGGCGGCACCGCTGTTCACGGAGTACCTGCTGGCGTTCGAACTGACGAGCGTGCTGCTGCTCGCCGCGATCGTCGGCGCCGTGGTGCTCGGCAAGCGGAGGACCGATGCTCGCTGAATCGCTCGCCCTGTCGGCGGTGCTGTTCTCGATCGGCGTGATCGGCGTGCTGACGCGCCGCAACGCCATCATCCTCTTCATGTGCATTGAGCTCATGCTCAACGCCGTGAACCTGACGTTCGTGGCGCTGAGCACGGTGTACGGCGCCACCGGGCAGGTCTTCGTCGTCTTCACGATGACCGTCGCCGCGGCGGAAGCCGCAGTGGGTCTGGCGATCATCATCGCGATCTTCCGCCATCAGCGGACGGTCAACCTTCAGAACATCAACCTCCTCAAGGGATGATGAACGCGGCCTTGATTCCCGAGGGGGCACACCCGCTCGCCGCGACCATCGCGCGCCTGGTGTGGCTGCTCCCGCTGCTGCCGCTCCTCGGTTTCGTGCTCAACGGCGCCCTGGCGATTCTTGGCGTGGCCAAGGTGGGCCCGGCCGATCCGTCCGCCGACGGGCACGGGCACGGCGATGCGCAGGGCCATGACGCCGGCCACGCGCAGGACGCCGGCCATGGGCACGACGCCCATCACGCGCCGCCGCGGCACCGGTTCGCGCCGATCGTGAGCCTCATCGGCCCCGGCGTGCTGGTGGCGGCGTTCGCGCTGGCTGTTGCCTGCTTCCTGGCGATGCGCGGCGTGGCGATGGAGCACCCGTACGTCGTGACCTTCTTCCAGTGGATGCCGGTGGGCGACCTGAACCTCGGCGCCACCTTCCTGCTCGACCCGCTGTCGATGGTGATGGTGCTCGTCATCACCGGTGTCGGCATGCTGATCCACATCTTCAGCGTCGGGTACATGCAGGACGATCCGGGGTACCCGCGCTACTTCGCGTACCTGAACCTGTTCGTCTTCTTCATGCTCGTCCTGGTGCTGGGCGGCAGCTACCCGCTGCTGTTCGTCGGCTGGGAGGGCGTGGGGCTCTGCTCGTACCTGCTGATCGGATTCTGGTTCTCGGAAAAGGCCAACGCCGACGCCGGCAAGAAGGCGTTCATCGTCAACCGCATCGGCGACTTCGGCTTTCTGGTGGCGATGTTCATGATGTTCGCCAACCTCGGGTCGCTCGACATCGGCGTGGTGGCGGAGAAGGCGGTGGCGCTGCCAATGGGGGGAGCGGTGGTCACGGCCATCGCGCTCTTCCTGTTCCTCGGTTGCACCGGCAAGAGCGCGCAGATTCCGCTGTACGTCTGGCTGCCCGACGCGATGGCGGGTCCGACGCCGGTCTCGGCGCTGATCCACGCGGCGACGATGGTGACCGCCGGCGTGTACCTCGTGGCGCGCAGCTCGGCCATCTTCTCGATGGCGCCGGTGGCGCAGCTCACGGTGGCGCTGGTCGGCGCGCTCACCGCGTTCTTCGCGGCGACGATCGGGCTCAAGCAGTGGGACATCAAGAAGGTGCTCGCCTACTCCACGGTGTCCCAGCTCGGCTACATGTTCGTGGGCGTGGGCGTCGGGGCATACGTGGCCGGCGTTTTCCACCTCGTGACGCACGCGTTCTTCAAGGCGTTGCTCTTCCTCGGGTCGGGTTCGGTGATCTACGTCATGCACGCGGCGTATCACGCGACGCACAACCACGACGACGCGCAGGACATGCGCAACATGGGCGGACTCCGGCGGTACATGCCCGTCACCTTTTCGCTGATGTGGGTCGCGACGCTGGCGATCGCCGGCATCCCGCTCTTCTCGGGCTTCTTCTCCAAGGATGAGATCCTGGGGGCGGTGTTCGCGCGGGTGAGCCACTCCACGCTCGCCGAGGCGTCGCTGTTCGGGCTGCCGGGCAGCACGATCCTGCTGATCGTGTACGGGCTGGGACTGGCGTCGGCGCTGATGACGGCGATCTACATGACGCGCATGATGCTCTACACCTTCCACGGGCCGAACCGGACGGGCGAGGTCGAGCGGTCGCACCTGAAGGAGGCGCCGTGGGTCATGACCGGCCCGCTGGTGGTGCTCGGCCTGGCGGCGGCGTTCGGCGGCTGGCTAAACGTGCCGGAACTGCTCAACGCCATCGGCCCGGTGGGGAATCTCGAGCACTGGCTGGAGCCGGTGGTCGGCGAGGCCGCCCTGCGCACGACGCTCGGCGCCGCGCCGCACGTGGCGCACGAGACCGAGCTGATGCTGGTCGGCACGGCGATCGCGATCGCGGTGGCGGGCATCGCCTTTGCGCTGCTGCGGCTCAAGCCCGCGGCGCTCGTGCCGAAGAAGGACGCCGCGGCGGCCGAGGGGATCTCCCGCGTGCTCGAGCACAAGTACTACGTGGACGAGGGCTATGACGTGGCCATCGTCCAGCCCACGGTGGACGTGTCGCGCGCCGTGCTGTGGAAGGGCCTCGACGCGGGCATCATCGACGGGCTCTTCGTCAACGGCAGCGCCCTGCTGGCGCGGGCATTCGGTTGGATCGGGTCCCAGCTGCAGACGGGCCAGGTGGGCACGTACGCCTGGGTCCTGCTGATCGGCGTGATCACTCTTCTCGGCGCCTTTACCCTCCGGTAACCCATGACCGCGTTCCTGTCGTCGATCAATTACAACGCCTGGATCGTTCCGGTCCTGCTCCTGCTGCCGGTGTTCGGCGCAGCCGGACTGTGGGCGCATGCGCGCGTCACGGCCAACGATCCGGCCGAGAAGCGCTGGCGTGAAGTGCGCGTTCTCGCCTTCGCCGTCTTTCTGGCCGAGGCCATCCTGTCGCTCGGACTCTGGTGGTCCATCGACCCCGCCGCGGTTGGCTGGCAGGCGGCGGTGGACGTGCCGTGGATTCCGCAGTGGGGCATCCGGTTTGCGGTGGGCCTGGACGGCATCTCGATGACGCTGGTGCTGCTGACCACGCTGATCATGCCGCTGGCGGTGCTCGGGAGCTGGACAAGCATCCGCACCAAGCCGCACGCCTACTACGTGATGTTGCTGCTGCTCACGGTGGGCATGCTCGGCGTGTTCGTCTCGCTCGATCTCATGCTCTTCTACGTGATGTGGGAGATCATGCTGGTGCCGATGTACTTGATCATCGGGGTCTGGGGCGGGGAACGGAAACTGTACGCGGCGATCAAGTTCTTCATCTACACGATGATCGGCTCGCTGCTGATGCTGGTGGCGATCCTGTACCTCGGCTCCGAGGCCTCGCGCATTGCCGGGGTGCCGACGTTCAGCTACGACTTCATCCTGAACAACGTGCGCCTCGACCCGACGACCACGCTCTGGCTGTTCGGGGCGTTCGCGCTGGCGTTCGCGGTGAAGGTGCCGATGTTCCCGTTCCATACCTGGCTGCCCGACGCGCACGTCGAAGCGCCGACGGCCGGGTCGGTGATCCTGGCGTCGATCATGCTGAAGATGGGCACGTTCGGCTTCATCCGGTTCGCGCTGCCGCTCTTCCCGTCGGCGGCGATGAACCCCGCGGTGCGCAGCTTCATCATCGTGCTCGCGGTCATCGGCATCATCTACGGCGCCCTCGTGGCGCTGGTGCAGCCCGACTTCAAGAAGCTCGTGGCGTACTCGTCGGTGAGCCACCTTGGCTTCGTGATGCTCGGCATCTTCGCGCTGACGACGGAGTCGATGCAGGGCGCGCTGATGGTGAACATCAATCACGGCGTGTCGACGGGGGCGCTGTTTCTCCTGATCGGCATGATCTACGAGCGCCGCCACACCCGCATGATCGAGGACTATGGCGGACTCGCCAAGGTGGTGCCGATCTTCGCGACGATCCTCACCGTGGTGTCGCTGAGCAGCATCGGCGTGCCGGGCACCAACGGGTTCATCGGCGAGTTCCTGGTGCTCGTCGGGGCGTACAAGACGCAGCCGGTGGCCACGCTGATCGCGGCGACCGCCGTCATTTTTGCCGCGGCGTATCTGCTGTGGGCGCTGCAGCGGATCATCTACAACAAGCTGTCGAAGCCGGAGAACGAGGGAATCAAGGACCTCAACTGGCGCGAGATCGGGCTGATGGTTCCGTTGCTCGTCGCCATCCTCTGGCTGGGCATCTATCCCAAGCCGCTGCTCGACAAGACCGAACCGGCCGCGCGCCGCCTCGTGACGTACGTCGAGGCCAACGCGGGCAGCACGCCGGTTTCCGGCTTCAACAGGGCGCGATAAATGATCTTCGATCTCGCGAATCCGTCGCAGCTCACGCAGGCCTTCGGGCCCGACCTGCTGCTCATGGCCGGGGCGATGGTCCTCATGCTCTGGGCCGCCTGGCGTCCCGATTCCAACGCGCACCAGCGCGCGGTCGGGGCGGCCGCGCTGGCGCTCATCGTCGCGACCATCGGCTTCACCCTGTGGTACGCGACGCGCGGGATGTCGTCGTCGGTGGGCCTCATCGCCGTCGACAACTTCCGCTGGGCGACCGACCTCATCTGCCTCCTCGGCGCGTTCGGCGCCATCGCGCTCGGCATGGAATACAACGTGCGCGAGCGCATCCTGCCGGCCGAGTCGCACGTGCTGGTGCTGTTCGCCACGTCCGGCATGATGGTGCTGGCCGCGGCGCGCGACCTCATGATCGTCTTCCTCGGCATCGAGTTGATGTCGGTGGCCATCTACGTGCTGGCCGGGCTCAATCGCCGCAGCGCGAAGTCGGCCGAAGGTTCGCTCAAGTATTTCCTGCTCGGTGCGTTCGCCACCGGGTTCCTGCTGTACGGCATCGCGCTGATCTACGGCGCCACCGGGTCCACGAACCTGACGGTCATCGGCCAGCGCGTGGTGGACGGGAATTTCGTGGCGCACCCGATGATGCTGGTCGGGACGGGCCTGCTGCTGGTGGGCTTCGGGTTCAAGGTTGCCGCGGCGCCGTTCCACATGTGGGCGCCGGACGTGTACGAGGGGGCGCCAACCCCGATCACCGCATTCATGGCCACCGCCGTCAAGGCGGCCGCGTTCGCCACGTTCCTGCGCGTCTGGCTCGAAGCGCTCCCCGGCATGGGTGATGCCTGGTTCAAGCCGGTCTGGTGGCTGGCCGCCGTCGCGATGTTCGTCGGCAATACCGTGGCGCTGAGCCAACGCAACCTGAAGCGCCTGCTCGCGTACTCGTCGATCGCGCACACCGGCTACCTGCTGGTCGCGGTGGCCTCGGGGACGCTCGCCGGGTCGGCCGCGTTCCTGTTCTACCTGGTGGCGTACACGCTGGCGTCATTCGGCGCGTTCGCCGTCGTCATCTCGGTGGGGCGCGCGGGCGACGCCAACAACGAGCTGACGGACTACGAAGGCCTCTGGCATGTGCGCCCGGGGCTGGCCGTGGCGATGGGCGTGTTCATGATGTCGCTGATGGGATTCCCGATCTTCGGTGGCATCGGATTTTTCGGCAAGTGGTATCTGCTGATGGCGGCGCTCGAGGCGCCGCGGCCGCTGGCCACGCTCGCGGTCGTGCTCGTCCTCACGTCGGTGGTGTCGGCCGGCTACTATTTGAACGTGGTGCGCGTGATGTTCATGAAGCCGCGGCCCGAGGGCGCGGTGACGCCGGAGCGCGCCGGGGCATTGACGCGTGGCGTGGTGTTCGCCGCCGTGGTCGGCGTGCTCGCCCTTGGCCTCGTGCCAAGTCGCGTCATCCAGTGGAGCCGGGCCAGCATACCCCGGGCGCCCCAGATGCAGGCGGCCAACGTCGCGCGCTAGGTTGACACGAACGCCTCGCGCTTGCGGGGCGTTCGGCGTTGCGCCGATGTAATACTCCATGCGTGCCGTCGCACGCCGTCTCAGGCTGAAGGCTCATGATCCACTCAGGCATCTTCCGTCAGTATGACGTCCGCGGCGTGGTCGGCGACGACCTCACCCTCGAGGCGGCCGAGGGCATCGGCCGCGGCTACGCGGCGCTGCTCGCCGAGCGCGGGCTGCACGGCGCGGTGGCGGTCGGCCGCGACAACCGGCTGAGCGGCGGCGCGCTGCGCGACGCGCTCGTCACGGGACTCACCGACTGCGGTCTCGACGTCGTCGACATCGGCATCGTCCCCACGCCCGTGCTGTACTGGAGCCTGCACCACGCCGGCGTGATCGGCGGCATTCAGGTGACCGGATCGCACAATCCGCCCGAGTTCAACGGGTTCAAGCTGTGCGTCGGCACCGCGTCGCTGCACGGCGACGGGATTCAGCGCCTCTACTCCCTCATCGCCGGGAGCCCGAACGCCCCGGTGCACGGGACGGTGCGCGCGGCGGCACCGATCGACGCGTACGTCGCCGACATCGTGGCGCGCACGGGCCCCATCGGTCGTCCGATCAAAGTGGTGGTGGACTGCGGCAACGGCGTCGGGGCGCTGACCGCGCCCGCGGTCTGCGCGGCGCTGGGCGTGGACGCCGAGCTCCTGTTTGCCGAGAGCGACGGCACGTTCCCCAATCATCATCCCGACCCGACGGTCGTCGCGAACCTGCAGGACCTCATCGCCGCCGTGCGTCGCACGGGGGCCGAGCTTGGCATCGGGTTCGACGGCGACGCCGACCGCATCGGCATCGTGGACGGGAACGGCACGATCATCTGGGGCGACTACCTGCTCATTCTGTATGCGCGGGACGTGCTGGCGCGCACCGGCACGGGACAGTCGATCATCTTCGACGTGAAGTGCTCGCAGGCGCTCCCCGACGCGGTTCGCGCTGCCGGCGGCGTGCCGGTGATGTGGAAGACCGGGCATTCGCTCATCAAGGAGAAGATGAAGGAGCTGCACGCGCCGCTCGCCGGCGAGATGTCGGGGCACATGTTCTTCACCGAGGGCTTCTACGGGCACGACGACGCCGTGTACGGTGCGGCGCGGCTGTTGCGCATCCTTGCCGACCGTGGCCAGCGCGTGGACGAACTGCTGGCCGACGTGCCGCGGTACGTCAGCACGCCCGAGCTGCGCGTCGACTGCCCCGACGACCGCAAGTTCGCCGTGGTAGCGGCGGCGCAGGCGCACTTTGCGAAGACGCACGAGGTGATCGACGTGGATGGCGCGCGCATCCTCTTTGGCGATGGCTGGGGGCTGATCCGGGCGTCCAACACGCAGCCCATCCTCGTGATGCGGTTCGAGGCGCTCAGCGCCGCGCGGCTCGCGGAGATTCGCGCCGAGGTCGAGGGATGGTTGCAGATGCAGGGCATCGGCGCGTAGCATGACGTCGAGGCGCGCCCTCGCGCTGGCCGGCGCGGCGCTCGCGCTCGCGCTCGTCGCGGGCCGCCTGCTGGCGGGGGCATACGCCGAGTGGGCGTGGTTTGACGCGCTCGGGGCGGTGTCCGTCTGGCGCGTGCGCGTGGTGGCCCTGACGACCCTGCGGGTCTCGCTCGTCGCGGCGTCGTTCGCGTTCGCGTTCGCCAATCTGTATGCGATGCGACGGTCCATCGTCTCCCTCGTCCTGCCGCGGCGCGTGGCGAACCTCGAGATCGGCGAGGCGGTGCCGCGGCGCGCTCTCACGGCCTCGTCGGCGCTGCTCAGCCTGGTCATCGCGGCGGCCGTGGCCTTGCCGCAGGACGACTGGGTGGGGCTGGTGAGGGCGCAGTGGGCCACGCCGCTCGGGGAGATCGATCCCTACCTCGGGCGCGACATCGCATTCTGGACGGGCTGGTTTCCGTTCGAGCGCACGCTGCACGATTGGGCGGTCACGCTCGCCGCGGTGGTGGGCGTCGTGGTGATGGTGCTGTACGCGCTGACGCCCTCGGTGCAGGTGCAGCACGGCCGCGTGCACATCTCCACGTGGGTGCGCCGGCACTTCGCCATCTATTCCGCGGTGCTGCTGCTGCTCGTGGCCTGGGGCTACCGTCTCGATTCGTTCGACCTGCTGCTGCATGGCAGCGGCGCACGCGAGGCGTTCGTGGCGTTCGATCATCGCGTGCTCTATCCGTATCTCATCGCGCTCGGCATCGGCACGGCGGCCGTGGGCCTGCTTGTGGCGTGGACCGGGTGGGCCGGACACCACCGCGCGACGCTGGGCGCGTTGGCGGCGGTGCTGGTCGCCGGGCCGCTGGGGCGCCTGGGATTGCCGCTGCTCGACTGGCGCGCGGGGTCGGCGCGCGAGCGCGCGGCGCTGGACCGGCCGTACCTCGCCACGCGCGACCTGTACACGCGGCGCGCGTTCGGTGTGGACGAGATCGTGCGCGGCGTGGCCGCCGACAGTCTGCGGGTGCCCATGGCGGCGATCGCCCAGCGCGTGAGTGCCTGGGATCCCGCGGCGCTGGCGCTGGCGGCCGGCGACGAACCGGGTGTCGTGGCGACGTCGGGGGCCGGCGCCTGGCGCGTGGGAGGCGGGGACTCGTTGCGCGCCGTGATCGCGTTTGGTGGCGCCGACGCGGATGGCGCGCGCGCGCCTCTTTTCGTGGCGGAGATCGACCCCGCCGACGCCGACGAGCGCGGCGCGCCGTGGCCATCCGCCGCGCCGTCGGCGCTTGTGCTGCCACCGCTGGCCGTCGGCCTGGACGTCGATCCCGTACGCCTGATATCCGACACGTTGGGCCGTGTGGCTGCTCCGCCGTTCAGCGGCGGCTGGCGGCGCATTGCGCTCGCGTGGGGCGTACGCAGGCTGCGCCTGGCGTTCAGCGATGCCGACCCGCGGCGGGCCAAGCTGCTGACGCGACGCGACGTGCGCGAGCGAGTGCAGGCCATCCTTCCGTTCTTCACGGCAGGTGCCACGCCGCAGGCACTCGTGGTGCGCGATTCGCTCTGGTGGACCGTCGAGTTGTTCAACACGAGCGCCGACTATCCGCTCACCGAAGCCGCACCGCTGGCGGGCGAAGCACGTCGACTCGCCACGCCGGCGGGCACCGCGCTCGTCAATGCACACAGCGGTCGCGTACAGGTGGTGCTGCCCGACCGCCCCGACAAGATGACGCGGTGGTGGCGGGATCGCCTGCCGTCGTTGTTCGTCTCGCGCCTCGCCGTGGATGACGACGTGCTGGCGCTGCTACCGGCGCCCGTGGATCGCGCGGCGGTGCAGGGAAGCGCGCTCGCGCGCACCGGCTTCCGCAGCGACACGCTTTCGGTGCGCCCGTTGTTCCAGGCCGATGACGCCGACGCCGACCTGCTGCGAGGCGCCCCGACACCGTTCATCAGCGACGCTGCGGGCCATCCGCTCGCGTGGGGAGTGCCCGCGGTGGATGGCCTGGACCGCATGCGAGGGGTGTTCGTGGCCATTGGCGGACGAAACCCGCGCACCGCGCTCGTCGTGCAACCCGATTCCATGCGCTGGCTGGCGCTGCTCGATCGGCTGCAGCGCGCGGCCGATTCCGCGCACATCAGCCGGTCGCTCCGCCACCCGACGCGCGGGCGCGTCCAGGTCGTCCCGACCACGACGGGCACGATGATACTCCAGTCGTTCTACGAGTGGGTGCCGGAGCGCTCGCCCGCGTTGACTGGTGTCGCCGTCCTCACGGCAGGGACGGCGCGCGCGGGCCCGACGCTCTGGGTAGCACTGGGCGGGCAGGGGCACGCACTGCGCGCGGAACTCAGCCTGCGGACGCGTGTAGCACGCCTGTATGGAGAGCTGCAGGCGACCCTCCGCCGAGGCGACTGGACGGCATTTGGCCGGGCGTTGGATGCGCTCGGGCGCTTGATCGATGGTCAGGGGAGACCTCCAGTTCCTTGACACCGTCGAAGTTAGTGACTCTTTCTGTGATGGCGATCACAGCGGTGTAGGGCGATGTTCCACTAAGTTGCAGTTGTTCTTCGTACAATTTTCCACTGTCTGGTTACGCCGGCGCGCGTAGGTATCTTCGCGGTCGGTGACCCGGGTGGGCGACTTCCACCCGAAGCGGATGACTCCGCAGCGCCTAGCACATACGTCACAACCATCTCCGGCCAGCGCGCCCGTCGAGCGGCCGGAACGCATCGCCACACCGGCCGCTCCGCGCCCCCGGCCGGCGGAGCGTTCACGCATGTGGACACTGGTGGCGCTCATGACGCCGCTCGTGGCCATCAATGCGTGGGGCGCGTCGTACTATCTCGCCTCGCCTGGCGTTCGTGTGCGGCATCCGCTGCATGCCCTCCTTCGTCCGTCGGGCGCCGTCGGTCAGAGCGCCGGCATCGCGGCCTTCGCGATCTTCGTCTTTCTCTGGCTGTATCCGGCGCGCAAGAAGTGGAGGCGCCTCGCCTTCACGGGGTCGGTCGGCAAGTGGCTCGATGTCCACGTCACGTCGGCGCTCGTGCTGCCCCTCCTGCTCGCCGTGCATGCCGCGTGGCGTTCCGACGGCGTGATCGGCCTTGGCCTGGTCGCGATGCTCGTCGTGATCGCGAGCGGCGTGGTGGGGCGGTACCTGTACACGCGCATTCCGCGCGCGCGCACAGGCGTCGAGCTGTCGCGCGAGGATGTATCGGCCGCCCGCCTTGACCTCCTGCAGCGGCTGGCCAACACCACGGGACAGCCCGTCGCGACGCTGGAGGCGCTGCTCGGCGCGCCGAGCGAGAATGACGCGCCCGGACTGCTGGCGGCACTGCGGCGCATGGTGCTGAACGACCTCACGCGCCGTCGCCGCCGTCGTGAGCTGCGGCGGCGCTGGGCCGCGGCGCAGGGGATCGACGGCCACTCGCTGGCCGGCCGCGCGCTCGACGAGGCCGTAGCGCTCGCCGACCGCGAGATGGCGCTCGCGCAGCAGGTGCGCATGCTCGACGCGACGCATCGCGTCTTCCGTTTCTGGCACGTGGCGCACCGCCCTTTCGCCGTCACCGCACTTGTCGCGGTCGTCATCCACATCGCCGTTGTCGTCTCGCTCGGCGCCACCTGGTTCTGGTAAGGGCATGATCTGGACCACGCTCGCGTTCTTCGCGCTCACGGCGGTGATGATCTGGCTCCACCTGCGGGGTGGCGGCACGTCGGGTGGCAGGTCGAGCGCCCCGGCGCAGCGGCCGACGCAACCGTGCCCGCGGTGCAACGCGGCGGTGGTGGTGGGGAGCACGTTCTGCCCGTCGTGCGGCGTGCCGATGCAGGCGTTCGAGGTGGTGCAGGCGCGGGTCGCCAGCGGACCGGAGCCGGCGGGCGGCGCGCCGAAGGCGGCGGTGCGTGCGGACATGTGCGTGGGGTGCGGCACGTGCGTCGCGTCGTGCCCGGAGGAGGGGGCGATCACGCTGCGCGGCAGGCTGGCGGTGGTGAGCGATGAACTCTGTCGCGGCCACGGGGAGTGCGTGCGCGCCTGCCCGGTGGGCGCGATCTCCGTGACCACCGGAGCCGCGGTAAACCGTGTGCGCGTGCCGCTCGTCGATGCAAACTTCGAGACGAACGTGCCGGGGCTGTACATCGTCGGTGAACTCGGCGGCCGCGGGCTCATCAAGAACGCCATCAATGAGGGGAAGATGGCGGTGGAGCATGTCGCCCGGTCGCTCGACGGGACGTCGGCGCCCGAGACGGGCGAGCCGTTCGTCGACGTGGCCGTCGTCGGTTCCGGTCCCGCGGGGCTGAGCGCGGGGCTCGAGGCGATGCGGCGCGGCCTCTCCTGCGTCGTTATCGAGCAGGGCTCGCTCTCCGACACGGTGCGCAAGTATCCGCGCCACAAGCTGCTGCTCGCCGAGCCCGTGCAGGTGCCGCTGTACGGCGACCTGTGGATTGCCGACGCGTCCAAGGAGACGCTGCTGCAGGTCTGGGAGACGATCGTGGCCAATACGGGCCTTCCGGTGCGCACCGGCGAGCGCGTGCAGGGCGTGGTGCGCGAGGGCGAATTCCTCCGCGTGCACACGGCGCTCGGCACGCAGCTCGCCCGCAAGGTGGTGCTGGCGCTCGGCCGCCGCGGGACGCCGCGCCGGCTCGGCGTGAGCGGCGAGGAACTCGACAAGGTGTTCTACGACATCGTCGAGATGGAGGCGTTCGCCGGGCGGCGGGTGCTCGTCGTCGGCGGAGGCGACAGCGCCATCGAGTCCGTTCTCGGCCTTGCGAACCAGCCCGACACGACGGTGACGCTGTCGTACCGCGGCCAGGCGTGGGATCGCGTGAAGGAGCGGAATCGCGAGAAGCTCGAGCGTGCCATCGCGGCGGGCAAGGTGCAGCCGCTGCTCGGCAGCTCGGTGCGCGAGATCCGCCCCGACGTGGCGGTGGTCGACGTGGCGGGGGAGACGACGATCCTGCCCAACGACTACGTCGTGATCCGCATCGGCGGCGACGCGCCGTACGCGATGCTCGAACGCGTTGGCGTGCGCATCGTGGAAAAGGAACTGCCCTCCGGCACGAAGGCGGGGTAGGGATGCACGCCCTGCGTCCCACGACCGTGCTGCTCGCTCTCGCGGCGGGCAGTGCCTCGTTGTGCGCCCAGATCTCGCCCGGGCCGCTCGCGAAGGCGCATGCCACGCTGGAGGGATCGACGAACTGCGTGCAGTGCCACGGGCTGAAGAAGGAGCCCATGTCGCAGCGCTGCCTTGCCTGCCACAAGGAAGTGGCGTGGCTCATCCAGCAGAACCGCGGTCCGCACGCCGCCACGCGCAACGTGCCGCACAAGGAGTGCGCGTCATGCCATCCCGACCACGCCGGCGCCGACTTTGCGCTCATCGATTGGGGAAAGGACGGTTCGGCGCGGTTCGACCATCAGCGCGCTGGTTGGGTGCTGGATGGCAAGCATCGCACCGCGAAGTGCACGGTGTGCCATACGGCGGCATTCCGTCATTCGAACGCCGCGACGCTGTCGCCGCGCGTGAACGGCGCCGGCTGGATGGGGCTCGAGCAGGGCTGCATCGCCTGCCACGAGCGCGACGACGTGCACAAGGCGTCGCTGGGGAGGAGCTGCGACCGGTGCCACGACGCAGCGGACTGGAAGAAGCCGGTGCGCTTTGACCACGAGCAGTCATCGTATCCGCTCACCGGCAAGCACGCCGGCGTTGCCTGCGACAACTGCCACAAGGCGGCGACGCTCAACCTCCGCCCCGACGCGAGGGGACGCATCATCGGACGGTACAAGCCGCTTCCCGCCGAGCAGTGCTCGGCCTGCCACGCGGATCCACACAAGCGACGCCTGTCGGCCCGTTGCAGCAGTTGCCATTCCACGCGCGACTTCAAGGAAATCGACCGCAAGGAGTTCGACCATGCGGCCACTCGGTATCCGCTTGCCGGGCGCCATCGCGCGGTGTCGTGTGAGGGATGCCATGGACTGAACATGGCGCGTAAGACGCCCGCCTTCGCGCGCTGTGCCGACTGCCATGCCGATGCGCACTTCGGGCGCGGCACGCTGGCCGGGACGCCGGCCGACTGCGCCGTGTGCCACCGCGTGGAGGGATTCTCGCCGTCCACGTACACGGTGTCGCAGCATGCGACGACGGCCTACGCGCTCGTCGGCCGGCACGCCGAGGTGCGCTGCGCGCTGTGCCACACGGCCACGGATTCGCTGGTGCGAACGACGCCCCGGCAGGTGCTGCGGCGCGTCACGCTGCGTCCGAAGGCCGCGGCGTGCGAGAGTTGCCACGCTGATGCGCACCGCGGCGACCTCGCCCGCCCGGAGGGCCCGGTGCGCTGCACTTCGTGCCACGACGAGCGCGCCTGGTCCCCGGCGTCGTTCACCGTCGCGCGCCACGCGACGCTCGCGTTCGCGCTCGATGACGCCCACCAGCCGGCGGCCTGCACCAAGTGCCACGTACCAGTGCGTCCGGCGTCGCCGACGCTGCCGAACGGACGCAAGGCCACGGCGACGATCCCGTTGCGCATCGACGGCGCGTGCGAGGCGTGCCACATCGACCCGCACGCCGGGCGCTACTCCCGCGGCGCGGCGCATGCCGGTCCGGCGGGCTGTCGCGCCTGCCACGACACCCGGCGCTTCGCTCCCTCGGTTCTTTCGGCCGCGCGGCACGCGGCCTACGGGTTCGCGCTCGACGGCGCGCATCGCGCCGTGCCGTGCCGCGATTGCCACAAGGAACTCGGCGCCGCCTCCGCGCGAGTGACACTGAAGTCAGCAGCGGCGCCCGTCGCCGCGCGCCTGCGCTTTGACGCGCCGCGCCGCGACCGGTGCAGCGCCTGCCATGTCGATCCGCATGGCGGACAGTTTGCCGGCCGCCCCGGCGCTGGCGCCTGCGAAACGTGCCATGACGCCGCGCGCTGGGGCGGCGCCGCCCGCTTTGCTCATGATCGCGACTCATCCTTCCCGCTGGCCGGCGCGCATTCACGCGTCCCCTGCGCGGCGTGCCACACGCCCGTCGCGCAGTCCGGCGGGGGGACTCGCGTGCAGTATCGTCCGTTGCCGACCGCCTGCGAAGGCTGCCACACGGATGCCACTCTGAGGAGACGTCCATGACCTGGACGCTGAGGATCGCCCTCGCTCTGCTGGTTGCGGCGGCTGCGGCGCCGGCGCAGACCGTGACCACGACCAACCCCCACGGACCGAACATCGGGGCGTGCGCCGCGTGCCATGGCGCGGAAGGATGGAAGCCGGCGCGCATCAGCCGGGACTTCGTGCACGCACCGCGGACGTTCCCGCTCGATGGGGCACACGCGCGCACCGCGTGCACCAGCTGCCATGTGTCGCTCGACTTCGCCAAGGCGAAGCCGGCCTGCGCGCAATGCCACCGCGACGTGCACGCGGCGGAACTCGGCACCGACTGCGCGCGCTGCCACAGCACGCGCAGCTTCGCCGACCAGGCGAACCTGAAGCGCATGCACGAACTCACGCGCTTCCCGCTGCGCGGCGCGCACGCGGCGCTCGCCTGCGTGGCGTGCCATGCGCCCGCACAACCCGGCCAGTCACAGTACGTTCGCCGGCCGACCGCGTGCATCGGCTGCCACGCCACGACCGTCAGAGGCGTGAAGGACCCCGACCACCTGACGGCCGGCTTCGCGCTGGACTGCACCCAGTGCCACTCGATGTCCAGCTGGCGCAGCGCGCGCTTCGACCACTCGGCCACGCGGTTCGCGCTCACCGGCGCGCATCGCGCCGCACCCTGTGTCAGCTGCCACACCAACGGTGTGTACCGCAGCCTGAACAGCGCCTGTGCAAGCTGCCACCAGAGCGCGTACAATGCCTCCACGCGCCCGCCCCACATGCAGCTGGCGCTTCCCACCATCTGCGCCAACTGCCACACGACGACCGCATGGGCAGGCGGCACGTTCGATCACTCGGTGACGCGTTTCGCCCTCACCGGCGCGCATCGTACCGTCAGCTGTACCGGCTGCCATGGCGACGGCATCTACCGCGGCAAGACCATGGTGTGCGCCGGGTGCCACCAGGCCCGGTTCGACGCAACGACGAATCCCAACCATCGTGCGGCGGCTTTCCCGACCACCTGCGAGTCGTGTCATGGCACGAGCGCATGGACGCCGTCCACGTTCAGCCACGCGACGACCCGCTTCCCGCTGACCGGCGCGCACGTGGCGGTTGCGTGCGCCTCGTGCCACGGCGATGGCGTCTACCGCGGAAAGACCATGGTGTGCAGTGGCTGCCATCTCGCCCAGTACAACGGGACCACCAACCCCAACCACAAGGCGGCGGCATTCCCGACGCTCTGCGAGTCCTGCCATACGACCGCCCGGTGGACGGGCGCGACGCTCAATCACGACGGTACGTACTTCCCGATCTACAGCGGCACGCACAAGGGGCGCTGGAGCACGTGCGCCGATTGCCATACGTCATCGACAAACTATGCCGTCTTCTCCTGCTTCTCGTGTCACCGGCAGTCGGACATGGACGCCAAGCACCGGGGGCGGACGGGGTACCGCTACGACAGCGCGCTCTGCTACCAGTGCCATCCCACGGGGAGGGCCGGATGAGGCGACGCCTGTTCGGTACCTCACTGGCGTTCGCGCTCGTCGGTGCGTTGTTGCCGGTGCCAGGCGCGGCGCAGGGCGCTGCCGCACCGGCCTGGTCACGCATCATGTACATCAGCGGGACGACGATCTACCTCGAGGTGGGCAGCAAGGACGGACTCACCGAGCGCAGCACGCTCGACGTGGTGCGCGCCGGGGAGGTGGTGGCCCGCCTGCGGGTCACCGCGCTCTCCTCGAGCCGCGCAGCGTGCGAGGAGATGCCGCCGGCCATCGAGCTCGCCGTGGGTGATTCCGTGCGCTTCGTCGCGGAAAAGGTTGCGTCCGTCGAGTCCGCCGGAGGCGCGCGTCCCTCGTCGAGTGCAGCGGCCGATGCAGATGCCCGCCGCCGCCGCGGTACCCCGCTGCGCGGGCGCGTGGGCCTGCGCTACCTCGTCGTGGCGCCCGATGTCGGTGCGCCGGGCGGGCTCACCCAGCCGGCCTTCGATCTGCGGCTCGATGGCGAGCGGCTGGGCGGCACCGGCTTCGGCGTCTCGGCCGACATGCGGGCGCAGCGCACGCAGTACGCGTCATCCGGTGCCGCCGCACGACCGACTGCCAACCACACGCGCGTCTACCAGGCAGCCCTCGCGTGGAACGCGGCCAGTTCCGGACTGCGCTTCACCGCGGGACGCCAACTGGCCGGGGCGCTGTCCAGCGTCGGTATCTTCGACGGTCTCGCGGCTGACTACGACCGGGCGCACTGGAGCACGGGCGGCTTCGCCGGTGCGCAGCCGGATGTCCAATCGTTCGGCCTGTCCGGCCGCGTCCGCGAGTACGGCCTGTACGGGCAGTGGCACACGCGCCTCCCCACTCCGCAGTCAGCGGCCCTGACCGTCGGTGGGGTCGGTTCGTATGCCGGAAGCACCATCGATCGCGAGTACGCCTTTGCGCGCTTCACGTCCAACGGACCGACGCTCTCCGTATACGCCACGCAGGAACTCGACTTCAACCGCGGGTGGAAGCGTGACGTGGAGCATGCGTCCACCACGCCCACCGCGACGTTTGCGAGCATCCACTTCACGCCGACCCGTTCGCTGACGCTGTTCGGCGGATTCGACAACCGTCGCAGCGTGCGGTTGTACCGTGACCATCTGGACCCCGAGATCGCGTTCGACGACGCCTTCCGCGAGGGGACGTGGGGCGGCGTCACGTTCGCCGCGCTGCGCTCCGTGCGCCTCAGCATCGATCGCCGCGACAGCCGGGGCGGCGCGAGTGGCACTGCCGGTTCGACGACGGTGACCGGCAGCGTATCGGGACTGACGCGCGCGCGCCTCGGTCTGCGCGCCCGCGCCACGACATTCGCCGGCACGCAATCGTCGGGTACCCTGATGTCGGGCGCAGTCGATGTGGATCCGTGGGGCTTCCTGCGCCTCGAGGCGAACGGTGGCGCCCGATCCACGACACCCGTCGGTTCGGCGGCCACGCGATTGACGTGGTGGGGGGTAGATGCTGACATCGGCATCGGGCGTTCCCTGTATGTCATCTTGTCGACGTACCGCGAGCACGACGCAGGGCGAGGCTCGTTGCAGACATACGCCTCAATCAGCTGGAGATTCTAGCGCGCACGACCTCCCATCCACGCGGACTCCGCGGTAAATTTCACGCGTTGCATTCGACCGGCGCCAGTGGGCGTCGCGATCATCTCCATTGGAGTTCCCGTGAACATCCATGAATACCAGGCGAAGGAGATCCTGCACGGATTCGGCGTGCCGATTCCGGCTGGCAAGGTCGCCAGGACGCCTGCTGAAGCGGAAGCCATCGCGAAGGAGTTCGGCGTCGCGGTGATGGTAAAGGCGCAGGTGCATGCCGGCGGACGCGGCAAGGCCGGCGGCGTGAAGTTCTGCAAGACGCCCGCCGAGGCGAAGGAGAAGGCGACGGCGATTCTCGGCATGCTGATCAAGGGACTGACGGTGGAAAAGGTGCTGGTCACCGTCGCCGCCGACATCGGCAGCGAGGCGTACGTCGGCATCATCGTCGACCGCCAGCGCAAGAAGCCGGTCTTCATGGTGTCGGCCGCCGGCGGTATCGACATCGAGCAGGTGGCGGCGCAGACGCCGGAGAAGATCCTCTATCTGCCGGTCGACACGCGCTACGGCCTGCGCGGATACGAAGCCATGCGCATGGGCTTCTTCCTGTACCCCGACGTCAAGCTCGCCAAGCAGGCGGCGAAGATCATGCAACAGCTGTACGCGGCGTTCATGGCGAGCGGGTGCTCGCTGGCCGAGATCAATCCGCTGGTCGCCACGCCCGCCGGCGAGCTGATCGCGGTGGACGGCAAGATGGTGATCGACGACAACGAACTCGACCGCCACGCCGACATCGAGGCGCTGCGCGACACGTCGTCCGAGGCGCCGTCGGAAGTGGACGCCCGCAACGCCAGCCTCACCTTCATCAAGCTCGACGGCAACGTCGGCTGCGTCGTGAACGGCGCCGGCCTGGCGATGGCGACGATGGATCTCGTGAAGTACTACGGCGGCGAGCCGGCGAACTTCCTCGATATCGGCGGCTCGTCGAATCCGGAGAAAGTGGTGAACGCGCTGCGCATCATCACCGCCGACCCGAACGTGAAGTGCATCCTGTTCAACATTTTCGGCGGCATCACGCGCACCGATGACGTGGCCAACGGCATCGTGACGGCCACCAGGGCGAACCCGCTCAAGGTGCCGATCGTGATTCGCCTCACCGGCACCAACGAAGAGATCGCCATGAAGATCCTCACCGACAACGGCTTCTCGGCGTCGGCCGACATGGATCAGGCCGTCATCGAAGCCGTGAAGCTGGCGAAGGGAGGGAAGGCCGCGTGAGCATCTTCATCAACAAGGACACCAAGCTGGTGGTGCAGGGGATCACGGGCCGCGACGGCTCGTTCCACACCAGGCAGATGATGGAGTACGGCACGAACGTCGTGGCCGGCGTGACGCCCGGAAAGGGCGGGCAGAAGTTCGAGGACAAGGTCCCGGTTTTCAACACCGTGTACGACGCGGTGGCCGCCACCGGCGCCAACACGTCGGTCATCTACGTGCCGCCGATGGGCGCGGCCGATGCAATCATGGAAGCGGTGGACGCGGGCTGCGCCTTCGTGGTGTGCATCACCGAAGGCGTGCCGGTGCTCGACATGACCCGGGTCTATCCGTACGTGAAGGAACGCGGCGCGCGCCTCCTCGGCCCCAACTGCCCGGGACTCATCTCGCCGGGGCAGGCCAAAGTCGGCATCATCCCCGGGCGCATCTGCATTCCCGGCAACGTCGGCGTCGTCAGCCGGTCGGGGACGCTCACGTACGAAGTCGTCTACCAGCTCACGCGGGCCGGCCTCGGCCAGACCACGTGCGTGGGCATCGGCGGCGACCCGATCAACGGCACCAATTTCATCGACTGCCTCGAGGCGTTCGAGAAGGATCCGAACACGAAGGCCGTGGCGATGATGGGCGAGATCGGCGGCACGGACGAACAGGACGCCGCCCAGTTCGTCAAGGAGCACATGACCAAGCCCGTCGTGGGCTTCATCGCCGGGCAGACCGCGCCGCCGGGGCGTCGCATGGGACACGCCGGCGCCATCATTTCGGGCTCGGCTGGCACGGCGGCGGAGAAGGTCGAGGCGTTCAAGGCGGCGGGCATCGGCGTCGCGGTGCGCCCGATGGATTTCGTGGAACTGATCAAGGCAAAGCTGAAGTAGCCGAGCGCTGCACGCCACAAAGGCACGAAGAACACCATCTATTCAGGACACCATGGCCGGTAACCGCACGCTCGCGATCATCAAGCCCGACGCCTTCGGCTCGGGAAAGGCAGGCCAGATCATTGCGCACCTCGAAGCGCAGGGGTTCCGCATCGTCTGCGCCCGCGTGCTGCACATGAGCAAGGCCGAGGCCGGCGCGTTCTACGAGGTACACAAGGGACGGCCGTTCTACGCTGAACTCGTGGACTTCATGAGTTCGGGCCCCTGCCTGCCGCTGGTGCTGCAGAAGGCGGACGCCGTGGCCGCCTACCGCGCGGCGATCGGTGCGACCGACCCCGCCGAGGCGGCCGCCGGGACGGTGCGCAAGCTGTACGCCGAGTCCAAGGGACGAAACGCCGTGCATGGCTCGGATTCGGATGAAACCGCGCGGCAGGAAGGGCTCTTCTTCTTCGGAGCAGCGGCGTTGGTCTGAGGAATTGGCACTCTAAGTTCCAGCCACTCCAGAACTTGACCCAAAGCCATTCCCCGAGTACGTTACTTGGCTATGCTGTCGTTTGACATCCGGTCGCTAGAGCGCGAAGCAGCATCGGTCGACGCCGTGCTGCCAGCGAGCGATGGCGTGTGGTTGAAGGAAGACATACTCCGTCCGGTGGGCGAAGGCGTTCGGGTGACCGGACGCCTCTCGGCTGCGGCGTCGGGGCGGTACTACTTCAGCGGCCACCTGTCTGGTGAGACGCAGCAGGAGTGCCGGCGGTGCCTCGTGCCGGTGCAGTCGAGCGTCGATGCCGACGTGCATGTGCTGTTCGCGACCCCCGGGGGCGAAGACGACGATGATCCTGACGTCTTCCTGCTGGAGGGCGCGCAGGGAGACTGGATTGACCTGCGCCCCGCGGTGCGGGAGCAGTGGCTGCTGGAGGTTCCGGCGTTCTCGGTCTGCCGTCCCGACTGCAAGGGATTCTGCCCGAAGTGCGGAGCCGATCTCAATGCCGGCGCGTGCGGGTGCGCGCCGGAGACCGATGTCCGATTGGATGCGTTGCGGGAGACCCGCGACCCGTCCGCCTGAACTGACCCTGTCACGGAACGACGATGGCCGTCCCGAAGAGAAAAACCTCCAAGCGCAAGAAGCGGGCCCGCAACACGCACAAGAAGGCCCCGGCGATCAAGATTCAGGCCTGCCCGAAGTGCGGCGCCCAGAAGCAACCCCACAAGGTCTGCCCTGAGTGCGGCTTCTACGCCGGCGAGCAGCGGGTCAAAGCGAAGGATAGCTGACGTTGGCGCGCATCGCGTTGGACGCCATGGGCGGCGATCACGCCCCTGCGGCGACGATTGCGGGCGCACTTCTCGCCCTTCAGGAACTCGCTCCCGAGCACGGCATCCAGTTGGTGGGCCGCGCCGAGGTCGTCCGCGCCGAACTCGAGGCGCAGTTGGCCGCGGCGACGAGCGCCGTGCGCGCGCAAGCCCACCGGCTGACGATCGTCGATGCCGCTGAAGTCATCGAGATGACCGACAAGCCGTCGGTGGCGATTCGCGGCAAGCCGCAGAGTTCCATGGCCGTCGGATTGCGCCTGCAGGTGGACGGCCAGTCGGACGCCTTTGTCAGCGCCGGCAACACCGGCGCGCAGATGGCCGCGACGACATACCTCCTGAAGCTGCACGAGGGACTCACGCGCCCGGCCATCGGCACGCTCTTCCCGAGTGCGCGCGTCCCGGTGGTGGTCCTCGACAGCGGCGCCAACGTGGACTGCTCGGCCGCCGAACTCGTGCAGTTCGCGCGACTGGGCGCCGTGTATGCCGAAGACGTGCTCGGCCGCCGCAATCCCGCCATCGCCCTGCTCTCGGTGGGCGAGGAGCCCGAGAAGGGCAACGCCGCCGTCAAGGATGCGCACCGCGAACTGGCGGCCGCGTCCGGACTGAACTTCGTCGGCAACGTCGAGGGGCGTGACGTCCCGATGGGGGCGTGCGATCGCGGCCCGTTCGACGTCGTCGTCTGCGACGGCTTCGTGGGCAACGTGCTGCTCAAGTTCTACGAGAGCATCCCCAGGTTGATCTCCGTCCTCCTTGGCAAGAGCGGCGTTTCCAAGGACCAGCTCGCGCTCGCGCTAGGCGGCCTCGACTACGCCGCGCATGGCGGGGCGCCGCTGCTCGGCGTCAAGGGCGTGTCGATCATCTGCCACGGCAAGTCGTCGCCCGAGGCGATCAAGAACGGCATTCTCGTCGGGCTGCGCACCGCGGAGTCGCGGATGAGCGACCATATCGGGCAGCGCCTCTCGTCCACCAGCGAAGGATACTCCGCATGAAGCGTCCGATTGCGATGATTGCCGGCACGGGACACGCCGTGCCGAAGAAGATCCTGACCAACCACGATTTCGCGGCCCTCGGCATCGACACGAACGACGAGTGGATCGTGGAGCGCACGGGCATCCGGCAGCGCTACATCGCCGGCGAGGGCGAGTCGCTGACGTCGTTGTCGGCCGAGGCGGCGCGCGCCGCGATGAAGGCCGCCGGCGTCACCGCGCCGGAACTCGACCTGATCGTCCTCGGCACGGCGTCGCCCGACCGCCTGCTGCCGGCCACCGCCGTCGAGGTGCAGGCGGCCATCGGCGCCACGCGCGCGGCGGCGTTCGACATTTCCGCGGCGTGCAGCGGTTGGGTGTACGGCATGAAGATCGCCGAGGGGTTGATGGCGATGGGCGATGCCGAGACGGTGCTCGTCATCGGGGCCGAAACGCTCTCGCGCATCGTGAACTGGAAGGATCGCAACACGTGCGTACTGTTCGGCGACGGCGCGGGTGCCACCGTGGTCAAGCGTTCCACCAAGGGACGCGGCATCCTCTCGGCATATCTGCGCAGCGATGGCACGCTGGCGGACCTGCTCCAGCGGCCCGCGGGCGGCTCGCTGCGTCCGGTGACGCCGGAGGTGCTGGCCGACGGCAGCAACTGCATCACGATGGCCGGGCGCGAGGTCTTCAAGAACGCCGTGCGGTCGATGGCGGACTCCTGCGACCGCGCGCTGGACGGGGCCAAGCTGGCGTCGAGCGACATCGACCTGCTGATTCCGCACCAGGCGAACATCCGCATCATCGAGGCGACGGCGAAGCATGCCGGCATCCCGATGGACAAGGTGTACGTGAACGTCGACCGGTACGGCAACACGTCGGCGGCGTCCATTCCGATGGCGCTCGACGAAGCGTTGGCCACCGGCCGCATCAAGGAAGGCATGACGGTAATGTTCGTCGCCTTTGGCGCGGGCTTCACGTGGGGCAGCCTCGTGGTGCGATTCTGATTTGAACGCGGCTCGGTCGGCTGCCTCGGCGTGCCGAGCCCCTTTCCCGGCTTCATGCAACTCCTCCTGCTGTTTCCCGGCCAGGGCTCACAGAAGCCCGGCATGGCGAAGGATCTCGCCGAGCGGTTCGCGGCCGCGCGCACGGTGTTCGCAGACGCGGACGGCGCGCTCGGCGCGTCGCTGTCGACCGTCTGCTTCGACGGGCCGGCCGAGGAACTGACCCGCACGCACAACGCGCAGCCCGCCCTGCTGGCCCACGGGGCGGCGGTGTGGGCGGTGGTCAAGGAACGTGCGGCGGCGCGGGTGGCGGCTGCGGCGGGGCATTCGCTGGGCGAGTTCTCCGCCTATCACGCGGCGGGAGCGCTGTCGCTCTCCGACGCGGTGCGGCTGGTGCGGCGTCGCGGCGAGCTCATGTACGACACCGGGGTGCAGCGTCCGGGGGCGATGGCCGCCGTGCTGGGCGAGCTGTCGCGCCCGATCGCCGACATTTGCGCCGAGGCGAGCGCCGCCGGCGTGGTCGTGCCCGCCAACTACAATGCGCTGGAGCAGGTGGTCATTTCGGGCGAAGTGACCGGCGTGGAGCGCGGCATGGAACTGGCCAAGGCGGCCGGGGCCAGGCGCGCGGTGCGGTTGCAGGTGAGCGGGGCGTTTCATTCGCCGCTCATGCAACGCGCCGAATCCGGCCTCGCGCGGGCGCTGGGCGAGGCCCGCTGGACCGCCCCGGCGTGGCCAGTCTATTCCAACGTCACGGCCGCTCCGGTGACCGACGCCGGGACGGCGCGCGACCTCCTGCTGCGTCAGCTCACGTCGCCCGTGCGCTGGGTGTCCGTGATCGAGGCGATGGCGGCCGCGTACCCCGGCGGCACGTTCGTCGAAATGGGACCTGGCAACGTGCTCACCGGGCTCCTCAAGCGACTGGCGCCCAACCATGCGGCCCGGACCTGCGGCACCGTGGCGGAGGTGGAGTCGCTGCTGGCCGCGCTGTCGGGCTGATCCGGGCAAGCGGCCCCGGCGAGCCCGTCGTCCCTCGTCTTTCGACTTTCGTCTCTCATCCCCCGTCACCCCCCTGACCATGATTTCTCTCACTGGAAAGACCGCCCTCGTCACCGGAGGCGCGCGCGGCATCGGCCGGGCGATCGCCGCCACGCTCGCGGCGAATGGCGCCCGAGTGGCGATTGCCGACCTCGACCTCGCGGCGGCGGAGAAGACGGCCGGGGAGATCGGGCAGGCGAGCGGCTTCGCCTGCGACGTGTCCGACCCGGCCGCGGTCACGCAGCTCGTGCAGACGGTGGAGGAAGCGTTCGGGTCGCTCGACATCCTGGTGAACAACGCCGGCATCACGCGCGACAACCTCATGGCGCGCATGAAGGACGAGGACTGGGATGCGGTCATGAACGTCAACCTGCGCGCGGCGTTCGTGGCCACGCGCGCGGTGCAGCGGGGGATGATGAAGCGCCGCTGGGGGCGCATCATCAACATCGCCAGCGTGGTGGGCATCATGGGCAACAAGGGACAGGCCAACTACGCGGCGTCCAAGGCCGGGCTGATTGGCCTCACGAAGTCGGCGGCCCGCGAGCTGGCGTCCCGGAACATCCTGGTGAACGCGGTCGCCCCCGGGTTCATCCAGACCGCGATGACCGACAAGCTTTCGGACGAGGCGCGCACCACGCTGGCCGGGCAGATTCCACTGGCTCGCCTCGGCGAACCCCAGGATATCGCGAACGCCGTCGCCTTCCTGGCGTCGGATCTTGCCGCCTACATCACCGGGCAGGTGCTGGTGGTGGACGGCGGGATGGTGATGTAACGGAACGCGACAATCGCTATATTTATTCGTCTTCCCTCCACTCCAACGTCTGAGAGGAATCGCAGCATGGCCGACCATGGCAACAAGGTGAAGGACATCATCGAAAAGGAACTCGGCGTCGAGCGCGAGAAGCTGACGGCGGAAGCGAGTTTCATCGAAGACCTGGGCGCGGACAGCCTCGACATCGTCGAGCTGGTCATGGAATTCGAGAAGGAGTTCAACATCGACATCCCGGACGAGGATGCCGAGAAGTTGCGCACGGTGGGCGATGCGATCGCGTACCTGAACCAGAAGATCGGCTAAGGCGATGAAGCGCCGGGTCGTCATAACGGGTCTCGGGTGCGTGACCCCCGTCGGCAACGACGTGGGGAGTGCGTGGCAGGGGGTGCTCGACGGGAAGTCCGGCGGCGCCCCGATCACGCACTTCGATGCCTCGAACTTCAAGGTTCGGTTCGCGTGCGAGGTGAAGGGGTTCGACCCGGCGCAGTACATGGACCGCAAGGAGGTCAAGCGGTCGGATCTGTACACGCAGTATGCAGTGGGTGCGGCGACTCAGGCGATGACCGACGCCGGGCTCGGCGGCGGAGGGTACGACCCGTTGCGCACGGGCGTGGTGATCGGGAGCGGCATTGGCGGGATCAACACGTTCGAGGAGCAGCACTCGATCCTCGAGGCGTCCGGGCCGGGGCGCATTTCGCCGTTCTTCATCCCGATGTTCATCAGCGACATCGCGTCGGGCGTGGTGTCGATGCGGTTCGGCGCCAAGGGGCCGAACTTCTGTACCGTGTCGGCGTGCGCCTCGTCGGGGCACGCCATCGGCATGTCGTTCCGCGCCATCCAGTACGGCGATGCCGACGTGATGATCGCGGGCGGGGCGGAGGCGTCGGTGACGCCGATGTCGATGGCCGGGTTCGCCAACATGCAGGCCCTTTCATCGCGCAACGACGACCCGGCGCGCGCGTCACGGCCGTTCGACGTCACCCGCGACGGCTTCGTCCTCGGCGAAGGGAGCGGGATCGTGATTCTCGAGGAGCTGTCGCATGCGCAGTCGCGTGGCGCCCGGATCTACGGCGAAGTGGCCGGGTTCGGGATGACGGGCGACGCGTACCACCTCACCGGCCAGCCGGAGAACCACGAGGGATTGCAACGCGCGATGCGCCGCGCCATCGAGGACGGCGGCCTGTCGGCGGCGGAACTGCACTACGTCAACGCGCATGGCACGTCGACCCCGCTCAACGACCCCAACGAGATTCGCGCTATCAAGGCCGTGCTCGGGTCGCACGCGTCGGCGGTGAACGTGAGCTCCACCAAGTCGAGCACGGGTCATATGCTGGGCGCGAGCGCGGCCGTGGAGACGATTTTCACGACCTTGGCCATCCACCACGGCATCGTGCCGCCGACCATCAACCTGCAGTCGCCCGATCCCGAGTGCGATCTCGACTGCACGGCCAATGTGCCGGTGAAGCGCACGATTTCGGCGGCGCTCAACAACTCATCCGGATTCGGCGGGCACAACACTTCGCTCGCGCTCGTCCGGTTTCGGGACTGAGCCGATGGCCGCGGCGCCGCAGATTCCGTTCGAGCGCATCCACGACCCGGTGCTGCGCGGCATCGGCGAACGGCTGTCGGCGCTCGAGCGCCTGAACGTCGCCGATGGCCTGGCGCTCTACCGGAGCAACGACCTCACCGGGCTCGGCGTCCTGGCCGACGCGGTGAACCGCGCCCGCAACGGCGACGTCGTGACCTTCGCGTCGAACCAGCACATCAATCCGACCAACATCTGCGTGCTGCGGAAGACGTGCGTGTTCTGCGGCTACGCCCGCCTCCCCAAGGAGGACGGGGCGTACCGGTACTCGCTCGATCAGGTGCTCGCCGAAGCGGCGCATGCCGCCGACGGGATGACGCGGGAGTTCCACATCGTCGGCGGCCTCGACATGAAAGCGGGGCTGGCCTACTACGCCGGGATGTTCCGCGCGCTCAAGGCCAACTTTCCGCACGTGCACATCAAGGCGCTGACCGCGGTCGAGATCGCGCACATCGCCCGCATCGAGAAGATGCCGTGGCGCGACGTGTTGATCGCGCTCAAGGAGGCCGGGCTCGACACGATGCCGGGGGGCGGTGCCGAGACGTTCAGCGCCGCGGTGCGCGAGCGGATCTCGGACAAGAAGCTGGCCGGCGCCGAGTACATCGGCGTGCACCGCACCGCGCACGAGCTGGGCATCCGCACCAATTGCACGATGCTTTACGGCCATGTCGAGACGCTCGAGGACCGGATGGAGCATCTCCAGATGCTCCGCGATCTGCAGGACGAGACGGGCGGGTTCCTGGCGTACGTGCCGCTTGCGTACCATCCGGACGACAACGCACTCGGCCTCGGACTGGGGCGCCTGGGCACGGCGACCACGGGGTGGGACGACCTGCGGCAACTGGCCGTGGGTCGGCTGTTCCTCGATAATTTCCAGCACGTGAAGTCGCACTGGATCATGGTCACGCCGTCGTTGTCGCAGGTGGCGCTGCACTACGGCGTGAACGACCTCGAGGGCACGGTGGTGCGCGAGAAGATCTACCATGCGGTGGGGGCGCACACGCCGCAGGCCATGTCGCTGGACGCGATCCTCGGCCTCATTCGCGGGGCGGGGAAGCAGCCGGCCGAACGCGACTCGCTCTACCGCATCCTCCGCACCTCGTTCGAGGCCGACCGGGTGCCGGCCGGAGCGGCGTGATGCGCGTCGGCCGCATTCCGTATCTCAACTGCGCGCCCGTGTACGGCGCGGTCGATCGCGGCATCGTCGCGCTCGACGCCGAACTGGTGAGCGGCGTGCCGTCGGCGCTGAACCGGGGCGTCGCCGAAGGCGCCATCGACGTTTCGGTGGTGTCGGCGGTGGAGTACGCCCGCGCGGCGGGCCAATATCTCCTCCTGCCCGACCTCGCCATCTCGTGCAACGGCGCCGTGCGGAGCGTGATGCTGTTCTCCACTCGGCCGGTGCAGGAGCTCGCCGGCGCGCCGGTGCTCGTGAGCCGCAGTTCCATGACCTCCGTGGCGCTGCTCGACCTCCTGTTCGAGCACGTGTGGAAGGTGCGGCCGGTGTTCGTGCCGGGCGACACCGAGGCGGACGACCTACGGCGCGACCGTTCGCCGGTGGCGGCGCGGCTGGTGATCGGGGACGCGGCCCTGATGCTGCGGCACCCCGACCATCCGGTGGCCATCGCGCACGGCCGCACGTATCCCTTCGTGTACGATCTGGGAGCCGAGTGGAAGGCGTGGACCGGGCTCCCGTTCGTCTTTGCCGTCTGGGTCGCGCGGCGCGAAGCCAGCATGCGTGAGGCGCTGCACGTGCATGGCGCCTTGATGGAGAGCCGCGACTGGGGTCTCGCCCATCTCGAGCGGATTGCGAGCGAGGCGTCGGCCACGTGCCAGTTGCCGACGGCCGTGGTGCACGACTACCTCGCCGGCCTCGATTATGGTCTTGGTCTCGAGTATCTGGAGGGACTTGCGGAGTTCTTCCGGCGCCTCGAGCTGGCCGGCAAGGTACCTCAGGGAAAACTCGTCTTTCTCCCCGCCGCCTGACCCGTGATTCACCATCGGCGCCGCCCCCCATCTTTCCGGTTCGAACATGTCTGAACTCCAGAACCTGCTCGACCTGTACCGGCATGCCCCGCTGCTCGAGCTGGGGGCGCTGGCCGACGCGAGGCGCCGCGCACTCCATCCCGACGGCGTGGTCACGTACATCGTCGACCGAAACATCAACTACACGAACGTCTGCGTCGCCGACTGCGGCTTCTGCGCCTTCTACCGGCGCCCGAAACACGGCGAGGGCTACACGCTGTCGTACGAGCAGATCGGCGAGAAGATCGAGGAAACCAAGGCGCTGGGCGGCGTGCAGATCCTCATCCAGGGCGGGCACAATCCGTACATTCCTTTCGAGTGGTACCTCGAGCTGATCCGCTACATCAAGCGCCATCACCCCATTCACGTGCACGGCTTTTCGCCAAGCGAAGTCGACTTCTGGGCGACGTTGTATCGCATGGACGCGCGCGAGGTCGTGCGCCAGTTGATCGCGGCCGGCCTCGATTCCATTCCGGGCGGCGGCGGCGAGATCCTCGTGCAGCGCGTGCGCGACCTCGTGGCGCCCGGGAAGGCGGGGGCCGACCGCTGGCTCGAGATCATGGAAATCGCGCACCAGGAAGGACTCAAGACGTCCTCGACGATGATGTTCGGCATCGGCGAGACGCTGGAAGAACGCCTGGAACACCTGCTGCGCCTGCGTGACGTGCAGGCGCGCACCGGCGGCTTCACCGCGTTCATCACTTGGCCGCTGCAGCCCGAAAACACGCCGCGGCTCAGCCAGCAGCCCAAGACCGACGCCGTCGAGTATCTGCGCACCGTGGCCTTTGCGCGCCTCGTCCTCGACAACATCCCGAACATTCAGGCGAGCTGGGTGACGATGGGCATGAAGATCGGCCAGATCGCGCTCTCGTACGGGTGCAACGACTTCGGCTCGCTGATGATCGAGGAGAACGTCGTGTCGGCCGCGAACACCACGTACCACACGACGACCGACGAAATGGAGCGGCTGATCGCCGACGCCGGCTTCACGCCGCGCCGGCGGCGGCAGGACTACCAGCTCCTGCCATCCGCCGCCGCGTAGGGGACGACCACCTCATGGGCGTCAGGTTCGGGTCCGGGGCACGCAAGGCCATCGATGCCGCGATGGTCGAAGCGGAACGTCACGGCCACGAGCTGCCCAACTCGCTGCACCTGCTGCTCGGCTTGCTCAAGACCCCCCGCGGCACCGCCGCGCAGATGTCGGCCATGCTCGGCATGCCCGTGGAACTGCTCGTCCGCGCGGTCGAATCGCGCCTGTCGGGTGCTGGCGCCGTGGCAATGGCGGAGAGCGAAGACGCCGCCGAGTCGATTCTGCGGGAGGCCGGTGAGCAGGCCGAACGCCGCGGCGGCGGCGTGGTCAGCGAGGGCGACATCCTGCGTGCCATGGGCCGCCAGACTTCAAGCAGCGCCGGGCGCGTACTGCAGGAGGCCGGCATCACCGGCGAGCGGCTCGAGCAACTGCCGCTCGATGCCGCTGCCGACGAACCCCCCGCCGCGGCGAGCCGCGGCGGGGGGCGCGTGCGCACGGGCATCGGATACGATTCGCACCGCTTCGGGCCAGGCGACGGCGTCGTGCTCGGCGGCGTGCGCATTCCCGCGCCATATCGACTGGTCGGGCACAGCGATGGCGACGCCGTGGCGCACGCCGTGACCGACGCCGTGCTGGGCGGGGCGGGCGTGGGCGACATCGGCGAGATGTTCTCCGACACCGACGCCGCCAACGAGGGGCGCGATTCGATCGAAATGCTGCATCTCGCCGTCGAGCGCGTGCAGCGGGCCGGCTGGACCCCGTCGCAGGTGGACGTCACCGTGATTGCCGAGCTGCCGAGGATCGGCGCGCATCGCGCGGCGATGCGAGAGCGGCTGGCGCACGCGCTCGGCGTCGGGGTGCCGGACGTGATGGTGAAGGGCAAGACCAACGAGGGGATGGGCTGGATTGGACGCGCCGAAGGCATCGCGGCCATCGCCGTGGCGACACTCAACTCCGTCGAGGTCGAACGCCGGTGAACCAGTTCATGGATTGGGTGCTCACCGTCGACACGGGCAGCCTGTACGTCATCCTTGCCGTCGTGGCGTTCATCGAGAGCATCTTCCCGCCGGCTCCAGCCGACGTGGTCGTCGCGCTGGGCGCGTTTATCGCCGCTCGACACGGCGCCAGCTATCCGCTGGTCGTGGCGTCCATCGTCGCCGGCAGCGCGATAGGGGCGATGGTGATCTACGGCGTCGCGCGCCGATTCGGCGCCGACTGGATGCACGGCCAGCTGCGCCGGCTCAAGCTCGTGGGTGCCGAGGAGAAGCTCGAGAAGCTGTACGCGCACTACGGCCTCGCCGCGCTCTTCGTGAGCCGCTTCGTCCCCGGATTGCGCGCCGTGGTGCCGCCGATGGCCGGCGCCCTCCGCGTGCCGTGGCTACGCACCGTCGTCGTCATCGCGGTGGCCAGCTCCATCTGGTACGGCCTCATCATCTGGATCGCCTTCCGGGTGGGGAGCGACTGGGAAGAGGTGAAGACCACCCTGCACGTCATCGGACTGCGCGTGGCGCTCATCGGCGCGGTGTTGATCGTGATCCTCGCCTGGATCGGCCACCGCCTCTGGCGTCGGCACCGCGCCAAGCACCCGCTGCCGGAGTGACCGAGCCCGGCGACGCCTCGCGGGTCTTTCTGCTCGAGCGTTTCGCCGAGTATCTCACGCTCGAGCAAGGCAGTTCCGCGCGCACCGACGAGAGCTATGCGCGCGACCTGCGGCGCCTCGCGGAGTGGGCCCTCGCCCACGGCGCGCCGATGCCGAGCGCGCTGACCGCGGCGCACCTGCGGGAGTTCGTCTACCATCTCAAGGATCTCGGACTCGCACCGGCCTCCATCCGGCGCGGCGTGTCGGCCATCCGGACGTGGTTCAAGTTCCTGATGGCCGAGGGCGTGGTGAACGCCGACCCGAGCGAGCGGCTGGAAACACCCCGCAAGTGGCGCACGCTGCCGGAGGTGCTGACCCCCGCCGAGATCGAGCGCCTGATCGGTGCCATTTCCATCGAGGAACCGCTGGCATTTCGCGATCGTGCGATGCTCGAGCTCGCCTATGGCGCCGGACTCCGCGTCGGCGAGTGGATCACGCTGAAGGCGAATGACCTGCGGCTCGACGAGGGCGTCGTGCGCGTCTTCGGCAAGGGCAGCAAGGAGCGGCTCGTGCCGGTGGGGCGTCGTGCCACCGGTGCGGTGGCCATCTACCTGCGAGAACTCCGCCCCCGACTCGAGCGGGGCAAGGGCGCCGGCATCCTGTTCCTGAACGTGCGGGGCGCGCCGCTCAGCCGGATGGGGGCCTGGAAGATCCTGCGGAAGTACGTGGCGTTGGCCGGCATCACCAAGACGGTGACGCCCCACACCCTGCGCCATTCGTTCGCCACGCACCTGCTCGAGGGCGGAGCCGACCTGCGGTCGGTGCAGGAAATGCTCGGGCACGCCGACATCGGCACCACGCAGATCTACACGCATGTGGACCGCGAGTACCTGCGGTCGGTGCACCGCCAGTATCATCCGCGCGGGTAGTGGCACAGACGCGCGCACAGACGCGGGCACAGGCACGGAACGCCTCTTCAGGTTAAGTTTCGCGGCGTGATTCTCGTCATCGACAACTACGACTCGTTCACCTACAACCTCGTCCAGTACCTCGGCGAGCTGGGTGAAACGCTGCGCGTCGAACGCAACGACGCCATCGCGGTGGACGACATCGCGTCGCTCGCCCCGGCGGCCATCGTCCTGTCGCCCGGTCCGGGGACGCCGGCGGATGCCGGCATTACCGTGCCGGTGATCAGGCGCTACGGCGCGCGCATCCCGATGCTCGGCGTCTGCCTTGGCCACCAGGCCATCGGCGAGGCCTATGGCGGGCGCGTGATTCGCGCTCCGCGCGGCGTGATGCACGGCAAGACGTCGGAGGTGCTGCACGACGGCACCGGCCTGTTCGACGCGCTCCCATCGCCGCTGCGCGTCATGCGCTACCACTCGCTGGTCGTCGAGCACGACACACTGCCGGAGTGCCTCGAGGTGACCGCGCGGGCCGCCACCGACGCGACGGAGATCCACGCGCTGCGCCATCGCGTGCACCCCGTGTGGGGCGTGCAGTTTCATCCCGAGTCGATCCTCACGCAGGAGGGAAAGCGGATGCTCGCCAACTTCCTGACTATGGCTCTGCGTAATAGACTGTGGAAGCGGTGTTAGGTGAGACGCCCTCTCAACGCCTTGCTGAATGTGGAAAGTGGGATGCCGATGGCCTCCGACTCGTCTACATGCGTGAGCTGCATTCGCATCAGGTTGGGTTGGTATCCCATGACGTCCCGACGCTCAAGGCCGAGCCGGGCAGGGCGTCGCTTGGTGACGACGCCGTGAGAGAACAAGGCCTTCACTCGCAGGGCCTCGAAGGAGTAGCCACGGCCTGCCCGGTCAATGTCCCGGAGTGTTCGGTTCATCGCCTCGGTAAAGGCATTGGTGACGCCGTTCGTGGCGAAGTAGTTGAGGATCTCCGGCTCCCAGTTCGTGGATGCCGTGATGAGCGGCTTGAACAGGTGCTTGAGGTGCGCGGGGATAGCCTCCCGCCAGGCGTGCAGCGCCCGTTTGGCGGTGGAGACGCCCTTCGCCTCCCAGATGTCGTAGAACTGCTCCTTGAGGTCGTAGGCGGCGCGCAGCTCGGGGATCTCACCCAGCCACTCGGCCAGTAGGAGCTTCTGCGCATCGTTCAGGTTCCCTGGACGGGCCAGCAGGACGTGCCGGTTGCGCTTGATGAACGTGCCTCGGCGCCGGGAGACCCGTTTCCCGACCAGCTTCCGCATCGCATCGAGCGACTGGGAGGCCATGCGCAGGATGTGGAACTTGTCGACCACCGCGACGGCCTTGGGGAACACCAGCTTCGAGACGGTCAGGTAGGGCCGATACATGTCCATCGTCACGATCTGGACCCGCTCGCGATGCCGCAGGCGCAGCAGGGCGCGATAGACGATGTCCTTGGTGCGGTCCTCCAGGAAGTCGAGGATCTGCTTGTCGCTGATGTTGGTCAGGATGCACCGGGGCTTGCCCCGGAGGTGCAGCTCGTCGATACCGAGGACGTTCGGGGCCGTGAAGACGTGATCCGCCTCCATGCGCTCAGCGTAGGCGCGGAAGACGTTGCGGACCGTGCCCTCGGAGACGCCCACCTCATCGGCCACGGCCACGTGGGTGCGCCGGATCACGGCCTGCTCGATGTGCCGGACCAACCGGACCGTCATCAGGTGCCGGTCGTTGATGTCCGTGCAGGGCTGAAGGAACGTGCCTCCGCAGGCCCGGCACGGGTACCGCTGGCGCGCCCAGTCGATGACCACGGGCTTGCCGCTGTGCGTGGTATCGTTGACTGCCTGATTGAGAGTCCCGTGGCGGTACAGCTCGTCCAGCGACCCGCAGCGGAGGCAGCACTCCGGCTGGTCGGCGTAGGTGGCGTCCACGCGGTGCCCACCGGCGTGCGCATGAACCGCCTGAACCTCCCAAAGCGGGAGGCGAAGAAAGTCAGTCATGGGGTGATGCTGTGGTCAGCCGGGGGCTACCTCACTTACACCTGTCAGAGCAGACGCGCAACCGCGCAGGTCTCCACAAATTGCTGGAAACTCCAGACGCTAATACCGCAGCCCAATTGAGACGGGGACAATCCACGGCGCGACAGCTCGGCTGCTCAGCGGACCGATCCATCGCGCGTCGAGCACAGCTTTCAAGCGACCGTGCAGTGGGAGAGCTAGCCCAGCGCCGAAAGTAGCACCTTGATGCGTACCACTCGCCGTCACTGCTCCGACGCCCGCTAGCAGAAACCCCTCGACACGTGTGTTGGTCGAAAGCACACCGGTCACGAACGTACTCGTCACGTTGCCGCTGTACTCTGATGCGTGGGACGCAGAATCACACGACGGAGTCGCGCAGTTTGAATACGACACAAGCGAAACCGGGTCGTTGAATCGGGCGGCCCCTACCTCCAGTCGCAGGCTGAAACGCGGCCCGATCTGCTTTCCAACCGCTCCCCGCACGTTCGAACCGTGCGCATCAAGTACGCTGCCAGAAGCGGACGACTGTGGCGGCACGTGATTCCAGCCGCCGCTGAACTCCAGGTACATTTGAGCAGACGCGGGCACTGCGAGGACGCCGGCCATTGCAACTGCCACGGCAAGCCGCACCACTGCAGATCTAAGAAGTCTCCCTCCGGCTTTTGCGCTGCAATGTGTCCGGGCGCGATATACCACGCTTTCTCCTTTTGTTCCACTAACTGTCATATCTGGCTCCTTGGTGCTTGTTAAGAACCCGTTGCAAGCCGGCCCCGCCCCTCATATCGCAGATCCCAGGCGCAGGCGGCTTTCCTATCGGCTCGCCATCGGTAACTGCCCGCGTATCGAGCTGTTCGTCACCCGGAGTTCCCGGCGAGCGTCGGCTGCCGTAGCTGCTGACGCTCGCTCGCCCATCCCCGTCACCGCACGTAGAGAAGACGATTCGGTGAGGTTGCACCAATTCCAGTAAGCACGCCCTGCGTGGCGTTGGCCGCCATGATCTGCATGATGACGTTTGGCGTCCGGCTTGGGTCTTGTTGGAGCAGGACCGCCACCTGTCCCGTGGTCAGGCCGGCCGCATAGGAGGTTCCGCCCCAAGAGACCATTGGCGCGAAGATGTCCACGCAGTTGCCCCAGTTTGAAGACGGGTCCTTGGCATCGAGATAGGGCACGGTCGCACCAACGGTGATTGCTCTTTCCGTCTTCGCCGGGGTTACGTAGCAGGCATTGGTATTGTCGTTCCCAGCAGCGACCACTACGGGCACGCCGTTATCGGCAGCGTACCGGACGGAGTTACTGATCGGGTCGTCAAATAGTGCGTAGCATGTTACATTCTGCACATGGCCAGCAAGACCGATGCCCGGAGGTTGGATACCGCGACCCTGACGCACTTGCGGCG
>Ga0315268_10000174_pt1 | contig 74740 bp, 62 predicted proteins | sample C1_top_MG_FD_204535 | JGI IMG/M metagenome (GOLD analysis project Ga0315268, IMG submission 204535) | Sediment microbial communities from Yellowstone Lake, YNP, Wyoming, USA - C1_top | ecosystem: Environmental > Aquatic > Freshwater > Lake > Sediment | place: USA: Wyoming | collected 2017-08-01 | reverse complement strand
ACTTGAGCGTTAAATTCTCTGGGGTCCTTCGGGATCTCGCTTTTATGCTTGACGCCCACCGTGAACGGCGTATCCCCCTCAAAAGGCACGCGGCCGGTGAGCATCTCATAAAGGATGACCCCGAGCGAATAAATATCCGACCGCTGATCGACATCTTTGCCTTCGACTTGCTCCGGACTCATGTATTCGGGAGTTCCGATTGTCACTCCGGCGTCCGTGATACCTTTGCCTTTGATCGAGCGGGCAATCCCGAAATCCATGATCCGGACGCACCCGTTCCTGTCGATCATGATATTGGATGGCTTGAGGTCGCGGTGGACGAATCCCAACTTGTGGGCTTCGGACAACCCTTCGCCAACCTGCTTGGCGATGTTCACCGCTGTTCCCACTCCCAGCTGTCCCGACATCCGAATCATGTTCTTCAGGTCTTCGCCCGGCACATATTCCATGGTGAGATAATAATTGCCTGCGTCTTTGCCCAGGTCGTACATCCGGCAGATATTTTTGTGGGAGATGTCGCGGGCGACCTTCAGCTCGTTCCGGAACCGTTCGATCGTGTCTTTATCGGCCGCAATCTCCGGCTTGATGAGCTTCAAAGCGATTTTGGCGTTGACTTCTTTATCGAAGGCCTTATAAACCTTGCCCATGCCGCCTCGGCCCAGTTCTTCGATGATCTGGTAGCGGTTGGCAAAGGTCGAGCCTGTCGTGAGATCTTGTTTGGGACGGACATACGTCTCTGTGCGGGAAGGTTGGATTTCTTCAGGAGGAGAAAGCTCCTCCCCGCATTTCTCGCAATAAAAAGTCCCTTCCGGATTCTCTAAACGACATCTAGGGCACTGCATTGCCGCTTTTAGCCCTTTTCTTTTGGCTAAAAAAAGAATATCAATTAAAGTTGAGCGAGTCAAATTGGATGAGCCACGCGATTTGACTTTTTCGCCTGTTCCCTCTAAGATTGAATGGATTTTATCCCCTCTCCGTCGCCCCTGACAAGGTTGCGGGAAAACAAGGACCATTGGAGCCATGAGCAACGAGACTCACGAATACAATTTTCAGCGGATCGAGGAAAAATGGCAAAAAACCTGGGCCGACCAAAAGACTTTTGAGGTCCGCGAAGACCCCGCTCAGGCCAAATTCTACCTCCTCGAAATGTATCCTTACCCCTCGGGCCGCATTCATATGGGCCATGTCCGCAATTACTCCATCGGGGATGTCATCGGACGCTATATGACTATGAGGGGATTCAACGTCCTCCATCCCATAGGCTGGGACGCGCTGGGGATGCCCGCCGAGAATGCCGCCATCAAGCACGGCATCCATCCGCAAACCTGGACGCTCGATAACATCGCTCATATGAAGAAGCAACTCCAGCGGCTGGGCATCGCCTACGACTGGTCGCGCGAGGTCAACACCTGCCTCCCTGAGTATTACAAATGGAACCAGTGGATTTTCCTTAAAATGTTCGAGCGCGGCCTGGCCTTCCGCAAAAAAAGCTGGGTGAACTGGTGTCCCCAGTGCCGGACAGTCCTGGCCAACGAGCAGGCGGCCGGCGGCGAATGCTGGCGCTGCTCGGCCGATGTTGAGCAGAAAAAGATGGAGCACTGGTTCCTCAAGATTACCGACTATGCCGAAGAGCTCCTCTCCGGCCATGACCAGCTCAAAAAATGGCCCGAACATGTGCTCCTCATGCAGAAGAACTGGATTGGGAAAAGCGAGGGCGCTTATGTGAATTTTGCAGTGCCCGACCTGAAGAAGTCGATCAAGGTCTTCACGACGAGAATCGACACCATTTATGGGGCGACGTTCCTGGTCTTGTCGCCCGAGCATCCCCTCAGCCACCGCTTGATCGCCGAGGAGAAAGAGCAGGAAAAACTTCACGAGTGGATGGCCAAGGCCGCGGCCGAATCGCGCAATAGACGCGACATCGGGGAGACGGAAAAGGAGGGCATCGATACGGGCAAAAAGGCCATCAATCCGTTTACACAACAGCCTGTTCCCATCTGGATCGCCAACTATGTCCTGATGGAATACGGCACGGGCGCGATCATGGGTGTCCCGGCGCATGATCAAAGGGACTTTGAATTCGCTAAAAAATACCGTCTTTCAATTCCCGTCGTCATAGAACCAGAAAACGAGGCGGCCGCTGGATCCGAGGACGTCGAGGTATTCGAAGATTTCGGGATTCTGATAAATTCGGGGCCGTTCTCCGGCCTGAAATCTGCGGAAGCCATGGACAAGATGGCGGCCTTCGCCTCCGAAAAGGGGTTCGGCGAGAAAAGTACGACGTTCCGCCTTCGCGACTGGGGAATCTCGCGCCAGCGCTATTGGGGCACGCCGATCCCGGTCATCTATTGCAATCAGTGCGGCATCCAGGGCGTGCCCTATGAAGACCTGCCGGTCCTCATTCCCTACGACGTGGAAATCACCGGGGAGGCCGGCTCCCCCCTGGAGAAGATCCCCGAGTTCGTCAACGCAACATGCCCGAAATGCGGAGGGAAGGCAACGCGTGAAACAGATACCATGGACACGTTTGTCGATTCTTCGTGGTATTTCTTCCGCTACACTTCGCCCCAGGAGAAAGAGCTGCCCTTTGTTCGTGCGGCGGGGGATTACTGGATGCCGGTCGATCTCTACATCGGCGGCGTCGAGCACGCCATTCTCCATCTCATCTACGCCCGCTTTTTCACCAAAGTCTTAAGAGACCTCGGGCTCACGGCGGTCGGAGAGCCTTTTCCCCACTACCTGGCCCAGGGCATGGTCACTAAGGACGGAGCGGCCATGTCCAAGTCCAAGGGCAATGTCGTCGACCCGGACGAGATCATCGCGACTTACGGAACGGATGCCCTGCGCTTGTTCATTTTGTTCGCAGCTCCGCCCGAGAAAGAATTTGCCTGGAGCGAGGATGGCATCGAGGGCTCTTTCCGGTTCTTGGCCAGAGTGTGGCAGCTCTTCCAGGAGAACCGGGATTTGTTTGATTTCCAGAGGGGAGAAACAGTCAAGGTGGAGCCCCTGGATGGGGAAGCGCTTGCCAGGCTTCTAAAAAAGATGCATCAGACTATCAAGAAGGTGGGTGAAGACATCGGCCAGCGTTTCCATCTGAACACCGCGATCAGCGCCATCATGGAATTTTCAAACGCCATCAAGAAAGAAAAGGAAAGGCTGCACGGCTCTGAATCAGGGCGGGCGCTGCTCAAAGAGGCTCTCAAGAATCTCGCCCTCTTATTGACGCCGTTCACGCCGCATCTCTGCGAAGAACTCTGGCAGCGCATGGGGCAGGGCGGACTTGTCTATCACGCCGCCTGGCCCGGCTTTAGCCCCACTCTGGCCAAGGAAGAGAAGGCCACGATCGTCGTGGAGGTTAACGGCAAGGTCCGCGACAAGTTCGAGGCCGACTTGGATATCTCGGAGGCCGAAATGAAAGCGACGGCTCTCAGCCTTGAGCGGATCCGGGCGCTGATTGGCGGGAAACCGGTCAAAAAAGTCGTCTGCGTCAAAAATAGAATCGTCAATATCGTGATTTAGGATAGCCGAAGTGACAGGCACGACATTTCCGGATCCAGCTCGGGTCCTGGCTTTGAAGCGATGGGCCAAACCCTTCGCCACTCTCTTGATGTGTTTGGCCTTCATCCAGTGCGGCTACAGCCTGCGCGGGACGGGCAGTTTCCTTCCCGCGAGCATTAAAAGGATCAGAATTCCCATCTTTAAAAATTTGACCACCCGATTCGAGCTCGATCTCAAGCTGACCCAGGGCGTCATTGATGAGTTCGTCGCCAGGGGCAAAGTGGAAGTAACCCAGGATGACCAGATGGCAGATGCGGTTCTAACCGGAGAGATCCTCGTCTGGAACGTGACACCGGTCGCTTTCAGCGGGCAGGCGAGGGCGGACCGCTACACGATCACCGTGGCGGCCAGGATCGTTCTCAAAAACAACAAAACTCAACAACTCATTTTTTCCAATCCGTACCTTTCTTATCAAGAAGAATATGCCGTCCCTCCGGGTTCGGATTTTGAGGCGTCTGAAACCGACGCCATGACCAAAGTCGCCGAGAGCTTCGCCCGGACCCTGGTCATCAACATCCTTGAGGGATTCTGAGGATGCCGGGAATTTTTTCCGGACAGGAAATCCGGGACGACAGCCTTCTTGCCGGCTACTTTTTTCACGGCGAGGAGATGTTTCTGGCCGAGCAGTTCATCCGCGACCTGAAGAGGACTTTGGTCACTCCCGACGTCCAGAATACGAGCGTGGAGAGGCTGATTCTGGAGGAAACGTCCTGGCGCGAAATCCTGGATATCGCCCGGACCATACCTTTCTTTTTTTCGCCCTGGCGCATCCTGGTCGTCGAAATCTCTAAGCCCGAAAAAGAGGAGATGTCAGCCCCCGAACAAAAAAACCTCCAGGATTATTTTGCCTCGCCCACGTCCAGGACTGTTTTTGTCGTCTGCTTTGCCGGGAAGGTCCGAAAGACAAAAGCGCTGTTCAAAACATTTTCTTCTCTGCCCTCTTCAGTCGTCCTGGTCAAGGAGCTGAAGCCTCTCAAAAATGAAGCCCTTTTCACATGGGTTGACGACAAACTGGCTGCCCTCGGAAAGCGCGTCACTTCGGAAGCTGTGGACCGACTGCTCGAAGTCACGGGCAATGACCTGCAGAGTCTGGACAATGAGCTGGAAAAACTCGTCACTTTTATCGGGGAGAAAAAAGTGATCGAGCTTTCTGATGTCAACCAGGCTTCGGATTGGGTCAAGAATTTTTTTGAATGGGAGCTGGCCTCGAGCCTGGAGCAGGCCGACCTCAAGCAGAGCCTGGTCATCCTCAATACGCTGTTTACCGAAGGCGTCCGGCCCGAATACATTCTCGGCGTTTTGAGCAGTTTTTTCCGGGATATCCTGATGGCGAAGGCGTGGTTGAGGGAGAAGAAAAAGGACAGGCGCGAGATTTTCCGCGAGCTGAAGCCGGGGATTTCGGAAAAATACGGAAAATTTTACGCCGATAAATTCCGGGAATTCTTTTCCTTGGCAGAGCGCATGACGCCCAAAGAGCTCCAGGGTTTGATCGCCGACCTGGAGCAGATGGACCTCAAGATGAAGACATCGGATGTCCAGCCGCAGACCCTCTTCGAGAGTTTCTTTTGCGAATACTGCCGGGGACAGAGAAAGGAAGGCCCTACTTGGCGGGGGAGGGAGTAACAAGCTCCACCTGACGGCTGAGCCTCGATTTATACCTAGATCCTGTATTCTTGTGGACAGCCCCCTTTTTTACGGCCTTGTCTATAACCGAGAATACCTGGGGCAGCAGCTTCTTGGCGTTTTCCTTGTCCTTCGTTTCGATCAGAGCGCGCAGTTTCTTGACCTGGGTCCGCAGGGTCGACGTGTTCCGCTTGTTAGTCGCCGCTCGGCGCACGCTTCGGCGGTGCTGTCGGATCGCAGATTGATGATGAGCCATGGGCATCTCCTCTTAAGGCCGATTATGATAGAATATCTTTCCCCTAAAGTCAATCGGCGTTAGGGGCACATCCGTGACAGGACCCATTATTCATTTTGTATAAATAGGGATGCTTCCTGATACGGCAGGAGCAAGCCGATAAAGGAGTTGTCAAGCTGAAGGACGAGAAAAGCCTCGATCGAAGAAGCCATGACAGGCGGCTGCTCAAGTCGACTCTTGCCGTGGCCGTCCCGACCCTCCTAAGCCGGATTTTGGGCTACGTCCGCGACTATTTTCAGGCCGTTTTTCTGGGAACATCGAGGGGGGCCGACGCCTTCACCATCGCCTATATTATCCCCAATCTCCTGCGGCGGCTGACCGGCGAGGGCGCCATGACCGCCGCCTTTGTCCCGGTTTTCACCCAGGCCAAAAAGGAGAAATCCAAGGACGAGCTCTGGCGGTTCGCCGACGTCTTCTTTTTTGACCTGACCGTAGTCATGGCCGTGCTGACCATCCTGGGGATTGTCTTCTCTCCTTTTTTAGTCAAAATTATCGGTTTCGGCTTCAAGAACGTCGAAGGAAAATGGGACCTGACGGTTGTCCTGACCCGGATGATGTTTCCCTATATCTTCTTCATCAGCCTAGCCGCCCTGGCCATGGGGATCCTCAATTCGTTTCATCGGTTTTTCGTCCCCGCTTTAACCCCCGTCCTTCTGAATCTCTGCATCATCGGCCTGGCCGCGCTCTTCGCCGGACGGGCCAAAGAACCGGCTTATGTCTTTGCCGCAGGAGTTCTCCTCGGCGGGTTTTGCCAACTTGCCTTCCAGATTCCTTTTCTCTGGAAGCAAGGGATGCGGTTCAAGTTCGGACTCTCGTTCGCTCATCCCGGAGTCCGGAAGGTCCTGCGGCTGACCATCCCCGGTGTGCTCGGCGTCGGCATCTACCAAGTGAATTTTGCTATTAGCCGCGCTTTCGCCTCCGCCCTGGAAGAAGGGAGCGTCGCCTCCTTGTATTATGCTTCACGAATCCAAGAGCTCACCCTGGGCCTTTTTTCCGTCGCCCTCTCCATCGCCCTGCTGCCGGCTTTTTCCGAGCAGGCGGCCGCGGAGGATATCCAGGGAATGAAGAGAACGCTCGCCTTTTCTCTGAAGCTTATTTTCTTGATCACCTGGCCTGCCGCCGCCGGTTTGCTTGTCCTCAACAAACCCATCATCCAGGTCCTGTTCCAGCACGGGCTTTTCAACGCCGAATCCACCGCACTGACGGCGGCCTGTCTCCTGTATTTTTCCCTGAGCCTTCCTTTTATTTCCGGCGTCAAGATCCTGGCCCCGGCCTTCTTTTCCTTGAAGGACACGCGCACGCCCGTCATCATCGCCTTTTTCGTCATGATCGTTTATATCCTCTCCTCGCTCGTCCTCATGGGCCCGCTCAAAGTGGGAGGGATCGCCCTGGCTCTGTCCCTCTCCCAGGTCGTGAATTTCCTGACCTTGTTTTTTTATTTGGAAAGAAAAATCGGGAAAATTGAGACGAAGATGTTCCTGGCTTCGGCGATGAGGTCGCTCGTTGCGGCGAGCGTCATGGGTGCCGCCGTTTGGCTGTTTATCGGCCGGTTTGACTTTTCCCGCCTGCGGCTTCTCGAACAGGCCGGAGTGCTCGCGGCGGCGATCGTCATAGGCTTGGCCTTGTATCTAACGATAAGCGCCGTTATCAATCGCGAGGATATGGCCGGCTTGAGGAGATTGTTGCCCGGCAAGAAGGCATGAGCGACGAGGTTCTAGAATGAAAATTGTCCTCCAAAGAGTTAAGCGAGCTTCGGTTGAAGTGGACGGAAAAGTCGCGGGGGAGATCGGCCAAGGCATCTGCCTTCTCGTTGGAATTGAAAAGGGCGACGCTCGCCACGATGTCGAATTCCTGGCCGGGAAAGTCTCCGAGCTCAGGATCTTTCCCGACGACCAGGGGAAAATGAATTTGTCTGTGGCGGATGTGAGGGGAGAAGTGCTGGCTGTATCCCAATTCACCCTTGCCGCATCGCTCGAAAAAGGCCGGAGGCCCAGCTTTGATAACGCCGAGAGTCCGGAGCGGGCCGCGGCTCTTTTTGACGATTTCGTGGGGCTCATCCGCGGGCGCGGGCTGAAGGTCGCCACCGGCGTTTTTCGGGCCCTGATGGATGTCCACATCCTCAATGACGGGCCGGTGACTTTTATTCTTGAATCAAAGAAACCCCTTTAAAGGCCTGAGGAGCCGGATTAGCTGAATTTTAAATCGCAGACTTTGTCCAGAGCGTCCTGGGCCACCCTTCTTACGTAAAGATTGCGGTCCTTGGCCAGCCGGACAAGGAGGGCGCGGGCCTCCAGTCCTCCGATTTCACCCAAGGCTTCGGCAGCGCATCGCCGGACATCGACATTGGGGTCGTTCAAGAGAGGCATGATGTGAAGGACCGCATCGCCGCACTTTTTACGACTCAAGATCTTGAGGATGGCGCTCTTCGCATACCAGGGAGGCCGGCCGAGCCTTTGATAGGCTTTCTCGACGGGCCAGTCGTCCCGCCGGGCTAGTTCCCTCACCGCGATATCCCGGATTTCTTCGTTCGGGTCGTCCAGGAGATCAAACAGCACGACCGGGACCCAGGGCATCCGGAGCGTGGCGATCGTCCTCAGCATTTTGAGTTTTTTTTCTCTATTTTGAAGGATGTCTATTTTTTTACGGACGGCCGAGGCGATGGCGGGGAAGTTGAGCTCCCGCGTTTTCGGAATCTTAAGGCCTTCGTAAACCTTTAGGGCATGTTCGCTAACCCCGGGTTCTTCCGGCTGAGTCCGCCGTAAAAACTTGATCACTCTCTTCCTAAACCATTTCCAGGATATGGCCCATTTTCTCTTTTTTTGTCTTGAGGTATTGACGGTTGGCCGAATTCGGGGGAATTTCGATCGGGACCCGGTCCACCATTTCCAAGCCGTAGCCGGCGAGGCCGACGAATTTTCGGGGGTTGTTGGTGATCAGCCGCATTTTTTTGACACCCAGCGAAACCAGGATCTGGGCGCCAATTCCGTAATCCCTTTGGTCAGGCTTGAAGCCCAGCCGTCGGTTGGCTTCCACGGTGTCCGCGCCCTGGTCCTGGATGGCATAGGCCCGGATCTTATTCATCAGGCCGATGCCTCGGCCTTCGTGGTTGAGGATGTAGAGGATGACGCCCTTGCCCGCTTTTTCGATTATTTCCATAGCGCGGTGCAGCTGCTCGCCGCAGTCGCAGCGGCAGGAGCCGAATGTGTCGCCCGTGAGACACTGCGAATGGGCCCGGACAAGGATCGGCTCGTTTTTGTCGATCTCGCCCTTGATCATGGCGATGTGATTTTCGTGATGGATGATGTCCTCAAAGACGACGACTTGGAAATGTCCGTATTTGGTGGGCAGCTCGGCCTGCTCGATTTTCTTGACAAGGCATTCGGTCTTCATCCGGTATTTGATCAAATCGGCAACCGTCAGGATGGGGATGTCATGTTCCCGGCTGATTTTCTCGAGCTCAGGCATCCTGGCCATGGTGCCGTCTTCGTTCATGATCTCGCAGATGACTCCGGCCGGCGGCAATCCTGCCAGACGTGCCACATCAATAGCGGCCTCGGTTTGGCCGGCCCTGGCCAGGACCCCGCCCTCCTTGGCCTGGAGCGGGAAAATGTGCCCCGGCCTGGCCAGGTCAGTCGGCTTGGTCCGTGCGTCGATGGCCGCCAAGACGGTCTTGGCCCGGTCGTAGGCCGAAATGCCTGTCGTGATCCCGGCTTTGACATCGATGGAGACGGTGAAAGCCGTCTGGAAAAGGGCCGTGTTGTCCTGGACCATCAGGGGAAGTTGGAGTTCCTCCAGCCGCTCCCTCGTCAAGGGCAGGCAGATCAAGCCCCGGCCGTGTTTGGTCATGAAATTGATGATATCCGGTGTGACTTTTTTTGCGGCGACCATCAGGTCGCCCTCGTTTTCGCGGTCTTCGTCATCGACAATGATGATCAGGCGGCCGGCTTTGACGGCCGTCAGCGCTTCCTCGACCGAGGCCGTCTTGAATTTTTGTTCCATCCGCGTATTCCTATCGATTTCCTTGAGTTATCCAATTATACACGTATTTTCCAATCATGTCACATTCGATATTGACCCTGTCGCCGGCCTTCAGGCCCGCCAGGTTGGATTTCTCCAAGGTGACCGGGATGAGCTCAACTTCAAAGACGGACGGCTGGAGCGAGGCGATCGTCAGGCTGACGCCGTTCAAGGCCACCGAGCCCTTGGGAATGAAATAGGGCCGGAACTTCCCGGGCAGGAAAACGGCCAGCCTTCTGCCCGGCTTCCTGGGAATCACTCTCAGGACTTTGGAGGCAAAGTCCACGTGCCCCGTTGCGAGATGGCCGCCGAGTGGTGAAGCCAGGGTCAAGGGAAGCTCTAGGTTAAGCAGGGCTCCCTGCCTGAGCGCGCCCAACGTCGTGGTCTTCAAGGTTTCCTGGGAAAGGTTGAAAAAAAGGAGCTTGTTTTCCCTCCGGACGAGACTCAAGCAGACTCCATCGACATTGATGCTTTCCCCCGGCCCGGTTTGCGCCGGAATCGTGGCCGCTTCGACCACCATCTCTCTTTTTCCCAGCCTGAAGCCTTTGAACACTCCCGAATGTTGAATGATTCCCGTGAACATTAGAGATATCCCTCCGCGATAATGTCGTCCCCGAGCATGAAAACTGAAAATCGTTCGAGCCGGAGAGTTTCCCGGATCCGATCCGCGCCCCGCCCGGCGTAGAAGGCAACGGCTTTTTCCCCGCCGATGAGTCTTGGGGAGATCGTCAGGAAGACCTTGTCAACAAGCTTCTTGTCCAGAAGCGATGTCGCCAGGCGTCCTCCCCCTTCGACCAGGACGCTGGTGACCTCCCGGCCGCCCAGCCGGCTTAACACCTCACCCAGGTCGAGTTCAGACGATGTGCCGGGAACCCTGATAACCTCTGCGCCCTTTCTCTCGAGGGCGGACTTTTTCTGGGAGGAGGCTTTGAGATCTGTGAAAATCAAGATGCCGCCCCGGCCGAGACCGGACAGCATCTGCGCCCGGAGCGGAAAACGAAGCCCCGGATCGAGAATGACACGCAATAATTTTTTGTCAGGCCAATTTGGATGCCGGACCGTCAATCGCGGATCATCCTGGAGGATGGTGCCGCTCCCGATCATGATGGCATCGTATTCGCCGCGCAGCAGGTGGACATATTCGCGAGCAACCTTGGAGGAGATCCAGCGGGAATCGGATTTTTTTGTCGCCATCTTCCCGTCCAGGCTGAGGGCGGCCTTGAGAGTGACAAAAGGGATTTTTTGGGTGATGGACTTCATGTAGTGTTCGTTGAGCAGCCGGTTCCTTTCTTCGAGAAGTCCGACTCGAATCTCGATTCCTGCCCGTTTGAGTTTGGCGACGCCTTTCTTGAAAACGAGAGGATTGGGATCGAGAGCGGAAACAACGACCCTTCTCGGCTTGGCCCGGATCACGGCTTCCGCGCAGGGAGGCGTTCGTCCCCAATGGACACAAGGCTCAAGGGTCACATAGAGTGTCGCCCCCTCAGCCCGGCCTCCCGCCCGTCCGAGGGCGACGATCTCGGCATGGGGTTTTCCGGCTCCTTCATGGTACCCGAAGCCGACGATGGTTTCGTTTTTCACGACGAGCGCCCCGACATAGGGGTTGGGACTGGCGCGGCCCAGCGCCTTTTCAGCCAAGGCGTAGGCCATTTCGAGATAGGCAGTGTCCTGGAATGTCGTCATGAAAATAGGGCCTCCGCGAATTGCGTCGCGGAAAAATCGAATAGGTCCGTTTCGCTCTCTCCCGTTCCGACGAGTTTAATCGGCAGGCCCAATTCATCGGAGATGCCAATGACTGCGCCTCCCCTGGCCGTGCCGTCCAATTTTGTCAAAAAAATCCCCGTGATTGCGGAGAATTTGAGAAACTGGCGAGCTTGAACAAGGGCATTCTGCCCGACGCTGGCGTCCAAAACCAGCAGGATTTCCTGGGGAGCTCCCGGGATCTCGCGGGCGATGATACGCTTGATCTTTTCCAGCTCGTTCATCAAGTTTGTGTTTGTGTGGATCCTCCCGGCCGTGTCCACCAGCATATAATCGAGTCCCCGCGATTTGAAATTCTGGACGGCGTCGTAGACAACGGAGGCCGGGTCGGCGCCATACTGTCCCTTGATAACGGGGACGTTCAGCCTCCTGCCCCAGACGGCGAGTTGTTCTTGGGCGGCGGCCCGGAACGTGTCAGCCGCGACCAGGAGCCCGTGCCTTCCCTCTTTCTCGAAGCGATAGGAGAGCTTGGCCAGCGAGGTCGTTTTTCCGCCGCCGTTGACGCCAACCATCATCAAGACAGCGGGCCGCGTGTTCAGGTTGAGGCGGGAAGGAAAGCGGGACAGGATGCAGACGATCTCTTCTTTTAGAGCGACTTCGACGGCGGCGAAGGAGTCGGTTTTCTTCGTCCTCTCACGGATGGCCTCGACGATTTTTTCGGTCGTGGAAACGCCGACATCGGCAAGAATCAAGGTTTCAGCGAGCTCTTCCAGGGTCTCCTCGCGAGGCTTACCGCTCCGGACGAGTTCATCGAATTTTTGCTTGAAGGCCAGGCGAGTTTTGGCCAGTTTTTCTCGTAAACTTCCTAACATGTTAAAAAGATTATAGTTTCACGAGGCTTGAAAGTCAACGCGGGGCCGGCTTTAAAGAAAAACGGTGCGTCGGAAGGGCCGACATGGCCGTTGCTAACGGGCGTCATCCGCGGGATGAATCGATACGGCAATCACTCGCTCTTCATCCCTCCGGCCCAAGGAAAACCACAAGGCCCGCTTTCCCAGCTTGTAGATGAGACTGGCCGAGGATTCCGAATTTTCGGGAAGGTTGGGCTGGAAGATATCGGGCTGGCCGAATCTAGCCACAACGTCTTCCCTTTTGAGCTCGACCGTGTCTTTCGTGCCTTGGCCGGGCTGAAGCTCGAAGACAACAAAAAGCTCAGCCGTGACGCTGTTTTGCGCCGTGGGCACACGGCAATCGACACGCTCGATCAAGCGCCCCGACCGCGTTCGGGGCAATGGTTTGCCGATGAGGAATGTGACAGTTTCGTGGCTGGAATTTTCGTCCTTCGTGAAATCTACGGCGAGAGTGCTTCGGATTTTGTCGACCGTTAGGCTCGGCCCGAGGGCGAGCTCCTTCATGTCATCTAAAAAAGCCGCAATCGTCGATTCGCGCCGGCCCGGGCAGGCTGTAACTGTAAAGGCCAGGCCGGCGAGAATTTCCAGTCGGAGTATGCTCGTTCTCGTCGGACTTGCGATACATCTCATGCTTATCTCCTTTCCGCGCTGGAGCCGGACTTTTCTCGTTGAGCCTGTATTTTATCCTGCTGACCGCTCCACAAATATATATTCCACCCGAATCGAATGTCAAGAATCCCCGAGGCCATTAAAATCCCTTTTCCAGCCATTGGGGAAAGGATTGGCTTCCATCGGTCTCGGGGGTTCATTGAGGATTGTCCCTGATTGTGCTAAATTGACATCCGAACATGGACGATTCACTCTGGATTGTCGCTCCTCCCCGTGATGAGGCGAAGCGTCTGGCTTTGGAGCTCGGTCTTCCTCCGGCCATCGCCCAGGTCCTCGTCAATCGAAAGATCACCGAGCCGGCCGCCGCCGACCGATTTCTGCGGGGCACGGTAGACCTTCTCCACGACCCTTTCCTGATGTCCGGAATGTCCGCCGCGGTAGAAAGGATTCAGCGGGCAGTGGCCGAAAGAGAAAGAATTCTCATTTTCGGGGATTATGACGTGGACGGCGTGCTCTCGGTGGTCATGCTTTGGAAGGCCCTGGAGTCGCTTGGGGCCGACGTCGATTATTTCGTTCCCGAACGGCTCAAGGAAGGCTACGGTATTAAAGAAGAACACATTTCCGTCGCGATCGGCAAGGAAGCCCGGCTCGTCATAAGCGTCGACTGCGGAATCAAGGCCAACGGGTTTGTCGAGAAGGCAAACGCTCAGGGCATCGACGTGATCATCACCGACCACCATCTTCCGGGGACTGCTCTTCCCGAGGCCCTGGCTGTGCTCAATCCCGTATTGGCAAACTCCGGGTATCCGGAAAAAAACCTGGCCGGGGTGGGCGTCGTCTTCAAGCTAATCCAGGCGCTGTTCGAACGCCAGGGCCGGACTTCGATCCTCAGGCATTATCTGAAGCTCGTCGCCATCGGGACAATTGCCGACATTGCCGAGCTCAAGGGGGAAAACAGATTCCTGGTCAAACAGGGGCTTCAAGAGTTGAGCAGTGTCTCCAACCCAGGGCTTAAGAGCCTGATCGAGACAAGCGGGCTCAAGGGGAAGAAAATCTCCGAGGGAGACGTCGGGTTCAGGATCGGTCCGAGGATTAATGCCGCCGGCCGGATGGGCATGGCCGACCTCGCCGTCCGGCTCTTTTTTTCCCAGTCAACCGGGGAAACGGCCGAAATCGCCCGTCGTCTTAATGAGTTGAATGCGCAGAGGCAAGCGGTCGAGGAGAAGATCTTCAAGCAGGCTCAAGAGATTATCAAGAAGAAGAAACTGGATGCGTCCTACAAGATTCTCATTCTGGGCTGTGAAGAATGGCACCGGGGGATTATCGGCATCGTCGCCTCCAGGCTGAAGGATGCCTTTTTCAGGCCGGTCCTCCTCTTTACCTATGACAACGGCAAGGCCTTCGGCTCGGGCCGGAGCATCAGCGAATTTTCCCTGATCGGCTGCCTGGAAGAGTGCAAAAATTTTTTTCTTTCCTTCGGCGGCCATCCCTTCGCCGTCGGCTGTTCACTTCACCGTGATAATATGCCGGCCTTCAAACAGGCGGCCAACGCCGTGGCCGACGCACGTCTGACTCGGGCTCAACTTCGAAAGAAAATCTTGATTGATGCGAAAGTCGACTTCGGGGATGTCGATGTCCCATTTTATGAAAGCCATGCCCTTCTTTTTCCCTTCGGCGTGGGCAACCCGCGGCCCATTTTCCTGACTGAAAAAGCGGAAATCGCCGCTCCGCCGCAAAACCTTCAAGGGCGACATACAAAGCTTCTTGTCCGACAGGGCAGCCGGCTGTTTGAGGCCATCGCCTGGGACCGGGAAAACTGGGCGCGTCATGTTCGCAAGGGCGAACGTGTAGACCTGGCCTATTCTTTTCAATTTTCCTCTTACCTGGGCGAGGAGAGGCCGTATCTTTGCCTTGAGGGCCTGAGGAAATGAGCCGCTCCCGGCCGAAAAATGTGAAGCTCCGCCTGGCCAGGCTCATCAAGCCCGTCCTGGCCGCCGCGATCGTGGTCGTTGTCGCCATCATCACAGTCTATTTCATCGTCCACTGGCGGCGCCGGTCAACCATCCCCCCGGAGAAGAAAGAAATCGCCCAACAAAAGGTTGAAGTCCAGGAAAAGGTGGAGTTTTTCGATTTCAAAGGCAACATGCAGATTAACGCCGACCGGCGCTATCTCGGACAAGACGATCTCTACCACCTCGAAGGAAACGTCCGGATTGTAGACAAAGGGAAAAAAGGGGGCCGGGATATCCTCATCACCGGGGGGACGGTCACGTACGACAAAGATTTGAAACATTTCATGATGCAGAGCCATATCAAGGTCCGTTCGAAGGACATCCTCTTAGAGACTGAAAATTTCGAGTATAACAGGGATGCGGAAACCTTCAAAACGGAAAGCGGTGTCGTCATTTCATCCCCCCGCTTTTCCGGATCCGCCGCCAAGGCCTTGTATTCCCTGAAAGAAAATGCCATGAGTTTGGAAGAGGACGTCGTCTTCAAGATTACCCCGCGGCTCGAAAACCCCGAACCCCTTGAGTTCGAAGCCGACAAACTGGCCTACAGCTTGAAAGACCGCAAGGGCCGGATCGAAAGCGCTTCTAATGACTCCCAGGTCCGCATCGTCCACGGGAAGAGCCACGGCACGGCCAACCTGATCGAATTCGAACAGTTTTACGAGGACGATAACCTGAGGATCCTTTACCTCAGGGGACGGGTTAAGATTTCTTTGGAGGAGAAGGCGGCCGCCGAAGCCCGGCAGAGCGCGAATCAGTTGAAGAAGAGCACCGCTCCGGCGGAACTCCGGGCCGGGCCGGAACGGAATTTCCTTCAGAGTGAAAAGCAGGAGATTGAAACCGAAGAGATCAAAATCAGGTGGTTCCTGAACACGGCCGAACTCCATTCCGTCGAGAGCAAAGGACGATGTTTTTTCAAGTTCATCTCCGCCTCGGGAGAACAAACCCAAGTCCATGGTGAGGCCGTGGATTTTGTCTTTAACCGTGGAGTAAAGCTGCGGGAGTTCCGCGTTTTTGGGCAGGCCCGGCTCGTCGGCCTTGGGCAGGACGGCGTGCCTTTCCGGGACGTCGAGGCTGAGGCGATCATCCTGGACGGAGAAACGAAGGTCATGAACATCCGGGGCAAGAACGGTGTCCTGGCCCGCTTCGCGACTCAAAGGAATGAAGCGGCGGCCGAGGAGATCGAGGTCTCGACTCAGGATGACAGTTTCCTGGCCAAGGGCAAAGCCCAGGCGGTCCTTCGTCCTCAGGCGGAGACAAGCGCGGCGACGGGTTTTTTTTCGAAGGATAAACCGGTTTTCGCGACCGCCCAGTCGATGAGATATTCGGGCGCCGAGAAGCGTTTTCTATTGAGCGGGAACGTGAAAATGTGGCAGGACAAGGAAATCCTCCTGGGCCGGGAGATTTCGATCAACGAGGCGACCCAAGAGATGTTGGGCAGGAGGGGGATCGTGTCCGTCTTTCCGCTTCAAGCCAAGGAAAAAGACAAAGAAGAGCGAGCGGAGATCTCCGCTGAGACGATGAGCTACGACCCCAAGGCCAATCAAATCGTCTACGAGGGAGGCCAGGATCGGTGTTCCTTAAAAACCAAAAACGTGTTCCTTCGGGCCGGGACGATGACCGTCCTGCCCGGTCAGGAAGCAGGGAAAGTTCGCTCCCTGCGTGCCACCAAAAACGTATTGATCATCCAGGGGGCCAGGGAAGCGGTCGGGGAAATGGCGGACTATGATGTGGAGAAAGATACGATAGTCCTCACCGGCCGGCCCGTCCTGACGGACAAAGACAGGGGCACGGTCAAGGGGGACAAATTGACTTTCCGCCTGGGCGATGGTACAATCCTGGTGGAAAACCGGGATCAAGAAAGGTCGGTGTCAGTTATAAAATCGTGAGCAATGAAGTCCCATTTAACGGCCGTCAAGCTGGCTAAAAGCTACCATGGGAAAAGGGTCGTCGACGATGTCACCGTGGAAATCCACAGGGGTGAGATCGTCGGCCTGCTCGGTCCCAACGGGGCGGGGAAGACGACGACTTTTTCCTTGATCCTCGGGCTTATCCCCCAAGACTCCGGCCAGATTTTTCTAGACGGAGAAGACATCACAGAGTATCCGATGTACCTCCGAGCCCAGAGGGGCGTCTGCCTTCTCCCCCAGGATCCTTCCGCCTTTCGCAAGCTCACCGTTGAGGATAATCTCCTGGCCATCATGGAGACCCTGCCGGAGGCCTATCCGCAGCGGTCAAACACTTTAGACGAAACCCTCAGGGAGTTTGGGCTGGAAAAATTGGCCAGGGCTAAGGCCTTCACCCTGTCGGGTGGCGAGCGACGGCGGCTGGAGATTGCCCGGGCTATGATCTCTCAGCCAGAATTCGTCCTTTTGGACGAGCCGTTCACGGGCATCGATCCGATCGCCATCGAGGAATTGCAGAAAATTATGAAATCCCTCAGGGAAAAAGGATTGGGCGTCCTGGTCACCGACCACAGCGTTCGGGAAACGCTGAAGATCGTGAATCGCGCGTACATTATCGACAAGGGCAAAATTCTCAAGGAGGGGAATCCCGAAGAGCTTGTCCTGTCCGAAGAGGTCCGGCGGAGCTATCTCGGACAGGAATTCCGATTGTGAAAGGAGGCCGCCAGACGGCCTAGGATTTCGACCATGGTCATGAAACAGCGGCTCGATCAGCGCCAGGTTCAAAAACTGATCCTGGCCCCCGCTCTGCAGCAGGCAATCAAGCTTCTTCCGTTGACCAGCCTGGAACTGATCGAGGTGATCGATGAGGAGCTCTCTTCCAACCCGCTCCTCGAGACGGAAGAAGAAATCGTGGAGAAAAAGGCCGAGCCCGAAAAGCCCCCCAAAGAGGCCGAGCAGGAAGCGGAAAAACCCGAGCCGGCCCCGGAGGAGCCGGCACCCGGGGATGTCCCCGAAGCTCCAGAGAATCCCGACGACCTCGGGTTTGAGTCCTATTTTCAGGAATACATCGATGACGGCTTCCGTTCACTTCCCCAAGAGAGAAAGGAAATCCCGTCTTTGGAGAATATGGTTTCCAAGAGCGCGTCTCTCTGGGACCATTTGAACTGGCAGGCCAACCTGACCTTTTTTGATCCGGCCGAACAAGAAATTGCCCAGCTGATCATCGGGAATATCAACGAGGAGGGCTACTTGACGTCGACCGTCCAGGAGCTGGCCCTGGCCGCCCAGACCACGGAAGAGAAAATCAATGAGCTCCGGGACAAGATCAAAATGTTCGACCCGGTGGGGGTCGGCAGCCTGGACCTGAAGGAATGTTTGCTGGCCCAGATGGATTATCTCCAGATCAAGGATGAGGTGACTCGGACGATCATCAACGACCATCTGGCGCTTCTTGAGAAGTCCGACTATTCCCAGCTGGCCAGGATCTTGAACGTGCCCCTGGCTGCGGTCAAGTACCACATCGAGATCATCAAGCGGCTGGACCCGGCGCCCGGACGGAAATACAGCGAAGATCGGACGACCTATGTTTACCCCGATATCATCGTCACCAAGGAAGGGTCGGACCTGAAAGTCACCTTAAATGACGAAGGGCTGCCGAGGCTCCGCATCAACAGCTACTACAAGACGCTTCTGGCCAAAGCCTACAAGGAGAACCCCGAAGCTTATCGCTTTCTCAAGGACAAGATGAAGAAAGCCCTGTGGTTTCTGCGCAGCCTCGACCAGAGAGACCAGACCATCTTCAAAGTCGCCAAATTCATCGTTGACCGCCAGAGGGATTTTATCGAAAAAGGAATGGACTTTATCAAGCCCCTGACCCTGATCGAAATCGCTCAGGAGATCGGCGTCCATGAGTCCACGGTGGGCCGGGTGGTCGCCAATAAGTATATCGTCACGCCCCGGGGCGTGTTTTCCCTGAAATATTTCTTTCATAAATCCCTGCACGGGGATTTCGGCGAGGAGATTTCCTCCCTGCGCATCAAGGAACGGCTCCGCAAGCTTGTCGAGAATGAGGACAAGAACAACCCTCTCAGCGATATCGAGATCGGAGAGATCTTGGCCCGGGAGAATTTCAGGATCGCCCGGCGAACCGTGGCCAAGTATAGAAAACAACTCAAAATCCAGCCTTCCCATATCCGCAAAAGAAAGTCCTTAATGGAGGGGTCGTCATGAATATTCATTTTACTGCCCGCCAGATGCAGCTCAATCCGGATATCCGGGAGTACTGCGACAAACGATTGGAATCCCTGGAGAAACTCTTGAGTTTCGCCACGGGGGTGGATGTGATTCTGTCTTCCGTAAAAAGCCGGCAGAAGGCCGAAATTCATGTCCGGGCCAAGGGCGCCGGGCTCGTCGTCATCGAGGAGAGCCACGATATGCTCAACTCGTTGAACCTGGCCTTCGACAGCCTGGAAAAGAAGATCAAGAAGGAGCGCGAGAAATACCGCGAGAAAAAACGCCGGGGCGGCCGCGAGCGGAAGGGCCTGGTCTTGCCAGAGGAGGCCGTCGAAAGAGGAGCCCGGGTCGTCCGCGCCGACTACTTCACGCCCAAGCCCCTGACGCTCGAGGAAGCGCTCGTCCAATTCAACTTGAATAAAAAGGAAGTGTTTGTCTTCAGAAGGGCGGGCGAGGAGGCTTGGGCGGTGCTGTTCCGCAAAAAAGACGGCAACTACGGTCTCGTGGAGCCAGAATGAGCCGGGAGGGAATAAGCCTCACCTTGAAAATCCATCAGCTTCTCAAAGAGAATCTGATCCTGCCGGATCTCCAGTCGCAGAACAGGGACGCCGTCCTTCGCGAGTTGGATGCCTTCATCAAGGCCGCCCGAAAGGACATTGCTGGCATTGACATCTACGAACAACTTCTCCAACGGGAGAAGCTGGGGAGCACGGCCGTCCGTGAGGGGTACGCCATCCCTCACTGCAAGGTCAAGGGCATCGACATCCCCGTTGTCAGCTTGGCCGTCTCCAAGACCGGCATCCATTTTGAGTCCCTCGACGGGAAGCCTTCCCTGATCTTCTTTGTGGTCGTGACCTCCGCCGATCATCCCGGCCTGAACATCCAGATCCTGGCCGGGCTGGCCCAGCTCATCCGGAAATCCCGGCATCTTATGAAGAAGATCTTGCACGCCGGGACGGGCCGGGAGATCCTGGATATCATTCGAGAGGAGGAAGAAAAACTCCTTTGAGCAATAGTTCCGGACAGGAAGCGATCGTTCCGGGCGGACTTCTCAAGATTTTCGGCTTAGGGGTTTTGATCATCGGCGACAGCGGCATCGGCAAGAGCGAGAGCGCCCTGGAGCTCGTTTCCCGCGGCCACCGCTTCGTCTCCGACGATGTGGTGTTCGTCAAGAAAACGGCCTCCGGCCGGCTGCTCGCCAAAGCCCCGGCCCTCAGCCGGTTCTTCATGGAAATCCGCGGGCTGGGGATCATCAACATCCGGGAGATTTTCGGCCCCCTATCTATTTGCCCGCAGTCGCCCGTCGACCTCGTCATTACCCTGAGGAAATGGCACCGCAAAAAAGAATATGACAGACTTGGGCTGCGATTCCCGGAGGACTGCGAGATATTGGGTGAGCGGATCCCTCAGCTGATGCTCCCGGTCGCGCCCGGGCGGAACATCGCGACCTTGATCGAGGTCGCTTGTAAGGTCCATCTTCTGCGGAAGAAAGGCTATCATGCCTCCGAGGAGATCGTCGAACGGCTGGACCGGGCGCTGGCTTCAAGAAAACGGCCGGCCAAGGGGGGCCGATGACGAAAAATGACAGGTTCCTGATTATCACCGGCCTGTCGGGGTCGGGCAAGACGGTCGTCAGCCATTTCCTTGAAGACCTGGGATACTATTGCGTGGACAACCTCCCCGCCAAGCTGATTCCTATTTTTCTCGAGCTCTGGACGCGCAAGGAAGTCGAGATCGAAAAGGTGGCCTTCGTCGTGGACATCCGGGAACATGGCTTCTTGACGGATTTCCCCCAAGTCTGGGAGCAAATCCGGGAAAAGATTTCCCCCCGATTGATTTTTCTGGACGCCTCGGATGAAGCCCTGGTCAAGCGGTTCAGCGAGAGCCGGCGGCCCCATCCCCTGGCGCACCGCCGGCCGATTCTGGAGGGCGTCCGCCTTGAGCGGAAGAGATTGGCTCCGATTAAAAAGATGGCCGACGAGGTCATCGACACGACCAGCTTGAACATCTCCCAGCTCAAGGACATTTTTTCGCGGAGGTTTCTGAAAAAGCGGATGGAGCGGCTGCAGGTGGTCATCGTCAGCTTTGGATATAAGTACGGCATTCCGCTCGACTCGGACCTCATTTTCGACACCCGGTTTCTGCCCAATCCGTTCTACGTCGAAACGATCCGGGATAAAACCGGGAGACATAAGAGCGTCCGAGATTTCATCCTGAATGCCCCCGAAACGAATCTCTATTTAGATGAGCTGCGGCGATTCATGGACTACCTCATGCCGCGTTTCCTCGACGAGGGAAAAAGCCACCTGGTCGTATCCATCGGCTGCACGGGCGGACGGCACAGATCGGTCGTCATCGCCGAGGAGCTCAGGGATTACCTCCGCCGGCAAAAATATGATATAAAGATTTATCACCGGGATATCTTTAAATGATCGGCGGCATCATCGTCTCGCATGGAAAATTGGGAGAAGAGCTGCTCAACGCTCTGACAATCATCCTGGGCGAGGCTCCCAACATCGAAGCGATCTCGATCGGCTGGTACGACGATGTCGAGGATTCCAAGAAAAAAATCAACCAGAGCCTGAAGCGCGTCGACCAGAAGAGCGGAGTGGTCATCTTCACGGACATGTTCGGCGGGACGCCGTCCAACCTCAGCTTCAGTTTCCAGAAGGACGACCAGGTTGAGATCATCACCGGCGTCAACTTGCCCATGCTGATCAAGTTCGTCTCCCTGCAGCGGAGCAACAACCTCAACGAAGTCGCCCGGAAAGTCATCGAACAGGGGAAAAAGAATATCCACCTGGCCAGCGCGCTCCTCAGCGCCAAGCAGTCTTCGTGAGCGGCCATGCGTGAGACCGCGATTGTCATCAAGAACAAGCTGGGACTCCATGCCCGGGCCGCTGTGAAATTCGTCAACATGGCCAACCGTTTCAGCGCGGACATTAAGATCGAGAAAGACGGCAGCGAGATCGACGGAAAGAGCATCCTGGGCATTCTGACGCTGGCGGCGACCCAGGGCTCGGAAATCGTGATCAAGGCCGATGGTTCGGATGAACAGGCAGCTCTCCAGGCTCTGGTGACGCTCATCGACGGCAAATTCGAAGAGAAGGAATAGGCGGTCATGGAATTCATGCGCTTGAGAGGGATCGGAGTGTCTCCCGGCATCGCCATGGGCGAGGCCCGCCTCACCGAGCGCATCATTTTTACCTCGCGGAAAGAGAACATCTTGGCCGAGAGAGTGGACGAGGAACTCGGCAGGCTCCAGACAGCCGTCGCCCGGACAAAGGTAGAACTCACCGAAGTCAGGGACAAGATCAGGGAGAAGGTCGGCGTCGAGCACGCCTTCATTTTCGAGGCCCACCTCTTGATCCTGGAGGACAAGACGCTCGGGGCAGCCTTGAAGCAAATCATCAAGGAGGAGAAGGTCAAAGCCGAATGGGCGCTCTCCGAGGTCCACACCCATTACCAGAAGCTCTTCGACTCGATCAGCGACGAGTATTTCAAACAAAGAAAATCCGACGTCTCGGACGTTCTAGCCAAGATTTACCGGAACTTGGAGGGGGCGCCGGAAGAGCGGAAGGAAGACGACGGCGAGAAGATCCTGGTGGCCCATGACCTTTTGCCCTCTGAAGCGGCCGCCCGGCTCAGCCAGGGAAACGTTCTGGCTGTCGCCTTGGATATGGGCGGTCGGACGTCGCACGCCGCCATCCTGGCCCGGTCATTGAATATCCCGACCGTCGTCGGGCTTCATGACGGCACGCAAAGAATCAAGGGCGGGGATTTTCTCATCGTCGACGGCACGGACGGCGAGGTCATCATTAACCCGCCGCCGGCGGTCCAAAAAGAGTTCCAGAGCAAGATTGCCAAGTACGAAAATTACCGGCGGGAACTCAAAAAGGTCGCCAAATGGAAGTCCCAAACTCTCGATGAAGTACGGTTTTATCCCATGGCCAACATCGAACTCCCGGAGGAGATCAGCCACGCCTTTTCCTATGGCGCCGAGGGAGTTGGCCTGTTTCGGTCGGAGTTCATCTACCTCCAGCGGTCCACCCTGCCGACAGAGGAGAACCATTTCGAAATCTATTCCCGGCTGGCCAAGGAAGCCTATCCCTTACCCGTCTATGTCCGGACGATCGACATCGGAGGAGAAAAAACCCTCCCCCAACTCCAAATCGAGCAAGAGCCCAACCCCGCTTTGGGCTTACGGGCCATCCGCTTTTCGCTGAGAAACAGAGACCTGTTCAAAATTCAACTGCGGGCGATTCTCCGGGCCAGCGTTCTCAAGAACCTGCGCATCCTGATCCCCATGATCACGGAGGTCGAGGAGATCGGCGAAGTGAAATACCTCTTTGGGGAAATCCAGGAGGAGCTCAAATCCCAGAAGATCAAGTTCGACGAAAAGATCCCGCTGGGGGTGATGATCGAGGTTCCTGCGGCTGCGGCGATCACGGATATTCTGGTCAAGGAAGTGGATTTTCTAAGCATCGGGACCAACGATCTCATCCAGTATTATCTGGCCGTCGACCGGTCGAACGAGTTTGTTTCCTATCTCTACAAGCCGCTTCACCCCTCCGTGCTCAGGCTGATCAGGTTCATCATCGGCGCGGCCATCAAGGAGGGGAAGGACGTGGCCGTCTGCGGGGAGATGGCGGCCGACCCTCTCTTGGCCATGGTCCTGCTCGGTTTTGGATTGAAGAAATTTAGCATGAACCCGATTTTCATCCCCCGCGTCAAGAAGGCCCTGCGGGCCGTCGAATACAGGACCGTCCGGCGGGTGGTCAATCAGGCAATGGGCTTGAAGACGGCCCAGGAAATCGAAGAATGCCTAATCGAGAAGCTTTTGGTGAAGCACCCGGACGCGTTCCTGATGGAACTTCCAAAATAGGCTACCTTCGGTTGTACTGATCTTCTAGCCGGACGATGTCCGACTCCCTGGAGCGGCCGATCCAGATTTCCATCACTCGGGCGGGCGATTTTCCGACACACCGCAGCCGGTGAGGAGCCTTTTTAGGGATAAATATTTCCTCGCCCTTCTCGGGACGCCAGGCCTTTTGGCCGATGGTGATCTCTAGCCCTGAATCGAGGACGACCCAGAACTCGCTTCGCCGATGGTGAAACTGGAGGGAAAGCGAGCCGCCGGGCTTAACGGTAATAATTTTGAAGCTGCCGGCGTTTCGATGGGGATAGGCGCGGAATTTGCCCCACGGCCGGATATCTTCGATGATGTTTTGGCGGAACGCCCGTTCTTCGTCAGAAGGGGACTTCATCATCGCCTTCGCCCACGGTCGGGGTCTGGCTTTCCTCATCGCTGGGAAAATCCTGGGCGGCGGATCCGCTGGCCGTCTCGGCTTCCGGAGCCCCTTCGCGCCGGCCGAGGAGGACAATGCTTTGGGCTTCCACCTCCGTCGTCGTTCTCTTGTTGCCGTCCCGATCCTGCCAACTGCGTGTCCGGAGCTTCCCCTCGATCAGAATCTGCTTTCCCTGGTCGAGGTAGCGTTCGCAGAATTCGGCCAGCTTTCCCCAGACCACAATCCTGTGCCATTCCGTCCGGACGCTCGCTTCGTTGGTGCTGGGATTGAAAAGACGCTCGTTCGTGGCCAGGCTGAAACGGGCGACGGACCTCTCTTTCTGAGGAAGCACCCGCAGCTCCGGTTTCTGGCCGAGCCGACCGACGAGGATGACTTTGTTCAGACTGTTGACATCTCTCATTTGATTCCCTGGAGCTCCTTGAGTTTTTCCTGGGCGCTTTTGGCTTCCTCTTCCAGAGGGTACTTGGTGATCAGGAGTTTGAGCACCCCGATGGCCTCGTCCTTCTTCTTCATTTCCACTAGGCAGAGGGCTTTCTTCAAATACGCCGTGGCGATCTTATTGCTCAGCGGATAGCCGATGACGAGATCGTTGAACTCATCGACGGCCTTGTCGTATTTTTTCTGGCTGAAATAGCACTCCCCGATCCAGTACAGGGCATCGTCGGCCAGCGGGCTGGAGGGAAATTGCTCGCGGTAGGTCGTGAATCCGTCGCTGGCCAACTCGTAGTTCCCTTTTTCGTAGTCGGAGTAGGCGGTGTCGTAGAGCTCACGGGCCGACAGGTTGGTTTTGGCCGGAAGGGAGGGAGTCGCTTTCTTCTCCTTGGCCGGCTCCTCCTTCTTGACGTCCTTCGGGGTTTCTTTCGTCCTCTTGGCGGCTGCTATTTTGTCATCCTTTTTCTGCGGCTCCGTTTCCTTGGGGGCGGGCAGGCTGGGCTGGTTCTTGAGCGCCGTCAGCTCTTCGATGATCTTCAGCATTTGGGCGTCGATCTGTCCGAATTTTTCCAGGAGCGATTGGTATTGAGCGGGGATGTTGTTTAGACTCTCCTGGGATTTTCCCTGCTGTGATTGGAGCAGCCTGACGAGGGTGGCCAAATTGCCGAGCTGATCCTTGAGCTGCTTGAGGTCCTCGGCTGTCGCGTCGATTTTTTTCTCGAGTTTGAGGACCTGCTGCTTCAGGAGCTGGACATCCTGGTAGATCAATTCATAGGTCTTTTTGCTCTTGTCCTGTCCGAAAGCCGCCAGCGGCAAGAGGACGGCGACGAGGAGCCCGAGGGCTTTCTTGGCCATCGCGAGTCTTATTTTTCGATCACCGTGAACTGCGCCCTCCGGTTCTTCTGCCAGGCCCCTTCGTCATGGCCCATATCGAGGGGCTGGCTCTTGCCGTAGGATAGCGTCTTCATCCGGTCGGCGGTGATTCCCAGTGAGATGAGGTAATCAAATGTGCTCTTGGCTCGCTTTTCGCCCAAGGCCAAGTTGTAGTCTTCGGTGCCGCGCTCATCACAATGTCCTTCGATGAGGATCTTGGAGGTCTTGAATTTCCTGAGCCAGGCGGCGTCGGCCTCAAGCACGGGTTTGGCGTCTTCGCGGATGAAGTACTTGTCATAGTCGAAATGGATCATCCTCAGGGGCTGCAGTTTGTTGATCTCGTCGAGCGACCTGGTCATAAAGAGTTCTTCTTCGGACAGCTCGGGTTTTTTCACGGTCGTCGCCGGTTCCACTTTTTCCACCTTGGGCTGCTCCTGGACCTGGGGCGGCGGGGGGGGAGGAGCCTGTTTGGCTTTGGGTTTGCAGGATACGGCAAAAGCGACGACCAGCAAACAAATCATGGATAGGATGATGACTTTTTTCATAAATCCTCCTCTCGGGATTTTGCGTCTCTCAATTTTATGGAGAACACAACCGCCCATTTTATACATCGAAACTCCTATCCTGTCAATAAAATGAGGATTTTTTCCTGCTTGGAAAAAGACGTCAGATTCTTCGTTTTTTCTCAGGAAGAGGCTATCTCGACCAGTCGGGAAGCTTGTTCTCTCCCTTGGTCGTCAGCTGCCTGAGGTTTTGGGCGTCGGCATCGATCGAAAAAAGTTGCAGGCCGCCTTTCATGTTGGAGGTGAAGACAACATGTCGTCCGTCGGCCGACCAACTCGGGCTCTCGTTGCGGGCGTTCGATTCGGTCAGTTTCGCGATCTGGTTCGTTCGGATGTTCAGAACGTAGAGGTCGAAGACGTTTTCGACGCGGGCGACAAAGACGATCTTGTCGCCGACGGGAGACCAGGCCGGGGAATCCAGATAACTCGAGCCGCCGAAACTGACCCGCCGGACGTTGGAGCCCTCGGCGTCCATGATATAAATCTGCGGCGTTCCGCCGCGGTCCGAGGTGAAGACGATCTCACGTCCCGTCGGCGACCAGGAGGGAGCCGTGTCGATGGCCGAATTAAAGGTCAGCCGCTTGATGGCAAAGCTTTTCCGCTTGATGTTGTCGTCGGCGGCCTCGGCCGTATAGATCTCCGAGTTTCCGTCCATCGATGAGGTAAAGGCCAGCTTTTTTCCGTCGGGCGACCAGGCTGGGGAGAAATTATTGCCCTTCACAGACACGGCCGTCCTCACGCCTTCGTAGATATTCAGGATATACAGTCCTGGGACGAGGTTTTGGTAGGACGTATAAGCGATTTTTTTTCCGTCGGGCGACCAGGTTGGAGAATAGTCAACGACTTGGTTAAAGGTCAGGCGAGTGGCGTTGGCGCCGTCGTAGTCCATCATATACAATTCGTCGTTGCCGTCCCGGTTCGAAACGAAGGCGATCTTCGAGGTGAAAATCGGCTTTTCGCCATAGACCTTCATGATTTCGTCGGCCGTCCTGTGGGCCAGGTAACGAAGGTCGGTCTTTTTGGCCTGGTAGCGCTTGCCCGGGAGGATCTGCCGCTGGGATTTGACGTCGTAGAAATACCGTTCAAAGACGATATCTCCGGCTGCCGTTTCGGAAACCTGGGCCGCGAACAGGACATTGGCCTGGATCGATTCCCAGTCCTTGAAAAAGACGTTCTTGGGGTCCAAGGCCCGGATGAAGCTGTAATAGCTCTTGGGAACGAGCTGAAAAATCCGAGTGTATTTAATGTCGTCGGACAGGACTTGATAGATCTCGTCGGAGGCGGCCTGGGTTTGGGCCGAGGAAGAGTTGACGATGAATTTTGGCAGAGCGAACGAGATCGCCGGCATCCCGCCGGTGATGGTCATCACCACTTCCTGCTGGGAAAAAGCGGGCCAGACAGCGGCCAGCGTCAGGATGGTCCACGCAACGAGCTTCTTTTGTTTCATTTTGTATTCTCGAAAATGAGAATGATGCCTAGATATTGCTCGTCGTAATCGGCTGGCAGGGGCGGAAAAGGCGCCGAGTTCATGATCGCCCTCACCGCCGACGAGTCAAAAGCCCTGACGCCGCTGGATTCCCTGACCTCGACGTTGGAGATCGTGCCGTTGCGGAAAATGCGGAAATAAACCGCCGTCTGGAGCGTCCCCTCGACACCGGGATCGACCAGGGAAGTGAACCAATTGGAAGAAATCCGATCCCGGATGATCTGGGTATAGTATTGATAGGGAAAATTCGAAAGCCCGATCTGCCCGGCCAGCCCCGACCCTGTCCCCTCGCCGAAGCCGGGACCGCCGGCGCCGATGGTCAGGCCGGAGCCCTGGCCGGAGCCGGGTTTCCCGCCGGCGCCGCCGCCAGATTCCGATTCCTTAGCCGTTGAGGCTTTCGCCGAAGCATCCGGCTTGGTGATGACGGCCTGTTTGTCGGATTTTTTCTTCGGCTCCTTTTTCGGTTTGTCGACGGGGAAGCGTAGCGAAGACTTCGGCGTTTCCTTGAGTTTTTGCGGCGTCGTCAGGTCGCGCAGAGTCTGCTTTTTAATTTCCGTCGTCCCCAGCGCCGGCTTCGACCCTCCCTGACGGCCGCCCCCGCCCCCGCCGCCCGCAAAATTCAGGGGAATATAGTGAATCACGCCCTTGGGCGAAGGCTTGGGCAGGCGCGGGGAGGCGATGAGAATGGCGAAGAGGACGACATGGGCCGTCACAGAATAGATCATCGCCCGCTCGAAAGATTTGTGATTGACTCCTTGGCGGGTCGTCATTTCTTGGCTTCTTTAAGTTCTTTGGGCTGGGTCATCAGGCCGAGGAGTTCGATGCCGGCTTTCTTGATGATGTCCATGATCTGGACGACGTAACCGTAAGGGAGGGATTCGTCCGCCTGGAGATAGATGACCTTTTTCGATTTGCCGTAGTAGTACTCGCCGAGACGGCGTTCGAGGAGGTTGATGTTGATCACGGAATTTTCGATGTGGATGTAGCGGTCCGGTGTCACGGTCAGGCGCAGACCCTCCTCGGCCGGCGCGGTGTCGGTCTCGGCCTGGGGCAGGTTGACGCCGATGCCGGACTGCATCATCGGTGTCGTCACCATGAAAATGACGAGCAGGACCAGCATGACGTCGACGAAAGGGGTAACGTTGATTTCCGAGAGAGACGTCCCGATCTCTCTTTTGGCGCGGGTGGTCGGAAGCTTAGGAAGAACCATACATTCTTTCGGCGATGCTTAAGAGTTCGAGGGAGAAATCCTCCATTTCCGAGATCCGGTCTTTGATCCGGTGGAGGAACGTGTTATAGGCGATGACGGCGGGGATGGCTGCGAAGAGGCCGAAGGCGGTGGCGATCAAAGCCTCGGCGATTCCCGGAGCAACCGAGATGAGGCTGGCCGATCTGGTGGCGCCGATCTTGATGAACGCGTCCATGATGCCCCAGACCGTTCCGAAGAGGCCGATAAAAGGAGTGACGCTCCCGGTCGTAGCTAAGAACGACATCATCTTTTCCATGCGGGAGACTTCGGCATTGGACGCCTTGGTCAGCGCCCGGCTTAGGTTTTCGAGCCGCGTCAAAGGCTGATTGTTGGCGGGGCTGTTTTTGGCTAGATAGGCCATCTCCTTGAAGCCTGCCTGAAACAGCACGGCCAGCGGGCTGGCTTCGTATTTTTTAGACGCCTCGTTGACCTCGGTCAGGTTGCGGCCTCTTTTGTAGACGGACATGAATCTTTGGGATTGAACGGCGGCGGACCTGAGGCTTTTCCTCTTAAAAATGATGATTGTCCAGGAGAAGACCGAAAAAAAGAGCAGGACAAGCAGAATGGCCTGGACGACGAGGCTGGCGTCCGTGACGAGCTTAAAAATATTCATGAGTATCCGACCCAAAAGTAGCACAGGCAGGGGGCATTGTCAAATTAGGGGCTCGGGGGATGCCGCTTAAAGCCACGCGGATAAAACCGATCTTTTTATGCCAGGAGGCGGGAGAGGATTTCGACGGCGACTTCCTTGGACATTTCGCCGCTTTCCCCGGCCGGGCCGACGCAGGAAGGACAGCCCTCCCGGCAGGGGCAAGCCGTGATCGTTTTCAGGCACGTCTCGAGGAGCCGCTTCTCTAGGTCGAAGAGCGAAGGGCTGAGCCCAATGCCGCCCGGATAGTTGTCGTAGACGAAGATGTTCGGCTCGAAATCCATCTCGCTGTAAAACGGCGTCCCGTGCAGGGGCTCCATTTTAGCCAGCAGGTCTTTGGGCGGGACGGATTCTCCCGTCGAATTGTCACCGATGGAGACTCCGATGTCATGGATATCACACATCAGGAAGAGCGGAGAGACGTGGTGAAGGACATAAGCCAAGCCGTAGAGCCCGTTGATTTTCTGCTCTGAGGTGAATGTCAGGGCCTGGAGCAGCGACGCGGGAACCGTGAGCCAGTAGGAGGTCGTGTGCATTTCATTCTGGGGCAGGCTAAGGTCGCCGGCCCCGACGTTTTCCATCGTATGAAACTTGATCTTCTTGAAGCCGACGACCTGGGTGGCGACATGGACCTCGCCGTGCGCTGTGTCGAACCGGTCCAGTTTCTTTTTATCAAAGATGTCCAGGATCTTGATCTTGGTGTAATCGATGGCATCGGTGTAGTAGTCCACGTCGGTTTTCGAGACGTAGGCTTTCCGCTGTTCGTAGTCCAGCTTGTCGACGAAGTACTGCTCGCCTTCGCAGATGTAAATGGCCTTGGGATGGAGTGTCGTCAGGGCCGAGGTGAAATCGACCTCGGCGATGGCCTTGGATTTCTGGGTCGTGTCCACGACCACGAAATTGTCGGAGCTGATGCTGCGCAAGCTGACCCCGTCGGCCGGATAGGCATCCGACGTCCAGTAGAATTTGTCCTTCGAATGGTGGATGAGCTTTTCCTCTTCCAGGAACCTGAGGATTTCAGGGAGCTCGACGGTTCCGAATTTCTCGCCTTCCTGGAACGGCAGCTCGAAGGCCGCGCATTCGACATGGCTGATCAGAATGGACAAATTGTCGGGATTGATGAGGGCTTTTTCGGGGCTCCTCGAAAAAAAGTAGTCGGGGTGGTTGACGATAAACTGGTCAAGAGGAGAGCTGGAGGCCACCAGGACGGCTGCGGAGCTTCCGGTCTTGCGGCCGGCCCGGCCGGCCCGCTGCCAAGTGCTGGCGATACTTCCCGGATAGCCGGCCAGGACCGCCACATCCAGGGTACCGATATCGATCCCGAGCTCCAGGGCGTTCGTCGAAACGACGCCCAGGATCTTCCCGTCCCGCAGGCCTTTTTCGATTTCGCGGCGCTTGATGGGCAGGTATCCGCCCCGGTAGCCGCGGATGAGGCCCTCATCCTTGATCGTTTTTTCAATGTCCTCTTTGAGATACGTAACGAGGACTTCCGTGATCAGGCGGCTTTGGGCGAAGACGATCGTCTGGAGGTTGTTTTTTAGGAAAAGGCCCGCCACCCGCCGCGATTCGTTGACATACGAGCGTCGGATGCCCAAGGCCTCGTTCACCACGGGCGGCGTGTAAAAGATGATATATTTTTCGCCGCGCGGAGCGCCGTTGTTGTCGACAAGAACCACCGGCGCCTCGATCATCTTTTCGGCCATCTCCAGGGGATTGGCGATCGTCGCCGTGCACAGGATAAACTGCGGCGATGAGCCGTAGAAGGCCGCGATTCTTTTTAGCCGCCGGAGGACGTTGGCCAGGTGGCTGCCGAAGATGCCGCGGTAGTTGTGCAGCTCGTCGATGACGATATATTTCAAGTTTTCGAAAAGCTTGATCCATTTGGTGTGGTGGGGAAGGATTCCGGCGTGGAGCATATCCGGGTTGGTCAGGACGATGTGGCCCCGGACCCGAATGGCCTTGCGCGCGTCCTGGGGGGTGTCGCCGTCGTAGGTGAAAATCCGGATTTCTTCGGGAAGCCGCTTGATCGTCTCATCGAGCTCGGCCCGCTGGTCGTTGGCCAGAGCCTTGGTCGGGAAAAGATAGAGAGCCCGGGCCGAAGGGTTCTTGAGCATGGCGTCGAGGACGGGCAGGTTATAGCACAGAGTTTTTCCCGAGGCCGTCGGCGTCACGACGACGACATTCTTTCCTTGGCGGAGGGCTTCCCACGACGAGGATTGATGCGTGTAAAGCTTCTCGAAGCCCTTTTCCCGGAAGGCCTTGACCAGCGCGGGATGGACCTCGTTCGGATAGTCCTGGAAGCTGCCTTCCTGGGCGGGAACGTGCTTGATCGCCCGGAGCGAATCGCTCTTGAGGCTTACCTGCCTCAGCAGCTCGAGCGATTTAAGAAGATTTTCTTCGCGGCCCATGTCGTCTCGAACTATGCTAGCCTATTGCCGAAAATTGGTCAATCGACTAAAATAAGGGGTTATGCTCGAAGAAATCGTGGTCAAGAAAGCGGCGCAGCACAACTTGAAGCGGATCGACGTCCGCCTACCGCGAAACCGCCTGATCGTCGTGACGGGCCCGAGCGGGTCCGGGAAATCTTCGCTGGCCTTCGACACGCTTTTCGCCGAAGGCCAGAGGCGTTATATCGAGTGCATGTCGGCCTATGCCCGCCAGTACATGGAGATGATGGAGAAGCCTGAAGTGGAATCCATCGAGGGGATTTCGCCGGCGATCTCTATCGACCAGAAGACGATTTCTTCGAACCCGCGTTCCACCGTGGGCACGGTCACGGAGGTTTATGACCTCTTCCGGCTGTTGTTCGCCCGCGTTGGGACGCCTCACTGCCCGAGTTGCGGCCGGCAGGTCAGCCCTCAGACGCCTGACCAGATCGTCCGGAGAATTTTCGATTCTGCGGCGGGAGAAAAAATCAGAGTCTTGGCGCCCGTCATCCGAGGCCGGAAAGGAGAATACCACCGGCTTTTCGACAAGCTCCGGAAAAAAGGATTTCTTCGGATCCGCGTCGACGGTGAGATGCGTGATCTCGAAGACAATATCATCTTAGAAAAAACGAAAAAACATACGGCCGAAGTCCTGGTCGACGAAATCCGGCTGTCGCCGCGTGTGAAACCTCGACTCAAGGAAGCCGTGGACGGGGCGCTTGACATCGCCGAGGGCGAAGTCCTCGTCTTGAAAGCCTCCGGCCAGGAATCCTATTATTCGTTGAAGCTGCTCTGCCCCTACTGCGAAATCAGCCTGCCGGAGCTCGAGCCGCGGAATTTCTCGTTCAACAGCCCGTATGGGGCCTGCGCGAAATGCCATGGACTGGGCTTCGAGACGACGGTGGACGAATGGGGAGAGGTAGAGCTCACCGAAGAGGTCTGCCCTCAATGCCGCGGCAGCCGTCTCAAGCCGGAAAGCCTATCGGTCCGGATCGGCGGCAAGAATATCCACGAATTGAGCTCCCTCGCCGTGAGCGAGCTGGCCGCGGTCATGGGCGACTTCGTCTATACGCCCGCCCAGGAGCTCGTCGCTTCAAAGATCCAAAAAGAGATTTTTTCCCGGTTGAATATCATGACCGAACTGGGAATGTCCTATCTCCAGCTCGGCCGGACCACGGCTTCTCTTTCCGGCGGCGAAGCCCAGCGGGTGCGCTTGGCGGCCCAAGTCGGGGGGCGTCTCCGAGGCATTCTCTATGTCCTCGATGAGCCGACGATCGGCCTCCACCAGCGGGATAACAAACGTCTGATCGAGCTCCTCCGCAGGATCCGCGACGACGGGAACTCAGTCGTCGTCGTGGAGCATGATGAACAGACCATCCGTGCGGCGGACTTTATCCTGGACCTGGGGCCGGGCGCCGGAGAACAGGGAGGGTTCGTCGTGGCCGAGGGAGGTCTGGGACGGATCCTTAATTCCCCCGATTCCCTGACAGCCCAATACTTGAGGGGCGATATGAAAGTGCCTCTTCCGGCCCGCCGACGGCGTCCGCAAGGCTGGCTCACAGTGTTTAGAGCCAGCGAGCATAATCTGAAAGATATCAACGTCCGCATTCCCCTGTCCTGCATGACGGCGGTCACCGGTGTTTCCGGCTCGGGGAAAAGCACTCTTGTTTACGATATCCTTTATCGGGGTTTGCAAAATAAGCTTCATAAAGCCAAACAAAAAGTCGGAGCGCACGAAAGGATCCGGGGGGCGGATCAACTGGACAAGGTCATTTCCGTCGACCAGAAGCCGATCGGCCGGACGCCGCGTTCGAACCCGTCAACATATACGGGACTTTTCACCGCTCTCCGGCAGCTCTTCGCTCGGACTCAGGAAGCCATGATGAGGGGCTATACAGCCAGTCGTTTCAGCTTTAACTTGGCCGGCGGCCGGTGCGAGGAATGTCAGGGAGCCGGCGTCAAACGCGTCGAAATGCATTTCCTGCCCGATGTGTTCGTCACCTGCGACCGCTGCGGCGGGATGAGATACAGCAAGGAGACACTCGCGGTCCGCTACAAGGGCAAGAACATCGCCGATTTTTTGGCCATGACCGTCGACGAAGCGTATGAATACCTGAAGGCACAACCCCAGCTGAAGAGGAAGTTGGCCACCCTGAAGAAGGTGGGCCTGGGCTATATCCGGCTGGGCCAGCCCGCGCCGACTCTCTCGGGGGGCGAAGCTCAGCGCATCAAGCTGACTAAAGAGCTTGGCCGGAAAAATACGGGCCGGACGCTTTTCTTGCTGGACGAACCGACGACAGGGCTCCATTTCCATGATGTCCGCAAGCTGCTCGAGCTCCTCTCCGAGCTTGTCAGCCTCGGAAACACGGTTTTGATCATCGAACACAACCTTGAAGTTATCAAAGTTTGCGACTATATTATTGACTTGGGCCCGGAAGGCGGAGAGGATGGCGGGCGGGTAGTCGCCGCCGGCACACCGGAGAGCGTGGCGGCTTCGCCGGACTCTCACACGGGTCAGTTTTTGAGAAAGACGCTGACGGAGACAGGCACGGCCTTTCAGGAATAAAAGGATGGCGTTTCACGATATCGCCGGCAACAGCCGGGTCAAAAAGGTCCTTCAGCTTTCGCTCAAACGGGGGCGAGTGCCCAATTCCGTGCTTTTTGGGGGACCCGAGGGCGTCGGCAAGAGACAGACCGCCCTGGTCCTGGCCAAGGCCTTGAACTGCCTGAAAAAGACCGAAGACGCCTGCGAGGAGTGCTCGAGTTGCCGAGCCATCAATGAGGGAAATTTTCCAGATGTCATAGAGATTGTCGCCGTCGGCGACATCATCAAGGTCGATCAGATGCCCATCGTCAAGCAGCTGGCCTATCTGAAGCCGATGACCGGGAAAAGACGGGTTTTCATTATCGACGAGGCCGAGAAAATGAATGAGGAATCGGCCAATTCCATTCTGAAGGTCCTGGAGGAGCCGCCCCTGTTCACGCACATCCTTCTCATCAGCGACAATCCTGCTTCCCTGCTCCAAACGGTCAAATCGCGGTGCCAGACTTTGAATTTTTCTCCAGTTTCGAAGGACGAGATCGAGAAGGCGCTGCGGGGAGCTGGCTACGAAGAGGACAGGGCCAGGATCATTGCCCTGCTTGTCCGCGGCAACCTGGAGCAGGCGTTGGATCTCGAATGGGAGGATGTCTCCAAGCGGCGTCAGGAAGCCTGGGAGCTCTTTTGCGGCCTCGTCAGCCGCGGCGAATCCTCGGCCTTTCTTCGGAAGTTCGCTTTCCAGAAGAGGGCGATGGTCCGGGAAGAACTGGAACAAACCCTGGAACTGTTTTCCTCCTTCTGCCGCGACGTCGTGCTGATGAAAGAGACGGGCGAGCCGACGCTCCTCTTCAACCCGGATTATGAAGGCCGGATCCGGGAGAGTGAGAAGTTTTTAACCCGTGAGCAGACGCTCAGTCTTCTGGACTGGATTGATGGCGCGATCATGTCTCTCAATCGCAGCCTGAATATCGGCCTGCTGACGAGCGCTCTGTATTCACGCATGACAGGATAACACCATGCCCGATTTAGTCTGTTTGCTTTCCGAACGAACGGGGAAGATCCTCCGTGCTCAGCGGGTCGACCTGGATCTCCAAAGGGGCGATATCTGCCTGGTTGAATCCGAGTTCGGCGGAGATTTGGCCACGGTGATGGACGTCTCGAGTGAGATCTGCCGGCATCCCAAAATGGCCCAGGAAGCGCCTAAAATCATCCGCAAGGCGAGCGATGAGGATATCCGCAAGTTCCAATGGCTCCAGGAAAAGGAGAGGCGGGCCTTTGATTTCTGCCTGCAGCGGATCCAAAGCCGGGGTCTTCCCATGAAGCTGACCGCCGTCCGCTATTTTTTCAACGAAAAAAAGGGCGTCTTTTTCTACACGGCCGACGGACGCATCGACTTCCGGCAGCTAGTCAAGGACCTGGCCAAGGAGTTCAAGATGCGGATCGAAATGCGCCAGGTTGGCGTCCGGGACGAGGCGAAGATCGTGGGAGGCCTCGGGGTTTGCGGCCGGCCGCTCTGTTGCGTGACCTTCATGAAGTCGTTCGAGCCGGTGACCATCCAAAAGGCCCGCAAGCAGCAGATTGTCATCAATCCCACCAAAATTTCCGGCCTGTGCGGCCGCCTGATGTGTTGTTTGGCGTTCGAGGAAGAAAGCCGGGGCCGGATGTATTACGAAGACGAGAAACTGATCGAAGATTAGCGCCGGATCGATACGGAATCAAGAGAAGAAGGCAGGCTCTCTATCTTAATGGCGTTTGAGGGTTTCGGCTTCCGGTTCATCCTGGACCATGCCGTCGAACAGTCGGATAACCCGTTGGGAATGGGAAGCGATATGGTTATTATGAGTCACCATGACGATGGTCCGGCCGGCTTGCCACAGCTCGGAGAGGATGGCCATGATCTCCTCGCCGCTCCGTGAGTCGAGGTTTCCCGTCGGCTCATCGGCCAGCAAGATGGGAGGGTCGTTGGCCAGAGCCCGGGCTAGGGCGACACGCTGCTGTTGGCCTCCCGAAAGTTCCGACGGGCGGTGGTCGCGCCAGTCGTAAAGCCCGATGGCGGTCAGCAGCTCGCGAACCCGTTTTTTTCTTTTCTGGCCGCTTTTTCCGTCGAAGAGCAAGGGAAGCTCGATGTTCTCCCAGGTGGTGGCATAGGGAAGAAGGTTAAAATTTTGAAAAACGAAACCGATCTTTCGGCTGCGCACGGCGGCCAGTTGGTCGAAAGACAATCCGGCCACCTGGTCGCCGTCGAGGACATATTCCCCGGCCGTAGGGGTGTCCAGGCAGCCGATGATGTTCATCAGCGTTGACTTCCCCGACCCGGAAGGGCCCATGATGGAGACGAACTCCCCTTTGGCGATTTTCAGGGAGACGCCCTTAAGCGCTTCAAGAGTCTGGCTTCCCATCCGATAGATTTTGGTGATGCCTTGGAGTTCGATCATGATGACCCTCTATTCATAGCGGAGTGACTCAATCGGGTTCGACCGCGCCGCCCTGAGCGCCGGGAAAATCCCCGACAGGAAGACGAGCAGGCCAAGGATGGCCATATAGGCGGCAAAGATTTGCAGGGAAAACTCGGGGCGGAGAAGATAGGCCTCGATCCCGAACGAATCGTAGTTGATCGGGGCGAGCCGTACGATGTGGACGATATTGAACGCGGTGATAAATCCCCAGAACGTGCCTTTGGCGAAGACAAATAGCGTCTCCAGGAAAAATTGCTGGATGATAACCCGCCGCCGCGCGCCGATGGCCAGCTTGATCCCGATCTCCTTGGTCCGCTCCTTGGCGACGGCGTACATCAGATTGGTGACGCCGACCGCTCCGATGAGCAGGGTCAGCGCGCCGATGATGCCCAGGAAGATTTCGATCCCTTTGAAAATGGCCAGGCCCTCTTTAGCGTCCTCGATGGTGTTCCAGAAACTCAGGGCATAGCGGTCGGCCTCGTCGAAGCGGTATTTTCTTCCCAGCAGCGTACGGATCCGTGCTTCGATCAGCTTGGACTGCGCCGCTTCATGGGGCTGGATGTGGATTTGATTGATGCGCCGGCGGTTGTCGATCTGGCGATAGGCGTAGAACGGGAGATAGACCTGGTCGGCGTCCGGCCCCTGGTACATCGAATCCTGGATTTTTTTCTGGAGCACCCCGATGATGGTAAAGGGAATCCGGCTGATGATGATCTGTTTCCCTATTGGATCTCCGCTGCCGAACAAGTCTTGGGCGACTTTCCAGCCGATGAAAGCCACCTTCCGTCCTTCGGAGACATCGTCGGCGTTGAGGAAGCGGCCGCCCATTTGAGGGACCTGGGTCCTCATCACAGCGAATTCGGAGGTCGTGCCGTGGACGCTGCGGTTGATCTCCTTGCCGTTAGCCGAGACCTGCAGATAGTTGTACGATTCGGGGGCTATGCGCAGAATCTCCGGAATCCTGTCTTTGAGGTGGTCGATGTCCTCCGGATAGAGAAAGATCGGGCGCCCCTTTGGCAAACCTTCGAACTCGAGCGTGCTCTGGCCGCCATAGACCATGATCAAGGTCTGGCCGAGGCCGGAAAATGCGACTCTGGACTGGATGGACATACCCTGGCCGAAGGCCATCAGGAGAAGGGTGGAGAGCGTTCCCCAGAAAATGGCGAAGGTGATCAGCGAAGCCTTTTTCCGGCGCTTGCGGTACTCGCTCCAGAAAAAGCGGGGCAGCGTCAGATTCATCCTATTTCCTCAGCGCCTCGATGGGATCGGTGGACGCAGCCGTTCTGGCCGGGATCATGCCGGCCACGACTCCGATGACGAGCAGGATCAGAATCGTGGAGACGATGACGAGCGGGTTGAGGACGGGGATGCCGATAAATTCGGTGAACCCGCCCTTGGGGAAAGCTTTGGTCGCCTGGAGCACTCCTGCTGAGAGCCCGAACCCGGCAAGCCCGCCGATGAGCATGATGACAAGCGATTCGCTGAAGAACTGCCAGAGGATTGTCCGGCGCCTGGCGCCCACAGCCAGTTTGACCCCGATCTCGCGCGTCCGTTCGTCTACGACGACCCTCATGATCGAGGCGACGCCGACGCCGCCGACGAGGAGTGTGAACGAGCCGATGATCCCCAGGAAGACCGTGAAGGCTAAAAAGAAGGTTGTGAACTGCTTCTCGAAGTCCATGGTGTCCCAGATGGAAATAGCATCCGAGTCGGCCGGGGAAAAGCCCACGAGTTTGGCGAGATGCGTCTTGATGTCTTCCATAACCGCCTTGCTCCGGCCGAGGTCGAGGGGACGGAAGACGAAGTTCGAAATGTACTTGAAGCCGTAGAGCGAGGCGTAGGTCGTCCAGGGGATGAAAGCGCAGCGTTCGTCGCGCTGGCCGTTATAGTTGGAGCTCTGGAGCTTCGTCCGCATCACCCCGATGACCTTGAAGGGAACGGTATCGATAAAAATAGCCTTGCCCACGGGCTCGGCGTTGCCAAACAGGTCCGTCGCCAGGACATCGCCTATAAAGCAGACGCGCTTGCGGGCCGCCATGTCCTCGGGATCGATGAACCGCCCCTTCTCCGCGATTGTGTTCCGCATTAGCTCGAACTGGGGGTTTATGCCGCGCACCGTATTCCGGTATTCCTTCCGGCCGTAGCTGATCAGGCGGCTGCCCACGAACTCGGGGCTGATGAGTTCGATGCCGGGGACTTTCTCCGGGATATCCTCGACCATTTCCGGCGTGATCCGCACGGCTTTGCCCTTGACGAACCCCTGCCAGGGGAGTGTTGTCCGCGAGGGAAAAGCGAGGACGATGCCCTGCCCCATGCCGTGGAAACGCTTGATCTGGGCCTTGGAGACTGAATCGCCGAAGGCAATTAAAAGGACGACGGAGAACGTGCCCCAGACCACACCGGAGAGGGTTAGAACGGTCCGGAGCGGCTGGCGGACGAGGTCGCGGACCATATTGCGGAGAAAGATGCCGATCATCTGATTTCCCGAGGCGGTCGCTCGATAACCTTCTCTCCTTCTTTGAGGCCGGACAGGATCTCAATATTCAACCCGTCGGAAAGGCCGGTCTGGATCTCGATTTTCTTGGCTTGTTCGCCTTGAGGGATTTCCACGTATTTTTTGCCATTATCGAAAATAACCAGCCGCTCGGGGAGCATAAGAACCTTCTTGCGGTCGCGGATACCGATGCTCGCCGTTGCCGAAAAACCGGCCCGCAGGGTGACCCCAGCAGCTGGCTCGATCGAAATTTCAATGTCGAAGAGAGTGGCGTTTCCCTCTTTCTTGGCTTTCGGATAGATGCGCTCGACCTTTCCGCTGATCTTCGTTTCGGGCAAAGCGCCGATCTGGATCTCGGCGGCCATTCCGGAAGTAATCTTGCCGACGTCGATCTCGTCCACTGTGCCCTTGAACCGCAGGCTCTTCATATCGGCCAGGGAACAGAGCTCGGTTCCGGGCTGATAATTGGTCAGCGGCACCACGGGGTCTCCCTGGAATACGTTCTGGGAGAGGATGACTCCGTTGATAGGGGATTTGATAATGGAATCGATCTCCCGGTTGGACATATGGATCCGCCCCTTCTCCAGGAGTTCCAGCCGCTCCATGGCGGTCTTGTACCTGAGACTCGCTTCCTGAAAGGAGCTCTCGACGGTGTCCATGTCGGCTTTAGAGACCAGGGCCCTTTTGAACAGTTGGATCTGCCGCTCCAAATCCGTCTTCAGTTTGTTCATCGTCACTTCCGCGACTTCCATACTCCGCCGGGCTTCCACGTATTCGAGCGGTGTCGGGTTGGGAGAGATTTTGAAGAGGGGCGCCCCGATCTTCATGGAGTCGCCCACTTTGAAAAGCACCTCGGCCACGATTCCCGGGATGGTTGATTTCACTTTGTTTTCTTTCTCGGGCTCGATAGTGCCGACGGCCAGAGCTTTTTCCAGGATGTCGCCCCGGGTGACGGCAACGAGTTTGTTGGTCTCTTTTTTCTTGCCACAGGCCAAGAGGAAATAGATAAACATCAGGATGAACACGCCGGCGATCCCGCGCCAAATCCACTTTTTCATGATAGACCTCGATTATCTGTTATTTACCTGATTATACGCAAAAACTCGGATAAAAGTTGCGAAAAAAAGGTGACTTCAGTTGGAGAAGACGAAGGCAAACAGGGATAGACTTCGAGTCCGAGACGCGGACCGAAGATTAGACTCGAGCGGAATTACTTCTGCTCGGCGATGATGAATTGGGAAGCCCGGGAAATCGCCAGCAGCGTGCCCTTCTGGGAATAGGCTTTGACCTGCCAGGTGTAACGTTCCCCGGTTTTCAGCTTGGTCCGGATGTCTTCAGGAACGGCAATCTTGGTCTCGGTGGTCGTTCCCGTCCATATCACTTTGTGGTTGGAGAGGGTCACCCGGTATTCCACGTTTTCTCCAAGGGCCTTCCATTCGAAACGATCGGGGACGGCCGTAAGGTCTCCGGTCGGCGCGACCACGGTCATGGCCGCACCACGGACGGTCTCGTCTCCCGTAAAGACGAATTCAGGGGGGGCCTGCTTGAACTTGGGAACAACAGCCAGGACGACGACCAGGATGAGCGCGGCGGAAACGGCCGCGGCCGCCCATTGACGGGGAGTGAGATAGGACAGGACCTTTTCCGTCCAGGGCACCCGCACCTCCGCCCGAGGAGAAGCTTCGGCCGCGAAGATATCGGCACCCTTCATCTTGACGGTTTCGATCAGGATGCTGCGCTGCTCCGTTTTTTGGAAGCAGGCGGGACAGTTGAAATAATGCTCTTCAAACTTCACTTTTTGGTTTTCGGAAAGCTTGTTCAGAAGATAAAGATCGATTTGGTCTTCATGGCTGCATTTTTTCATCTTAGCACCTATTCCTCATTTTTGTTTCACTGGTTTAGTCGCCAGGAGTGACAAAAAATGGAAAAATTATCCCGTTAAAATCTTCCTCAGGAGCTTCTGGGCGTAGTTTACGCGCTCGCTCACTTTGGCCGGGGAAATGCCCAGTTTTTGGGCAACCTCCTCTCTCGAAAGATCCTTAAAATAATAAAGATACAGGACATCCTTGAACTTCGGCTTGAGCGTTTTAATGGCTTCGGCCAGGCGCTGCGCCCGTTCGTCCTGTTCGACTTGGTCATGGGGATCGGGCAGCGGGCTTACCTCCGGAGCGTGCTTAAGGACTTTGGTTTTCTGGCGGATGTAATCGATAATCCTGCGGCTGGTGATCGTATAAATAAATGTTCCGATGGAAGATTCCCCCCTGAACTCTCCGGACTGGACCTTGGAGATGACCTGCATCATGATCTCGTTGACGACGTCTTCCCAGTCGGGATTTCCCCCGCCCAGGGACTTCCTGACTTTAAAACTGACGACAGGCCTGTACTGAATGACCATCTGCTCGAGGTCAGTATCCGGCTTGCGATGAGCAAGATTATCCATCAATTTTTTCATTATATATCCAGGGCCATGCCTTTACAAGTTTTAAGGATTTCCCTAGAAATTGCCGTTAAAAGGTTACTATGTCTCATAAGTGCATGAATTAACAATAAATCGATCACGCGAAACGATTCTGGACGGGCAGCAAGGAAAGCATCACCCAGGGTTTCCCTTTTTTTCAATTTTCCTCTGGGCGGCCCGACTAAAGCTTTGTTTTGAGAGGAAAACACTATGGAAAGCCATCTCCTTGACGATCTTCCCGAGCGAGCCCTGAAGATCAATGCCGAGATCCAAAGCCTCAAAGCTTTGCTCCACCACGACCGGGAACGGGCCGCTGCGGAGCCGGGGAAGACCCTCGCGGCGCTCTCTTTCTACGAAAATCCTCTTAACGGAATAGGCCGCAATCCGAAGTTCGCCCGCGTCCTTTCGGCCAAGAAAATCCTCAGGGACATCAGTGGCGCCGGGGATCGCGCCGAACGAAGGAAGTCGCGTTCCATGTCCGTCCGTCCTCTGACTGCTCCCGATGATTTGAGGTCTGACCTCCTCTATTTCATCGCCCTGACCGATCTCAACGAGGAAACTTTCGGCCATTCCCAGCTTGTCGCGGGCTATGCCCTCCTCCTCGCCCGGGCTCTGGGGATGGAAAGCCCGCCATCCCTCTTGGATGTCGAACGGGGAGCGCTCCTTCATGATATCGGGAAAATCGGAATCCCGGAATTCATCCTTAATAAAACAACGGCGCTGTCGTTCCTGGATTGGGAAATCATCAAAGAGCACCCGGTCGTGGGTTTCGAGATTATCAAGGAGTTCGATTTTCTGGCCAAGCCCGCCCAGGTTGTCCTTTATCACCACGAGCGTTTTGACGGCAGGGGCTATCCCTGCGGTTTGGCGGGAGACAGCATTCCTTTAGAAGCCAGGATTTTTTCCATCGCCGACACGATCGATGCCATAACTTCAGACAGACCGTATCGAAAAGGCCGGAGCTTTGAAGAGGCTTTTTGCGAGATCGAAAAATGCGCCGGGACCCAGTTCGACCCGGCGCTGGTTGAAATGGCGCTGTCCATTCCGAAGACCGGCTGGATCGAGGCTAAAAGGAATACCCTCAGGCGGCTCCGCCCTCCCACCATCCATTAATCCGAATTTTTCCGAGCCGCAGCGGCGCAGAGCTCAGCCGTATGGACGATCTTGTAGTTTTTCCCGAGCTTGCCGAGGTTCGCCTTCATCTGAAAAACGCAACCGGGGCAGTCCGTAGCGATCAACCGGGCCCCGCTGGTTTGGATTTTCTTTTGTTTCTTTTCCCAGAACTTGGCAGCGATTTCCGGGTTCCGTAGGGAAAATACTCCACAGAAACCACAACAGCTATAAGGCTCGTCCTCGATCCACGGCTCGAATCCCAGATTCTCCAGGAGTTCCCGCGGCTCGTCTTTGAGCTTTAGGTCGTTGAGATAATGGCACGGATAGTGATAGAAGACCTTCCCTTCCGCGCCCCGTTTTTCCGCTTTGGGCAGAAACCCGTTTTTGACCGTGAATTCCGTGAAATCGTAAACCTTTTCCGCCCAGACTTTCGCCTTCTCGTCAAGCTCTGGGTAGAGCTTTTTCAGGACGGAATTCCCGGTCGGACAGACCGTGAGAATGACATCGGGGTTTGCTTTTTCGAAAGACCGGAGGTTTGCCCGCAGGAGCCGCCTGACGTCTTTGGCGTGGCCAAGGTGATGGCTCGGAGCTCCGCAGCAAGCCTGGTCGTCAGGGCAGACGACTTCGAACCCGAATTTCGAAAGAGAATCGACGACGCTCTTGCGGATTTCGGGAAAGAAAAATTTCGCTAGACAGCCCTGGAAGAGATAAGCCTTTTCGCCTTGGCGGTCGTCTGCGGGAGTGCTCTTTTCCGGGTTGAGGGCGGGGAAGTTTTTCCCCTTGGCCCAAGCGAAGGGCAATTTTTTGAGGGAGCCGTTATGCAGCCAAAACTTTTGCAGGACGGCGAGGAGCTTTGTGCCGGCATCAGCCAAAGCCCTCCTCCTGAAAATACCCGAAAGAGCCCGTTCCCAAACCGAAGGGCCTTTGGCGTTCTTCAGCTTGAGGAGGATCTCGCTTGTGGGAATGCCCACGGGACAGAAATCCTCGCATTTTTTGCAGTCGGCGCAGAGGTCGAGAAGTCGTTCCGCCTCTTGAGGCGAGCGGGTGATGGCCGTGAGCAAAATACCGATGCCCCCCGGATACACCGAGCCTCCAAAAACGTGGCCGCCGACGGCCTGGAAGACGGGGCACTGCAGCATACAGCCTCCGCATTTGAGGCAGTAGAGGATCTCTTCAAGGTCTTTATCTGCGGCAATGTCCAGCCGCCCGTTGTCGATGATGACGATGTGGACTTCCCGGGGGCCGTGGACGCCGACGACGAGCTCCTTTTCGATGTCCGTCGTTTTGCTGGGTCCCGTGATGAATGAGACATAGGAGGTTAGTTTAAGTCCGGAGGAGGCCGTGGTCAGGGTTTTGATGAGCGTCACGGCCTGTTCCATCGTCTCGACGAATTTTTCGGTTGTGACGAGGGCGATATGGACAGGCGGCAACGACGTCACCAGACGGGCGTTGCCTTCATTGCTGACAATGACGAGGGTTCCGGATTCGGCGATGGCCAGGTTCGCGCCGGAGATTCCCACATCCGCTTCGGCAAAGCACTTGCGCATTTCCTGCCTGGCGAGCTTGACCATTTCTGGAATGTCCGGCGGCACGGGCCGTCCCAAATGACGCGAGAGGATCTCGGCGACCTCTTCCTTTGTCTTGTGGAGGGCCGGAGCCGTAATGTGGGACGGCCGTTCTCCGGCGAGCTGGACGATCCATTCGCCGAGGTCGGTTTCGATGACCCGATAGCCTCTTTTTTCGAGGAATTCGTTCAGCCCGATCTCTTCGCTCACCATCGATTTCGATTTGACGATAAGCTTGGCCTTTTTCTCACTCAGGATTTTTTCGATGATCTTCAGGCCGTCTTCGGGAGCCGCCGCCCCGTAGACTTGAGCTCCCGCCTCCTCGGCCTCGCGGCGGAAGGCCTGGATCAGCTCAGGCAGCTTGGGGACGCATTCCTCGCGGATCGCCCTGGCTTTTGCCTTCGCTTCGCTCCAAGGGATTTCTTGACGGGTTTTTTTATATTTAGAAAAATGCTGGTCGGCCGCTTTTTCCAGAGCCCGTTGCAAGTTGTCATTGCCGAGGGCTTTTTTCGCCTCCCGCCTCTTGGATTTCCGGGAGAGCAACTAATCCTCCTCTTCTCCGTCCTGCCTTCTCATCTTGCTCAAGTAGGATTTGCCGTCGACAAGGATATCCCGCGGCTTGCTTCCTTCCGAAGGCCCAAGGATGCCCTCCGACTCCATCTGGTCGATGATCCGCGAAGCCCGGGCATAGCCCAGTTTGAGTTTCCGCTGGAGATAGGACGCCGACGCTTGCCCTGTGGCCAGGACGAGTTCAACGGCCTTGTCGTAGAGGCCGTCTTTTTCGTCGAGGTCCTCCCAGGCGTATTCTCCCGTGCTTTTGATGACGCTGACGATTTTTTCGTCGTAGCTCGGCGTGCCCTGCTCGCGGACAAACTTGACCAGACGGCGGATCTCCGGGATCGAGACGTAGGAGCAATGCAAGCGCAGCAGGCGGGGATAGTTGGGCGGCATGAACAGCATATCGCCCATGCCCAAAAGCTTGTCGGCTCCCCCTGTGTCGAGGATAATCCGGGAGTCGATCTTGGAGGGAACACGGAAGGCGATTCGGCTGGAAAAATTGTTCTTGATCGTCCCCGTGATGACATCGATCGAAGGTCGCTGCGTAGCCAGGACGAGATGGATCCCGACGGCCCGGGCCAACTGGGCCAGGCGGGCGATGGCATAATCCACGTCCTGGGCGCTGACCATCATCAGTTCGGCCAGCTCGTCGATGATGATGACGATGTAGGGCAGGGGCTTGATCGTCCGTTTTTCTTCCTCAGTCAGACGGCCTTTCTTTTCTTTGAGGATTTGGGCGATCTGATGATTGTACTGCTCGATATTCCGAACCTTGTTCTCGCTGAGCAGGTGGTAGCGCTCTTCCATTTTTTTGACCGCATCCATGAGGACATGGCCGGACTTTTTCGGGTCATTGATGACCGGGCTGAGGAGATGGGGAATTCCCTCGTAGAGGGTGAACTCCAGCCGCTTGGGATCGATGAGGATGAGTTTGACTTCATCGGGCGTGGCTTTGTAGAGGATGCTGGCAATGAGGGCGTTGAGGCAGACGCTTTTTCCCGTCCCGGTGGCGCCGGCGATAAGGAGATGGGGCATGACATCGAGGTCGGTCACATAGACTTCGTCATGGACGGTTTTGCCCAGGGCGAAGGTGAGCTTGGAGGGAGAATTGAGAAAGTTTTCCGACTGGATGATGTCCCGGAGCTTGATGACTTCCCGCTTGTTGTTGGGGATTTCCACGCCCAGCGAGGACTTTCCGGGGATCCTCTGGATGCGGACAGACTCCGCGCCCAAGGCCAGGGACAGGTCCTCCGACAGCGCGGCCACCTGGCTGACCTTGATTCCCGGGCTGGGATAGAACTCATAGGTCGTGATCACCGGGCCGGGGTGGTACTCCTTGACTTCGCCTTCGACGTGAAATTCGCGGAGCTTCTCCTCGATCCGCTGCTTTTTCTCCAGCAGCTCGCTCTTGTCGATTTTCTCGGCGGGCTTTCCGGCGTCGAGCAGGCTGAAGGGGGGAAACTCATAATCGCCGTGGGATTCCATTTCCGGGAAGAGGTACTGCTCCGGCTTGGGCGGCTGGATGGTCAGCGGCTTGAGAGGGCCGGACTTGAGCTCTTTTTTCTCATCCTTAGGGGCGCCCTTTTTCGGCTTTTTCTCCTCCGCCTCTTCGGGGATTTTCGCTTTTTCTTGTCTCGCCTCCTCCGCTTTGGACGCCTTTTTTTCTGCGGCCGCCGTTTTCTTGAGCAGGTTTTCCTTCATTTTTTCAGCCCGCCGGGCTTTTTCCAGGTTGGTGACCTTGATTCTCACGTCCTTGAAGGCGAAGCCGAAAAGGCGGGAGAAAAAGTGGAAGACTTTCTTGAAGGAAAATCCCGTGGAGAAAATGACGAATACGGCCGCCGCGGCGATGAGGAAAATCAGGCTGCCGGTGCTGTTGAGGAAGCTGGTGAGGAAAGAATTGAGGAGGTTGCCCAAGAGCCCGCCGAACGGAATCTTCGTCCCGCGCCAGGAGACATCTTGGGAAAGAAGAACGAGCAGGGGGCAGAGGATGAGCAGGAGGAGGACGGCCTTTCCGGTTTTGCGGAGGATGTGCCTTTTTTCTCCGACGAGGATGGACTTGAGGCCGAGATAGCCCATCATGAACGGCAGGAGGAAAGCGGTGAAGCCGAAGACCTGAAGCAGGGCGTCCGCCAGCCAGGCGCCGACCTTGCCGCCGTAATTGTGGGTTTTTTGTCCGGCCGCTGCGGCGTTCGCCCAAGAGGGATCTTTAGCGTCGAACGAGATGAGGCTGATGAGAAGGAAGGCGGCGAGACAGATGAGAAGGATGCCGGCGATTTCCGGGACATTCGGATGTCTCGTCTTTTTCGTCTTCGGCGAGGCGGCCGGCTTCCTTTTTTTCTTGGACATCAGCGGAATTATACCATATTTAATTTCAGATGGGCACGGCAGTCCATTGGACTGAGGGCGTCTCCATTTCCATTAAAATTGACATCGCCCGACTCTAATGGTATAAAATGAAAAACAAGGGGAGGAGGCGCGGAAAGAGAGATTGACATGAAGAAGAAGAAATTTGGGATGGCGGCGGCGCTGGCCGTGCTCGTGATCCCTATCCTTTTTGCTCCCCGCCTCCAAGCCCAGGCTCAGCGGCAGGGGACTTTCGAGCTCTATTTGGGCAGCTACAACATCCAGGAGCCGCGGTTCAAAGAAGTCTATGAGAAAGGCGGCGGCATCCAGGGCATCCTTCTCTCGTCTGCCTTGTTCTATAATCTCGATTTCTACACGGAGATCAAGGCTTTTTACAAGGTCGGCAAGCTGACCTACACCAAAGAGGAGACAAAGTTTCTCCTCGTCCCGGTCTCGTTGGGCGTAAGGTTCGTCTTTCCCAGCCAGATCGTCCTTCCCTATATCGGTGTCGGCGGGGATATCTATTTTTACTATGAGAACAATCCCATCGGAACCGTCCTGAATATGGCCAAAGGCTATCATGTCCTGGGAGGCGCCTACCTGCAGCTGGGCAAGAATTTCCCGCTTCTCCTGAACGCCAAGCTGAAATACACCGTGGCCAAGGCGAAAGAAAACGACCTGAGCATCCAATTGGGCGGGCTGGAATATGGAATCGGCCTCGCCTTTTCCTTCTGACATTCCTTGAGGAATGACTAGCACCCTCGGAAAAATGAGTCGGCACGGGCCGGCTGTTCTTCTCTTTCTTCTTCTCACGCTGGGGATGACCTACCCTCTCCTCTTCCACCTGGGCGACCATGTTCCCTCGGACCTGGGCGACCCGCTATACAATATCTGGGTCTTGGCCTGGAATTGCCATAAGTTTGCTACGGGGCTCGGCGGCTTCTGGGATGCTAATATTTTTTTCCCCCACCACGGGACCCTGCTCTACGCGGATTCTCTCGTCGGACTCTCGGTCGCGGCCTTCCCGTTATTAGAGCTCGGAATTCCCCTTGTCCCCGCCTATAACATCCTCTTCCTGGCCTCTTTTTTTCTGGCCGCTTTGGGTATGTACAGCTTGGTCGTCCATTTGACGAAATCCAGGACCGCAGGAGTACTGGCGGGGATCATCTTTGCCTTTTTCCCCTACCGCTTTGCCCATATCAGCCATCTGGAGCTTCTGTTTATGGCCTGGATGCCTTTCTGCTTCTTGTCCATCCACAGGTTCTTTGAACGGCCTTCGTATCCGCGCTTGTTCGTAGCCGGTTTCTTCTTTGTCCTCCAAGCAGCCAGCTGCGCCTACTATGGAGTCCACTTGGCGCTCTTTGCCGGACTCCTGACGCTTTTCCTGGCCTGGCGGACGCGGCTCTTGCTCAGGGGAAGTTTTTGGGTCCAAGCGGGAATCCTCGCTGCCTGTTTGGCGGCCGTCCTGTTGCCTCTTTTTCTCCCCTATGCCCAGGTCCATGGCCGGATGTTGTTTGTCCGGACAATGGGCGCCGTCGAGTATTTTTCCGCCGGCCTCCGCGACTACCTGACGGTGCCGTCGTGGAACACCCTGTGGGGCAGGCTCGCGGGAAGCTCCAGCGCCCAGGAGTGGCAGCTTTATCCGGGAATCGTCCCGGTTTTTCTCAGTCTGGCGCTGTTCGGGCTGGGGCTTCGAAACAGGAAGGAGGCCGCCGGTCGAATGCCCGGACAACCGGCTTTGCAGACAGCGTCAACTCTGCCGTTTTATCCGTTCATGGCGATCCTGGCCTTCCTGTTGTCCCTGGGTCCTGTCGTCAGGATATCCAACACATTGACGTTTCCGGGACCGTACAAGTTGCTTTACGATTGGGTCCCCGGCTTTCAGGGACTCCGGGTCCCGAGCCGGCTGTCGGTCATGATGATGCTCGGTCTGGCCGTGATGAGCGGCATAGCCGTAGCCCGCTGGATTGAGAAAACGAAATCTCCTTGGGGAAAGACGGCCTTGCCGCTCGCCCTGGGGGGGCTTCTTTTGGCCGATTTTCTGTCCATTCCAATCCCTCTGGCGCAGCTCGAGTTTTCCGATCGAATTCCCGCAATTTATTCGGCCGTTCGGAACCTCCCGGAGGGAGCGGCTCTGATCGAACTTCCGGTCCCTCCCCGGGGTCAGGCAAAGTCCCGGGAGGCCCTCTATCTCTATTATTCTGCCTTCCATTGGAGGCGGCTCGTCAACGGATACAGCGGGTATATCCCGCCCGGCTACACAATCATCGGGGAAGCCATGCAGGATTTTCCTTCTGGGCCGACCTTCGATCTTTTAAGGGACCTCGAAGTCGGCTATGTCCTGGTCCATACGGACTGGTTCATGGGCACTGAGGGAAAGAAAATCAAGGCCGGTCTCGACGCGTATGAGGGCGGCATCGAGCTTCTTTCGGCCTCTGCCGGGGATTTCCTTTATCGATTGGTCCCGAGGCCGGAGAAGATAAAGGCGACGATCGTTCTGCCCGAAGTCGGCGACAAGCGGAAATGGACGGCCAAGAGTAACTGCGCCGCCGAACAGACGCGATTGGCCTTTGACGGGAATCCGGATACCGGCTGGTCGACGGGGCGCCCCCAAACCGAGGGCGATTATTTCTGGCTGGATCTCGGCGAGACGCTGCGGCTCGGAGAAGTCGATTTTTCCTTGAATAAGAAGCCGCTCGATTATCCTCGAGGCTACAAGCTCGAAGGATCGAAGGATGGGACGAACTGGGAAATCCTGAGCGAAAGCTCTTTTTACTTTCCCCGTCTCACCCCGGACATGATCGAAGACTATTCGAAATACCGGGTGGGGATTTCGTTCGATCTCCGGCCGGTCAGGTTTCTGCGGCTGACGTCAACGCTGGAGCATAAAAGCCGCCCCTGGTCGATCCAGGAGATCGTCTGCCGGGGCGGAAAAGCGAAAGCTTAGTTGGTCTCGGTGACCACGACCTTTGCGCTCTCGTTCCCTCCCTTGTCGACCGTACTCACTCCATAAGAATATTTCTGCGTCAGGGACAGGTGCTTGTCGGTGTAGGTGAACGTGCTCGTATTCAAGGTCGCCAGGAGCTGGAAGAGGTCATCGCTCTCGCCCGCCTTTTTTCGATAGACTTTGTAGCTTTCGAGATCCTCATCGACGTTATCGCTGTTCTTGCTGAACGTGAGCGTGTTGATCTTCTCGCTGTAGAAGAGGATCTTGTTGGTCGCTGTGGCCAGGCTGATATTTGTCGGCGGGTAAACCCTGATTTTTTCCTTGAAGGTGTAAAAGATATCGGGGTAACTGCTTCCGAGTTGGTCAAAATAGACGAGATGGACATCTCCGTTCGCCGCAACCGCAAAACGGGGCTCGCCCGAATACCTGGGTCTGGACGTATTGGCGTTGGAAAAGTGAAGCGTATCGGACCATTTTTTAGTTCCGCTGGCCTTATCATCTTCATAGGTCTTGGCATAGACTTCCCAATTGGGCTCGTCTGTCACTCTTTCCTGCCAGGCGACATAGATTTCTTTTGTCGTTGCGTTGACGGCCACTGAGGCGGTCTCGGAAATGGTCGAGGTTTTCGAGATGTTTTCTGCGGGCTGCCACTGGCCGTTCACAGTTTTGCGAAGGAAAACTTCCGAGTTTCCGGTCGTTACGTCATGCCAGACGACATAGGCATCGCTGTTGGCGTCGGCTGCGACTCTCGGGTAGGTCCAGTCGAGGCCTGAGTAAGGGCTGATTTGAACGGGTGCCGTCCAGCTGCTAACATTTGTCGGGTTTGAATTCTTCGAATACCAAACAACGGCCCCGGCGGGACGCGTGACCCAGACCACATGTGCCGTTCCCTTGGCATCGATACACATGTGGGGTAAATAATTGTTTCCGTATTCATTGAGGGGAAGAAGGGCCGGTCCGCTCCACTGGCCGCTGCTGTTTCGATATTTAAAGACCAGCTTGAATCCTTCCACGTCGCCCATAAATATGATAAAGAGATTATTGGTGGTCGGCGAAACGGCCGCGGTGACATAGCTGCAGCTCACCGGAGTATCAGACGTGAGGACACCGCTTGGGCCGAGGCTTCCGCCGCTGTATCGATAGCCAAAAATCGACATCAAATAGCGCGAAAAATCGCCGTCGTGGTAGACGACCATGGCGTCTCCCCCGCTGGGAGACGCGGCAATGGTGGGGAACCCAACGTCGTCGATGGCCGTATAGATAAGAGGGACACCGCTCGCCCCCCTCCACGAGCCGGCCGCGTTTGTATTAAACATCATGTTTCGGGCCAACCCACTCGTCCAATCCACCCAGCTCACATAGACTTTTCCATCGTTATCAAGAGAGATGTTGGGGGTTTCGCTCCACTGTGCATTATTGGAAATGTTGACAGGCGTCGACCAAGTCGTTGCGGCCATTTTGGAAATGGACCCGGATATTTTTGCGATTCCCCGGCTGGCCTGGGGTCGGCTTGTTGTGGATATCATCAGGACGCCCACGGCAGCCAGGATTAAAAAGTAAAACCATCTCTTTTTCATTCTGTCACTCCTTTGAAAGTCGCGGAATAATTATACACAGAGAACGAATCGAGTCAACTGTAGATTCAAAGACCGGGCTAGACGGCGTCGTAGTCGCCCATGGTCAGATACCACTTGTTGAGGTCGAACAAGTCGGCCGGCGCAGGGCCCGGAGAGTTCCAATGGAGGAGAATTGGGAATTCGCGGGGACGGAAAGGTTTCGGGCAGATGAAGTAGCCGTTGCGGCGAAGCGCCTGGACGACAGGATGCTGCCTGAGCATTAAACAGAGGCCCAGGGCCGCTCCTTGGGCCCGGGCATGGGCGTTGAAGGCTGCGATCATTGCCGCGGCCGCCTTGTTCCCTTCGGGCGTCGGTGCGGCCAGGATATCCACGATCATTCCGCAGGGGACGCCTTCAACCTCCGTCATCCTTGCCACAAGATAACCCCTAATGGTTTTATCAGGACGCGCTGAGCGCGCGACGAAGACCGTATATTTTCGGGTCGGGTGACGAATGAACCGCCAGTCGAGGTAGTCCCGGTCGCGGATGAGGATGTTCGTGTAGCCAGCCTCTACGTTTTGCCAAAACCGGTCGAATTCCTCAGTGAAGGCGTCCACTCTTTCGACCGCGAGAGATCGGGCTCTGCGGCGGACGCTTGATATCGCCCGATAGATGTGCCAGAAAGGATTGGCCGACCACGCCGCGGCACGCATGAGCCGGCTCTGTGGCGGCCGTCTCATTTTAACGATCAGGCTCAGGTTAAAAGGCAGAATCCAGAGCGGAAACCGGCCCAATTCCTGATAGCCGAGGTGGCGCAGGCAATTTTTATGGGAGAATTCGTTGGAAAATCCGAAGGTGAACGAATTGCCTCCTTGTTGGCAGAGGTCGAAAACTTCCTTGTGAAGAATGATGAAAATCCCCCGTCCCCGGACGTCCGGATGGGTCATGACATTCACGGCGGCGCTGCCCATCCGGACCTCTGCCCCTATCTTGTAGCGGAGAGGTATGATGGCGCAGTGCCCTGTAATTCTCGTTGGGTCTTTTGTGTTTAACTCGTAAGCCTGTCCGCTCGGGTTTTGGTCGTACTGCCACTCCAGATATCGGGGTTCGGCGATATCGCTTTCCGGAAAACAGACGCGGGCCAGGGCCCGGACGCCTTCGCGGTCCGGCTTTCCGGGAAGGATGTCGGATTTGATGAGCCTGCGGGCCCGGGCCAGGACTTTTTCGGAAGCGGTTTTTGGAGGGACGGGGCTGCGGATCACGGCTCCACCCGGCGAAAGATCCTGATTTCGGGATTGATGGCTTTGATGTTCGTCAAGATCCCCCGGGTCTTGAGGGGAAGCCAGCGGAGAGGGGTTTGGTAGGCGAACGCCATCTTGTAAACGGAGCTATTCCTATAAAACTGGGCGAAGAAATCCTTCTCGGGCGTATGTTCGGGGAAGGAACGGCTGTAGTCCACATTGAAGAGAATGTAATCCGGCCTTTCCTTTCCCTCCAGAACGCCGGGGGAAAGCTTGAGGCCGACCCATTTGAAATTTCGCAGTCGCGGCACATATTCCAGCGGACTGGCCACGCCGATGACGGCATCCGGAGAAACATTCTCTTTCATCCACCGTTCAACGCGATAGCGGGAATCCTTGACCATGAGGACATCGACAGAAGCGGCATAGAGGAAAGTGTAGCCGAAAAGAAGAAACAGGCCGGCGGCTTGGAGAGCTCGAAATTTTTTGCCGGTCCCTATCGCCTCGGAGAGAATCCTGCCTCCGAAAAAGGCGAGAATGATACAAATAGGAAGATTGAAGCGGTCGTAGTTGTAGAGAATGACATTGATGTAAAAAAGATAGTAGGAAATCGCGAATCCAATCAAGGACAACAGCCGGGCATTCTTTTTCGCCCGTGCGATCGAGGCCAGGAGACCCAGCCCGCAGACGACAAACAGCGGCCAGCCCTGGCAATACTGTATCTGCCTGATGGTTTCCCAGAGCAGGTGAACACGCCCGGAAAGGGTGTTGGCGAACATTCTGTAGTTCTGGCTCAGCGGGCCTACGATCAGCCGGAAGTGATTCAGGACTCCGCGGGCGTTGAAGAGGAAATTGTGGATAACAACAAAGGTTACGACCGCAACCAATACGGCGGAGAGGGTGCTGCGGCTAAGCAGGGCCCGAATCAAAGCTCGGTTCCGGCCGGCCTTCCGGAGCGCCAGCCAGTGGGAAAAGATGATGATGAACGGCGGAAGAATGTAGAGTCCATAGGCCTGGTCTTTTGTGCAAACGGAGCACACGGCCGTCAAAGCGAACAGCCCGTAATATTTCCGGGCCTGCGTTTTAAGAATGCGGATGAAGAAAAAAAGGGACCAGACGAACCAGAACGTAAAGGGGACGTCGAGATTGGCCATTTTCGAATAATACACGAAGGGAATGAGGAGGGCTGTGATCGATGCGGCGAAGAGGGACGATCGTTTGTCAAAGATTTCCAGGCCGGTCCGGAAGACAAGATACACTGTAGCCGTCGCCATGGCCAGGCTGAGCAGGCGGCCGACATAGAAGAGGGCTGTGTACGTCAAAAGCTCCGGAAAATCGAGGAGCCTGAGTTTCTGGAGGAGGAAGAAAGGCAGATAGAGCAGACTCAAGAGGTAATACTGGAGCGGCGGATATTTATCGGCCCAATTGTTGGAGAAAAATTGATGCATGCCCTCCAGCACCCGGGAGGGAAGAATCTCATCGGGCGCCCAGCCTCGGGTGCCGGGCAATCCCCACCAGATACCGATGACGTTCAGACAGAGGCTCGCGAGAAGAACGGCCTGGATGGCAGAAAATTTCAATTTGACCGGCGTCATCGAGATCTTGCGGATATTTTAGGATGAACGCCGGCGAAATACAAACGGCCCGAGCAAATGTTTAGCATCCGAAATTCTAGACAATGTCCGACGGGTCCTGTCACGGACGTGCCCCTAGCGCCCTCGCGCAAGACCCTCCCACCCACCACTCAGGCGCTTCGGGCGCCGCGGGGCGACATCCGTGCCACCCGTCAAAAGCTTCTTCATTGAATTTCGGATGCTGTAAGAAAAAAGTTGAGCTTGACGAACTGTTCGAGGGACAGCTCTTCGGGGCGGGCGGTATGTTTCAGTCCGAGCTTCTCGAAGGCCGCCTGAACCGCGTCGGCCGGCCAGGCGGACTTACGAAGATTGTTCAGAAGGATTTTCCTTCGCTGCCGGAATACCATCTGCAGGAATTCCAAAAAAAGAGCCTCGTCGGGAATTTCGAAAAGAGGAGAAGCTCTCCTGTCGAGCGAGATCAAAGCGGATTCGACCTTAGGCGGAGGGGAAAACGAACCGGGGCGGATCGAAAAATGAACCCGAGCGGAAAAGTGATTGTGGACCAGGATCGAGAGGGGAGCGTATTTTTTTGATCCGGGCTGGGCCGTGATCCTTTCCGCGACCTCTTTCTGAATAAGAAAAACGCAGCGCTGAAAAAGGTCTTTGTTCTCGAGGACCTTGAACATCAAAGGCGAAGAGATCGAGTAGGGAAGGTTTCCGACCAGTTTTGCGGACTCCGGCCGGGGGTCTTCGGCGTCCAGGAGCGTTTTGAAGTCGACGCGGAGCGCATCCCTTTCGACAATCATCAGGTTATCGATTTTCCGGCTGCCCAGATGCGGGATGAGGTCCCGGTCCATTTCAATGGCGATGACTTTTCGGGCTGTCTTGGCCAGGAGGAAGGTGAGGGCGCCTTTCCCCGCTCCGATTTCGACGATGAGATCGTGAGCTTGGGGATCAATGACGCGGAGGATTCTGGACAGGATTCGGCGGTCGGTGAGGAAATGCTGCCCCCATTTCCGTGTTTTTCCTGGCCTAGGCTTCATAGATTACGATCTTTTCCGGGAGGTGTCTTTATTTCTTCCTCTCCCTAAAATTGACTTTTAGGGGGGCCGGAATTATATTATACGCTTTCAGTTAGAGAACCTCGAATGAAAAATACCGCTTTGATTGCTCTGCCCGCCAAGGATGAGGAGAAAAAACTCGGGGGCGTTTTGGACGAGATCCATCGTCATTTTCCCGAGTATGACATCCTTATCATCGACGACGGAAGCTCCGATCGGACGTCCGATGTCGCCCTGGCCAAAGGCGCCCTGCTCTTTAAGCACGACCGGAACTACGGCTATGCCCGGGCTCTTCAGTCGGCCCGGGAATTCGCTCTGGGCCACGGCTATGACTATCTCGTCCTCTGTGATGCGGACGGCCAGCACGAGCCCCAAGATATCGGCCGGATCATCGATGCCCTCGTTATCCAGCAAAAGGATTTCGTCATCGCCTCCCGGGCCCTCGGCAGCGCGCCCGAAGGAGACCCGTTTCTCCATAAATACGGCCGGAAATTGTACTCGTTTTTGGTCAGCCTGTTGTTTTATCATAAATTTTTGGTTAGAATTACTGATTCGAGCTCGGGGTTCAAGGGGTGGAACAAGAGGGTCATGGAGCTTTTGTCGAAGATTTACACGACCACGAACAGGCTCCATGACGGCCGGATCAATGATCTGGAAGAGCTGTTCATCGTGGCCAAGCACAGGCTCCGGGTGACCGAAGTACCGGGCCGGTTTTACAAGCGGGCCGATGACGTCTCCCGGATCTACGGCGACTACGGCCTCTCGGGAGGCGCCGTCAGGGCCAAGGACTTAGTCTATGTCATGTCCTGGCCGGTGCTCTTTTTCCGGACCCTGCTCCGGAATCTTTTTCGTTAGGTGAAGGTCGGTGAAACTGAACTATTACAGTCTCGGGTATCTGCTGCTGGCGGTGGTCAGCGGAATCGCCTACGGATTCGCGGGCACGATTTTGAAGAAGGGAGTGGCCAACTTTAAATTCTCGTCCAATATTTTCGAGTTGCTGTGGAGGGTCGTTACGGCCAAGTACATCATGATTTCTCTGGCCTTCAGCGCCACGGGCTATATTCTCTACATGATCATCATCCGCAAGGCGGAAGTTATCACCTCTACGCTCATCATCCAGGGAGTCCTCTTCCTGTCGACGATTTTCTTTGCCGCGCTGCTCTTCAAGGAGTCGATCAGCCCGTCCAAGATCCTCTCCTTGGCGCTCATCATGGCCGGCATCGCGGTTTTATTGGCGGGCCGTTAAACGCATTGATCGGAATTGACACAGGCATTCATCATGTTCGTCCATCCATATCTTGAAAAAGGAGAATCGGAATGAAATTTACCATCGGGTTCGAAAAAGAAGATGCGGCCAGGCTCCATGCTTATTGGGACGAAATCTTCGCCTCTCAGCAGTGGACCGAAGCGAAGTTCACCAAGCTGTTTGAAGAAAAATGGGCGGCCCACAACGGGATCCCCGCTCTGGCCTTTTCCAGTTGGGGCGGCGCGGCGCTGGCGGCCCTGGAGTTCTTTCGCCTCCGGGGGAAAACGGTGCTTTGTCCCTCGAATACCTTCATGGCTACGCCCTACAGCGCGATCAAGGCGGGAGGGAACGTGGAATTCGTCGACTGCAACAAAGACGACCTCTGCCTTTCGCTCGACGATCTCAAGCGGAAGATCGATCGGTACAAACCGGCTGCGGTCTGGGTCGTCCATATCGGAGGCCACATCGCCTTCCAGATCGAAGAGATCAGCCGCCTTTGCCGGGAGAAAGGCATCATCCTGCTCGAGGACTGCGCCCATGCCCACGGCGCCTCCTGGAACGGCCGGAGAGCCGGGACCTGGGGAGACGCCGGCATCTATTCCTTCTACGCCACGAAGACCGTGACCACCGGCGAGGGCGGAGCTCTCGTGACCAAGAACGCCGACCTGCTGGAGTTCGCCAAGAAATACCGCAACTACGGCAAATTCGATTATGTGGTCGAGGGGCTCAATTATCGCATCAACGAATTCTCGGCGGCCATCGGCGTCGTCCAGACGGACCGGTTGGACGAGATTGTCGCCTGGAAGAACGCCTATGCCGGAAAAAACCTGGACCCCAAGTTCCCCCGCCGGGTGAAGTTCCCCAAGGGCATGGTCTCAGGATATTACAAATACATCGTCTTCGATCCAATCGAGAAGTCCACGGGAAAAGTCTATGACCAGCCCTGCCACAAGATCATGAAAAAGACCTACGAGCTCCCCAATACCGACTGGGTCGCCCAGAATCACTGGTGCGTGCCGCTGTACTACAAGGGAGAATGACCGGGTTTCAATGCTGAGAGCCGCGACCATGGACAATCCCGGCCGAGGGGATATCAAGACTTACTACGAGGAGTGGTGGGAGAATCCCCGCGACCCGCGCGATCACGTTTTTCGGCGGCTCAATCGGCTGATCTTGAAAAAACTTCCGCCCGGCAAAGGCAAAGAGGCGCTGGACGTCGGAGCCGGCCGCGGGACAATCGTCGACTTCCTGCGTCAGAAGGGATACAAGGCTGCCGCTGTCGAGCTCAACGAAAATTTTGTCCAGGAGCTGCGGCGGCGTTTTCCCGAAGTCGAGGTGATCGAAGGCGATTTCAACCGGGTCGCGATCGACAGGACCTTCGACCTGGTGACCGCCGTGGAATTCACCCAAAACTTGGACCGGGAGGCCCTCGGGACATTTTTTCGAAAAGTCGCTTCTCTCACCGACCACCTGATCCTGACCGTCTCCAACAAAAATTCTTTGCACGGATTCTGGGCGGTTTTCCGGGGCTTCATCAAATCCTTCGTTCATGTCTATACCCCAAAAGAAATCGAGGCGATGGTCCGGGCCGCCGGGTTTGAGATCGTATCCCGGCGCGGAATCGGACTGCTGACGCCGATCACACTCTTCCAGGATTTCCGGTGGAAGCTCATTCCCGTCTGGCTGACAACGCTCGTCAACCCCTGGGCGGACAAGCTTTTCCCCCGACGATGTCACCTATATTATCTGGAAGCTCGGAAACGATAAAGGAGGATTCATCATGAAAATTGCCGTCATCGGAGGGAGCGGATTCATCGGCTCCCATGTCGTGGATAGACTGCTGGAGGCGAAACATGATGTCACCATTTTCGATATCATGAAGCCGCATCGGGACGATGTCCGCCATATCTTTTTCGACCTGTTCGACCTGCACAAAGTCGTCATCGCCCTGGCCGGAAACTATGATGCCTATTTCCTGCTGGCGGCCATGGCCAACGTCAACGACATTCACAAGAATCCCCTCGAAGCGGCGTTGGTCAATTTCCAGGGGGCGGTCAACGTCCTAGAGGCCGTCCGCAGATACGGCGGCCGCCTGATTTTCGCCAGCACGGTTTGGGTTTATATGATGGGTCAGACCGAAGATGTTACCGAGGACACGCCGCTTCTCGTCCAGAACGTGAACCACCCGTACACGGCTACCAAAGTCGCTGCGGAACTCTACATCCAGAGCTACAACCGGCTCTACGGAACCGATTTCACCATCCTGCGCTACGGAATCCCCTACGGACCCCGCGGCCGGGAAGGCACAGTGATCACGAACTTCGTCAAGCGGGCGATCAAGAATGAGCCGCTGATCATCCACGGCGACGGCAGCCAATACCGGAATTTCATCTTCGTCGAGGACCTGGCCGCGGGCAATGTCGCCTCGCTCCAGGAGATTGCCAAGAACAAGATTTACAACCTCGAGGGCATGCGGCCCATCACCATCAAGGAAGTCGCCCAGACGGTGAGCCGAATCTTCGGCGGGATCCCCGTCGAATTCAAAGAGGTGCGGGCGGGCGATTTTGTCGGCCGGAAGGCGTCCAACGAGAAAGCACTTCGGGAACTCAACTGGACGCCAAAGGTGGACCTTGAGGAAGGCGTCCGCCGTTACGTCGAGTGGTACAAATCCGTAACCAAATAACCGGTCGAGAGGGGTGCTGTGGACAAAGATAAAAAGTTGAATGTCGGGATCATCGGGCTGGGGAAGATGGGGATTCTCCATACCGCCCTGGTCAATATGATCCCCCAGGCCAAGCTCGCCGCCCTGTCGGATGTCAACAAGCAGCTGGCTAAATACGTGGATCAGGCCGGCTTGCGGGCGCCGTTTTTCTCCGATCTGGACAAGATGCTGAACGAAGTTCCGCTCGACGCAGTTTTCATTTGCACACCGGCGTTCACGAACCTCGCCGTTGTCGAGACCTGCCTCAAATGGAATCTGGATATCTTCCTGGAGAAACCCCTGGCGCATACGCTGGAAGACGCCAAAAAAATGACTGCCCTCGCTGCGGCCGGAAAAAGCATCCAGGCCACAGGCTATCTCTTCGCCCATATGTCGCTGTTCAAGAAAGCCAAGGGCCTGCTGGACGTAGGCGTCATCGGCCGCATCCACCGCTTCAAATCCTCGACGTACACCAGCGAAGTCTTCGGTAAAAAGAAGGGCTGGTATTATGACAAGGCGAGATCCGGTGGCGGGGCGGTGATCAATATCGCCTCCCATCTCCTCTACCTTCTCTATTGGTATTTCGGCCGGCCCGAAACGGTCTTTGCCCGGGCCGGGAGGATTTATTCCGAGGGCGTCGAGGATGACGCAACGGCCCTGATGGAATATCCAGAGGGCGTGAACGGCACCATGGACGTCTCGTGGAGTGTTCCCGGCTACCGCCTTCCGTACATGGACCTCACCATCGAGGGCGATAATGGGACGCTTGAACTCACCAACGACTATGCCAAGCTCTATCTCTACAAGGCCCATAAGGGATACCCCAAGGAGTGGACAACCATCCACAAAATCGATATGCCAGTCACTTCGCCTTTCGAGCTCGGCGCCGAAGGCCTTTATGAGGAGGACTTGGATTTCATCAGCCGTTCGCTGGACCGAAAACGTCCGGCCGTGACCTGGCAGGATGGGCTTGAAGTGCAGAGGTTCATCGAAGCGATCTACAGGTCGGCGGACCGGTGCAAAGTTATTTCTTTAAATGAGGTGGATTAGCCATGACGCTCGACAAATTAATGCTCGGCTCGAATGCCTTTGAAGGCGTGAGCTATCTCTCGCGAACCCAGTCTCTTCACTATCTCGAATTCTTCGCCAAAGAGGACAACATCGTCCCCATTCTCGAGGCCGCTTCGAACGTGGGCGTCAAGACATTCGTCCTCTCGAACTGCGGGAACGTCATGGCGGCCGTCCATAAATTCACCAAGTCGAACGAATTGACACTCCTGCCTGTCATCCCCAACGCTTACGAATATGCCATGGAGGCTTCGGAAAAAGGCGTTTTGGGGGCCGTCCTGAGCAAGGCCAAGGGGTTCAGCATGTACCAGAAGGTCAAGCTGGGGCTCCGGGCCTTGACCAAGATCAAGAGCGTCATCTCCAAGGATGTCCTGGACCTCCTGCTCGAACTCATTCATTTCGAGATGGCCAGCTTCGAGAAATACAAGCTGGGAGGGGTTTTCCTCCACGGCCAGCTCACGGATTTGGCCCTGTCTTCCCATAACCCCGACATCCTGACCATCTTCCAGGACCTCATTCGCGATTCCTACGGCGTCGAGCCCATGCTGGCGACTCACAATTTCGGCGTGCTGCTGCCGCAGCTCATGGAGTGGAAAATCAAAATTCCCATTATGGCGCCCTTTAATAAAAAAGGGTTCATGATGCGTCCGTCCCAGGAGGAGTGCGAGCGGCTTGTCAACGAGTCCGGCTACACGGTCATCGCCAAGAAGATTCTAGCCGGAGGCAGGCTCACCCCGGAAGAGGCTTTCCCGTATATAAAGGGGAAGAAATTCGAGTCCGCGCTGATAGGCATCGGGTCGGTGCCGGAAGCTTACCACACCTTCTCCGTCGCCAAGTCGGTTCTCTAAGCTAAGGGCGACGGCGGCGGCCAAGCGGATTTTAAAATGAGTTTGAGCTTTCCTGCCGGGAAGGAAAAATCGTCCGAAGGCTCAACATGACTTTTGATCTGAGCCGGTCCCCTTTGTGAATGAGCCGGCCTTGACCGTAGTTTAGAATCCATTCCGACCACCCGACGTTTGTGCCTCCGAACCAATCATTGACGTGGACCGAAATCCGGTCGCCTTCGACAAAGGCCCTCACGTACTGGAGGCCGTCGGACTCGACGGCCGCGCCAGGGCCGCCGGGATAATGGATCGCCGCCCAGTAAATATTCCGTTTCGTGCTGCGAAAATCATTGCTGCCCATCGGCGAAGGATCCCCGGACCAGGGTCCCTTGGGAGGAACGGTGTTAACAGCTTTGGGGAAGGCCGTGGCTGTGCCCCGGGGCCGGCCGATATGATCCGCAGGGTAAACGCTCCATTCGGCCCGGCGATCCCATTCCAGAACATCGCATTCTTGCGGCACGGAAAATCGAAGGCCGATCTCCCGCGCTAAAAACTCTTCTCCTGTATACTCAAAGGAGGAACTGACGGTCAGCTCTCCTTCCGGCGTGATTGTCAATTCGTATCCGCCCTGGAAATCTTTATAGCGGCCCTTCATCGTCACGGCCGCGCTTTCCCCAACCTTTTTTATATCGAGTTTCTCGAGCTGCCAGCCCAGCCTGTCGGGAAGAGGCTCGAGGGGCCGGACGGTCGGCAGGACGTGCAAAGCCGGAAGTTCGAGCAGCGCGGCTTCCCCTTTGACCACTCCTCGCAGAAGCCGTCCGCCTTCCTGGTCGAAGGCCAATTCAAAATCCTTGCCGGCGATAGCGGTCCAGACCCCGGTCAAGAAATCCCCTGAAAAAATCCGGAGAGGCGCCGGCGCACATTTTTCGCCCGGGGCGACATGAGGCGGGTCTCCGCCCAAGGGCAGCCTGTACGTATCGACGAGGCGGCCGCTTGCGTCTTCGAATCTAAGGGATAGAAATTCCCCGTCCTTGACGGCGCGGACCGGCCGGACCATGAATTCGCCCGCGGATCGCGGCGGAACGTTGGCTTTCACAATCCCTTCCTCCGTGCCGGTCGCCCAGCGGATTTTTAATTCCGCAAGATCGCTGAAATCGTAGCGATTCTCGACTGGAACTCTGATCGGCTGGCTTGGGCCGGGAAGGGCGAGGGACGCGTCATTGACTTTGACGGGCGACTGGAGTTTTTTGGTGATCCAGAACTCCGGCTTTGGCCGCCGCCAGCCGTCCACCACTCCCCAAGGCGCGTCGCCGGCAAGCCCGCGTCCCGCCATCCGATAGCTCGATTCCAGAAAGTGGCTCCGTGTGCCGCCGCGTCCATATTCCAATCCGCGGCCGGGCACGCAGAAAATGTCATCCGCCCAGCACCAGATGAACGAACCTTGAGTGACCCTACTTTTCATGAAGCGGTCGTAGATCGCCGGAAGCGGCTGGACGTAGTAGTCGCGAATGCCCGGGTCGACCCATATCTCGGCGACGTCTCCGAAGATTCCCTGGAAAATACACAGGCTCTCGTCGAAGAGAAGTGGCAGCCGGAGTTTCTCGTTTTCTTCGATTCGTGAAATCGTTATGGGATTGTGGAGCGTGGCGATTTCAAGGCTTGCGCCGGTGGCGGCGCTTGTCGGCCGGCTGGGGTCAACGGTTCTCACCCATTCATGGCTGCGCTCGAAGCCGTATCCGAAGGAGCTCTCATTGCAAAGCGACCAAAAGGCGACCGAAGGATGATTTCGGTCGCGCGCCACGAGTTCCGCCGTGAGTTGGATGATCCTGGGCGTGCGGCGCAGGTCGTCCGACCCGGCGGCCCAGCAGAACGATGCCTCGTCCTCGACATAGAGACCGAGCTCGTCGGCAATTTCGAGGAGTTCGGGAAGCGGCGGGTAATGCGAGGTCCTCACCGCGTTGAGGTTGGCCTCCTTGATGAGGGAGAGATCCTGGCGCTCGAGATCGGGCGTCACGGCCCGGCCGAGCAAGGGATGCGCATCGTGATGGCACGTCCCCCGGAACTTGACCGGCCGGCCGTTGATCAGGATCTCCGCGCCCCGGATTTCCGTTTGGCGAAACCCGGTGCGCAAAGAGAAGCTGTCCGCAGTGTTTTGGCCTGCCAGGAGCGAAGCCGAAAGCGTGTAGAGGTTCGGATGCTCCGCCTCCCATTTTTTTGGAGCTTTGACGGGAAGCAAGACCGTGACTTCCGTGCTTTTCCACGGGCCGATGTCAACGGCCGGTGATTTTCCTTTCGCGGCAGCCTCTTTGCCAGGCAGAGGCCCGGATAAACTGAGGGCGAGAGCCCCGCGGAATGATCGGGACGACTCATTCATGATGCAAGCCCGCACGGTCATCGTCGCATCCCGGTAGCCGCGGTCGAAGGCGGTGTCGATTTCGACGGCGCCGATATGGACGTCCGGCGTGACAAAAAGATAGACGGGACGGAAAATTCCAGCCAGCGGAAAATCGGCGTAGTGGCTCATGTGGTCGAGGGCGTCGCTTGTCGTCGTGTGCTCCCGGACCCTGATCGCCAGAAGATTCTCGCCCTTGCGGGCGGCATCCGTGATATCTGTTTCAAAAGGTGTGGCGCCGCCCTCATGGACGGCCACGAGGCGTCCGTTAATCCAAACTTCCGCGCCGCTGTAAACACCCTCGAAGCCGAGCTTCAGCCGACCGGTTTCGGCCGGCGCTTGAACGCGCAGCCGATAGCCGCCAACGCCGGAATCGCTGTGAAACCCTTCCATTTCCCAATGGGCAGGCACGGCGATTCCGGCCCAATTCCCGTCGTCAAAACCGTCACGCCAAAATCCCTCAGGCGGGTCGAGACTGAACTTCCACCTGCCGCTGAGATTCACCGCCGAGTGCCGCGCCTCGCGGGGCGTCAGCCGGAAGGCCAATGCGGATGCGTCTATTTGCCTTTCGATGGGTGCCGCCGCGGCGTCCTTTATTTTTGGTTCCGTGCGGATGGCGACCTTGCCCGCCAATCCCAAGGGCATAGCCACGGCAATCATGCCTTTATCGTTGCTCCGGGCGCTCGCCTTCCAGGTCCCGTTTTTGCTCTGGCCTGAGAAAGTCACATCGGCGCCCTCAACGGGAGAAGCTCCCCAGGTGTCGGTGACGACGCCGATGATATTGCCGAGCAGGTCGGAGGCCACGTGAGTTTCAATCCCGATGGCGATGGGCCGGCTATAGACCTCCACCTCATTGAAGCTTGGGCCGTTGGTGATATTGCCGATTCGCACGCCCGTCACTCTCCGTGGAGCGAAACTGCAAACCACGATCCTCGGCAGCCGAACGCCGGGGCGCCCGAAATGACGGACGGTCTGCCATTCCGCGGTCTTGTTCGAGCGGACCTGGACATCGCATTCGAAGACGTAGGTGTCGTACTGATGGATGATGACCTCGCCGACTTCGACCGGCTCATTCCAGTCCAGCTCGTACCAAACCCCGGCGTTATGCCCGGGGATGCCCGACCAGCGCGTCGAAAGGTTGCCGTCGTTCGCCTTGTCGGGCGTCAATCCACCTTGGGACTCCGAGGCCGTCGCCCGGGCTTGAAGTGCCAGGTTCGGCGGAGAATCCGCCGCGAATCCTGGGGAAAGCAACGACAGAATTCCGAGACAAACCGCGAATGCCCTCATCGATCCCTCCGTCAATCAAACGAAAAAGCGTCGTCAAACGAGACTTTTGAGCGAATCTTCAGCGCTCTGTTTGGAGTTCGATTTTGTCGAAGAAGAAAGCGGACGGTCCGGCAGACTGTATCTCGAACGTATAATCGCCCTCCTCGGCCAAGGATAAATCCCACGGCAGAGCCAGGTAGCCCGGCTTGGCGTCACCGCCGGGCGCTTTGATCGACTTCTTGTAAACGACCGCCCTTTTTTTCAAGACTCTAATGAGGAGGAGCGGGCCTTCTCCGCCCGGCTCTTGGAGCTTGATATAAATATGGCCCCGGACTTTTGTCCTCGCCGGGATGTAAATGGTTTCCTGTCCGATCGTTCCTCTGCTTTTCGAATCGACCCAAACCGCAAATTGATTGCTAGCCTTGGGATCGAACAGCGGCTGGCCGATTTCCCTTTCCATCTGCTCGGCTTCATAGAATGGAGAGCGAAGAGGGAGAGACGGCTGCGGCTGGATTTCGTAGAGCAAGAACCAGCTTCTCCACAGCCGGTAGCGGACGAGGAACCTAGCCCGGTTCCATTCGTCGGCGTGGTAGTTCCTGTAATAGGAGGGCTCGTTATTGTAGGCGCCGGCCAGGAAATGAGTGACTTTCTGGCGCTTCAAAAAATCGGCCTGGTCATTGGCGTAGTTCGGCCAGGCGGTGTGGGCCTTGTTCCGGTTCTCAAGGGAGATGCTGGGCATGAGCAGGCCGCAAAAAACGCCTTGGGGGAATGCCCTGCCCAGGTCGCGGCCAATTGTTTTGAGGTTATAGGTCGCGTGCGTGGTCCATTCGAAAAGGCTCTTCAGGTTTTGAAAGGCATAAAAAGCGACGAGGATCACCGCGACGATGATGGCCGCGGTCTTCGGCAGTCCGACCTCTTTGGCCGAGGAAAGAAGACGGATCGCCAGCAGGAGAAAGGCTGAAAGAGCGAGCGCCAAGAGGACGCCGACCAGAAGGACCTTTCCCGGCCGGCTGGATAGGGTTTCCGGGGAGAAGATCCGCCTGGAATATGATGTCACGGCGATCCAGATGAGAAGAAAGCTCAGGCCGGCAAAGAAGAACTTGTTTTTGAGCTGGGTGTTCAGCCGGAAGCCTTCTTTGAGCCGGGTGAGAAAAATGGCGGCCAGGATGAGCAGAGGAATGGAAAATTCGACGTAATGGCGGATGGGACGATAAGCGAAGAACGAATTCACGGCCAGGCCGACGACAAGCCAGACCGAACAGAGGATTTCGAGGGCTCCCGATGCCGAGGGAGCTTTCCTCGCTCCGGGCTTGTCTTTTTTAAAGGCCGCCAGGAGGAAGGCCAGGAAATAAAAAAAGAGCAGAAACGTGAGCACGACATTGCCCGGATGAAAAGCGAAGGGAGTCCGCCGCAGCCAATTGCTGACGGCTGCGCCCGGACCCTTGGGCAGCATGGCCGCGGCATTAATGGCCAAGACATTCTGGTAGATGGTCTTATGCGGCAGGTAGAGAAAGAGATACCAGGGAATAGCGACGAGGGCCGCCCCGGCCGCAAAATAGCCGACCCGTTTCAGGCTGAGTCCGATATTCAGAAGCTCGCGTCTCCGGATGGAAATGAGCAAAAAAGAAAGGGGGACGACCAAGACGAGAAAATAGATGATTTTTTCCTTGGACAGGAAGGAGAACGACAGAGCGAGAGATGACAGGAAAAAAAACTTCGGGTTATCCCAGGCCTTGAGGAAGAAATAGACGGCCAGGATGACGAAAAACGTCATGGGCATGATCTGATCGTTGATCCGACTGTAGATCCCAAAGGGGTAATTGAGGCTCAAAAGAAAAAAGAAGAGCAGGCGGGATCGCCGAAAATATTTGGCGGCGAGAAAAAAGAGGCCGAGCCAGCAGAGGGAGCTGAAGAAAAGCGGGACGAGGTTCATCTGCCCGATGCCCACGCCGAAAATGAGGAAAAACACGTACGTGACGAAGTGCGGAATGGGGACGACAACCATCGGGGCAAGCTCGTCGATCTGCCATTGGCCGAACAGCACCTTGTTCTTGGCATTGAAGGCATAGTTGCCCGGGTCGCCGTACTCGCCGCAGCTTTCCAGGCTGAGGTTGTCGGGCGGGTCGGCGGAGAGATGGATGATCCGGAGGGAAAGAAAGACGAGGAAGAGGAGGAGAATCCAGACGAGTTCCCGACGTGGATTCGGGCCGCTGCGGTTCATGGACAAGGCGAGCTAAGCTTACCTCATTAAAAAAATTGAAGTCAAGGAATGAGCGAGGGGCTTCGGGCGCTGCGGAACACATCCGCGCCACCCATCATAAATCTATAAAGAAAAAAGAGATGCCCTTTGAGCTCTATCATTGTCAGCCGACCTTTGCTTACTCGATAAGCTGCGCGCTTTCCAGGATGGCCGACATTTTCCTGAGAGCGGCGAAATCAAAAAGACATTGATAGCGGAATTTCAAAGTGACGACAATCGGCCGGGAAGCGACGGCGGCATTTTCGATCTCGAAGTCGAGGGCGTTCGAGCCTTCCTCAAGGTCGCGGTCGAAAACCCGGCCGGAGGAAAGGTGGATTTGAACGCCCTGGATGTAATTTCCGTACCAACTGACATCGGAAAATTGGAAGGGGGAATTCAGGATAAGGCGCAGTCTCATTTTTTTTCCGGCGGGAGCGTTGACCTCAAGGACGGCCTCTTTGTCGCAATATCTGACGTCTTTGCCGGCGAGATGGATGATGGGACTGACGCCGCGTAAGAAGACGAGGGGCTCTTTTCTCTGTTGAAAGCCGCCGCCCGACGGTGTGAACGATAGACTCCGCACGGAGGACGGAATCTTGAGCGATTTATAATCCAAGGAATATTTTATGGCCAGGGACTCCGCGCCCGGCGGATAGGGAATCCTGAGCGGGATTTTCTCGGATGTTCCTGCAAACACGCGCGTTCTGGCGCTGTAGCCAGGGATTTCAACTTCCAATCGGAACTCTGAAGGCTCCTGGGTTTGGTGATTGATAAAAACGAGTTCAAGGTAGCCGTTTTGGGCGCGGATTTGCCCGACTTCGAGGTCCGGGATCTCGGAAGGGATGATTTCGTCTAGAACCTCGGGGAAGACGGGACCGTCGATATTGTAAAGCAGGGTACAGTCACCCGAGATCTTTTTATCGAAGGGAATGCCGAGCCGGATGAGCATTTGCTCCAGATTTGCGGCGCGGCCGCCCTCTGTGTTCAGAATGTAATGACCCTTGCCCTGCCGGTCGTAATATCCGAGGCGATAGGGAAGATACCTGTTCGTGGAAAAAGAATCGATGAGGAACCTTTCCTTGCCGATGGCGGTCAGGAGATAGGCGGTCCAGTACTCCCCTTGCCAATTCTTGATCCCGGTTTTGGTGATGACGGAGACCAATTCCCGGTAAAGGTCCTGGCGGTATGTCACGGATTCTAAAGTGGAGGTGTAAGCCGTCCGGCCGTCGGCATAAGAAAGACCGGCGATAAGAATGAGGCAGAGAAGATATTTCCATCCGGTCTTCAGCCACAGAAAAGGAGCGGCCAGGAAAACAGGGAGCGAGAAGTAGAGAAGAAACATATAACGGGCGGTCCCCTTGTCGCTGAAGCGTGAAAGGAGGTAAATGGCAAAGAAGACGACGAGGAACAGAGGATAGAGGGCTTGAGCCGGCGCGCCTCTTTTCTTGAAGGCCTGAACGAGAAGGATGGCTGTTCCCAAAAGAATAAAGGCCAGAAACAAAACCAGGGACGGGTTTTTTCCCGGAAGGAGAAGGGATCGAAAAAGCCGGGCCGCCCCTCTCCATTTTTCCCAGTTCAAGGTCTCCCGTTCTCCGCCGACGAGGAATGCCGCCATCTGGAAGCGGCTGAATGTCTCCTGGAGGACGAGAGGCAGTCCGCCCAGAACGGCGTAGAGAAGGAGGATCGCGCCGCTCTTCAGAAAAGGCCTGACTTTGACCGCAAAAACGACGAGCGCGGTGAGGATGAAGACCGCTGTGATCTCGTGGGTCCAGAAGGAGAGGCCCATCAAAAAACCGAGGAGCGGAATTAGACGGTTCCGACATTGGAAAGCGACCCGATAAGAGACAAGCATCATCAAGGCGCCCAAGAAAAGGACCAGAGGATAAGACGAGGCGTTATCCAAACTTACGGAAACGAGCTGACCAAGGGGAAGGCCGGCGCCGAGGGACAGGATGACCGCCCATCTCCAAGTAAAAATGGCCTTGAAGAGATAGAATTGGACGGCGATGGCGGCCAAGTACAAGACCAGGGTCGCCGCTTTCAAGGTCAAAATCGAATATCCGAATATCCAAAAAAAGAGGGCGTAGAAATGACTGGACAGACTCCCCAGGTACTGTTGGCCGTAATAACAGATCGGCGGGACCTTTCCCTCAAGGATGTGTTTGCCCATCAGGGCGGGGATGGCATCATCGCTTGTCATCATCCCGGCGGGGTGGAGGAGAAACGGAAGACGGACGACAGCGGTTAAAAGGAGAAGGGAGGCCAGAACCAGGATAGGGGGATCGAACTTCAGCCGTCGCCGCGGCTTTTTATTCCAAATTTTGAGCGCGATCCGGACGCCGATGATTCCGATGAGAGGGATGAGGGCTGCGGCCGGGCTCAAGCGGAATTTTTTGAGAGGAGAAATATTGTCCTTGAACCATAAAAAGACAAAGCCTGCATAGAAGAACCATTGCAGGACGACAAGCGCTCGGACGGATATTTTTCCCAAAGGCTTGGCCGTAAGACTGGCGGACGATTCTTCTTCCCGGCGATGCTCGATATCCACGGCTGGCCCTGCCTTTACAAATCTTATCGGAAATCCGTCAAGAAATCGAGGGAAGAAGCCCGCCGGCAATCCATTTTAAGGAATGCGGCCGCCGTTGAGGATGATGATATCCGCCGCGGCGCGGCGGCCGTTAATTTTAAGGTCGAATTCCGGCCGGCTTGTTTTCGCCATCCTGAAGGTCAGGATTTTCACGGCGCCCCTTTTAGCCGTGACGGCGAACTGTATGCCGTCGGGCGAAAATCGCACAGAATCCCGACTCTCAAAGCCCTGTTTTCCGGAGGCCGCGGTCTTCGAAGCCGTCATTGTCCCGGAAATGACGGCGTTCTCTTCGGCGCGAAACAGGAGATGCCAGAAGCGGTCTTTTTCCCACAGGATCAGCCCCTGAGGTTGGCCGGAAAGACGGCTGACAAAATCGGGCGGAAGGGAGGCCAGGCCGAACGCCTTTTTGTATTCCTCCGTGGCCCGCTCCGTGAGGCCTTCTCTCCGGAGCATCTCGGCCAGGCAAAAACGAAAGTCTTTTCTTGTTGGATTCAAGTCGACCGCTTCTTGATAAAGAATCCGAGCTTGCCGGCTTTCGCCCTGTCCGAGCTTCCTCTCAGCGACAACCGCCAGTTTTTCCGAGATCCTGAGCTCGAATTCGCTTCCCAGGCTCAGGCTTGTTCGATAGGCTTCGAGGGCATCGTCGAGTTCGTTTTGTCTGAGATGACCGTTGCCGTCGATATAGAGAAGGCGCTCGATCTCGGTCAGGTCTCTTCGCTGAGCGCAGTCGTAAAGTTTTAAAGGGCTGAGTCCGAAGATGCGGTCGAAAAACCGAAAAACGAAAGACGAGGGAATCTTCTCCAATTCGTGGGGGGGAACCGACTCGGCTTTGAAGGCTTGGATGTCCTCGTAGGCCGGCTCGGGACCGGAAACCGTCAAGGCGGATTTGGCAGCCATGAGCCGGCACCTCTGCTCTCTCATTTTGTCGAGGGGTAGCGAGAGGAGGAGACGCGCCAGGGCGCCCATCTTCTGGGCGACACGCTCATCGGCGTTCTGGAGATGAAGAACGGCCCAGGAGCCGGCAGTCCTGACTTCAATCCCCGGCCGGTTCAAGGCCTCGGCGGTTAGGCGTTCCATGAGGTCTGGAGCGAGAGGCGTGACCGCCCAGAGATCGACCCCCAGGCCGGCGACATATTCCTGAAAGATCATCGGGCCCACTCGGAAGACGATAAAGTCGTTCTTGGGAGCTTCGGCGGTGAAGCCTTCGCGGATCATGAGCTCGAATTCCTCCGGTCTTAAGCCCGCCGCGAGAGGATTGATCACAGTCGGCAAAGAGGAGACGGGCCAGATATCGAAGTAGATCACGGCATCCCGTTTGACTGCCGTTTTTAAGAAGGCGGCGACGCTTCGGTCAATCCGCAGCGAGCCCAGCCTCCAATATTCTAGATAGTAGTCCTTGAAGCTGGAGAAGATTCCGGCGGCGACGAGAAGAACAATGGCCGTCTGGAGGATATTGCGGATACCGCGGCCGAGAGCTTTCGGGCGTTTGAAGAGGCCGGCAATGGCCGGCCCAAGAATCCCGAGCGCGGTGATGCCTCTGGCCAGGAAGAGGAGAAGGACGGGAAGGATGAATATGAAATACCGGTCGGCCGACAAGACATTGACATCGCGGGGTTTGATGAGAACAAAGATCGAGTAGGGTATGGCGATGGTTAGAAACGAGAGTCCTGCGGCAGCGGTCTGTTTTCTTGCTGCGGCCGCGAATCCAATGGCCAGGCAGGCGAAAAATAGAATGCTGAACGAGGTCGATGGCAGCTTTGCCTGGGACTGGATGATATCGCCGATGAGAAACGGGGAGAGCCGAATGTCGTCCGGCTGGGAGAGTGCTCTTTGCGCCGAGCCGGCAAAGAACTCTTGGATCGAGACGCTGGGCAAATAGAAGCAGGCCGCCAGGACGCAAACGACCAGAGTCGAAAGGACATATTTTTTAAGCCTTCCGCGCTGAGATTCGGCTGCGGCCGTATTCTTCCTCGCCCGCCGTCTGGCCGTGAGAGCGATATAAACGGCGTAGGCCGGCAGGATCAGGACCGCCATGAGGTGAGTGGAAATATCCAGGACGGTGAAAACGACATATCCAATCCACGACCGCATCCGACCGTCCTCCTGGGCTTTGGCAAAGAAATAGAGCGACAAGAGCGAGAGTAGGACAAACAGCGCATAGGTCCGGCTGTACTGCGAGTAGCGGATGAGGAACGGAGATAGCGCCGTTAATGCCGCGGCGATCAGTCCTTCCTTTTTGGAAAAGAAACGCTTTCCCAAGACGTAGACAACAGCCATCGTAACCGTCCCGAACAGCGCCGACGGCAAGCGGGATATGAGGACGATATCGCCGAGCCGGAGGAGGATGTGGACAAGAAGAGTGAAAAGTGCCGACCCATTGTAGTGGGCATAAGCAAAAAGAAACGATTCGTAGGAAATCCTGATCTGATGAAGGGGTTCATCGTCGTAAAGAAGGATCTGGGCGAGGAGGAAAAAGCGGAGGAATGCCCCGATGACGAGAATGGCGATAAGAGCCAGAGGGATTTTCGGTGACCGCAGTTTGTTAACGACAGCGCTCAACCGCACGCGCATATCCCTTTGGCTCAATCGGATAGAGACATCATCGCCGCCCCGCCGGGAAATTCACGGATTTCCCCAAACGGGCGCACGCCCGGGCCGCCGATCCGGCGCAGGCTATCTGTTGACGAGCGCGCTATTCAGGAAATTGAAGCCGAAGCTCAGGCCGATGCCGTATTCGTTTTTGCTGCCCAGTTCGACATCGATTTCGTTTTCGGTCGTCAGGACCTTGGTATATTTATAATAGATCTTGACCCTCAAGAAATCGACATTGGGCGGGATGATATAGACGCCCGCTTGAATATGGTACCCGGATGCTGAGTTGGATATAGATTGGTCCGGGTAGAGCTCCACCGGGAGGAGAACGCTTTTTTCTTTGTAGTGATAGAAATCCGGACCGCCGCCGACGAAGAACATCGCATACTTGGTCTGGAAGAGAAGCCGGGGGGCAATGGAGATAATCGGGAACATGGTGAATGTGGCTTCTTCCTGGCTGACCGTGGCCGCGCCGGTCTTTGTAAAAAGCCGCACGTCAGCCGACAGGTCGAACTGAAAACCTCCCACAGACACCAGGGTCCGGGACAGACTCAGTCCGTAGACGGGAGAAGCCTCCGGTCCGTAGACTTCGCCAAAGCGAAGGTCCGGGATCTTATAGCTGGCCACAAACAGGCCGACCATGGTGTTGTAAAAACCTTCTTTATGGACTGGCACCCTGACCAAGGGAATGACCTTCGGGACTTCCGCGACAGGCTTGGGGGGCGGCGCTTCGGTGGAGAGCCTGACCAGGACTCCGCCCGCGATCTTCTTGATTTCGTAGGGAAGGAGCTCGCCGGAAAAATCAACGACGATGCGCACGATCTGGGGCGCGAACTCTCCTGTGCGCAGGCTGGTCACGCCGACGGCATTGACCTCGTAATAGAGGTCGGCCTCGATTTTTTCAACGGGAGAGAAGTCAATGGCCAACCGGTTGGGGTCGGTCAGGGTAAACGCTTGATAAATGAACGGCCCATCCAGGAGGATGGTCACGTCCAGGCCTTTATCCAATTTCTGATAGGTGATGGATTTGAGAACGGCCGGATCCTCGGCCGCCCATGCGCTCAGCCCGACCATCCCGAGCAGCAGGATAATGGAAAAGAGGATTGAGATCTGTCGTTTCAATTCGGATGCCTCCTTAATAATTGTTGACAACCTCTGAACACGGACCTTCCAAGCCATCTTTGCGAATCGCCGAGATGACGTAGGCGTATCGCGAGGATTGAATGATCCTTATATCAAAATATCGATATTCAAGCAAGCCGAAATTGCTAGGGACGTAGACCAGGAACTCGAACCTCTTGGACCCTCCCGTGAGATCCTTGCGGTAGATTTTATAGCCGTCCAATTCGTCGGCGTCGTCGATTTTAGGACTGTTTCGCCAGTAGACCATGTTGCCCGGCTGACGATAAAAGAGGATCTCATTGAACATTCTCTCCAGCCTGAGACTGGCCGGCGGGAACGGGAGGGGCACGATGTCCCCGAACCACGTATCGGCCATGACATAAAACCCCTTTTCATTGGGGTGGACGCCGTCGGGGAGAAGAAGCGATTGCCAGCCTCCCTCCGCCTCGGGATAATTATAAAAGGCGTTGAATTGATCGACAAGCTGAATCTTGGTTCTTGCGGCCAGGCTGCGGATTTTAGCGTTGAGGTCGAAAATCCTGTTCTGGTAGATCGGAACATACCAACGCCAGTCTTTTCGCGGAATGATCGTCGCCAGCAGAGGAAAGGCGCCGAAGTTCAGGCATTTGAGGGCCATGGCCTCGAGGTTGAAAGCCGTCGTGTCCATGGAGATTTCTAATGAAATAACGTCGTTGGTGCCTTCCATGATGAGAAGGTATCGGGCCGGATGGGCGGCCAGCACAAAATCAAAGCGGGCCAGCCCGTCCGTCGTTCCTTCTCCGCCCATGCCTTCGTTGATGACTTTGGAAGGGCCGTATTTTTGCTGGAGCTTCACTTCGAGCTTGGGCAGGTAGCCGTGTTCCTCGGCGTACGTGATGCTGTCGCCGAACCCTGTGTACTGATTATCATTGAGGGCCGAGTTGAAGATCGGCGGGTAATCCAGGATTCT